>Ga0208904_1001833_pt1 | contig 14001 bp, 17 predicted proteins | sample AntAceMetag02UKB_FD_184774 | JGI IMG/M metagenome (GOLD analysis project Ga0208904, IMG submission 184774) | Saline lake microbial communities from Ace Lake, Antarctica - Antarctic Ace Lake Metagenome 02UKB (SPAdes) (version 2) | ecosystem: Environmental > Aquatic > Non-marine Saline and...
GCCGTGCAGACTCAACTCGGGTCCGCTGGGCTTTCTCTGCTCAGCGAAGACGCCTCGATGGAGGTGGTCAATGATATCAGCAAGCTGCTCAAGGCAGCGGGCGGCGGCACTCTCGCCGGGCTCCTCCTCTCCCCGGAGCAGAAGCTGCAGGCGCAAATCGACCAGATCAACGCCCGATACAACTTGGCCTTCGATCGGGCGCCTGGAAACGTTGACGGGGGAATGCAGATCTCTGGGCTTGCGAACCGACAAGCCGAGATCGACGCGGCACGAGAGTCGGCAGGCTTCGGGCCGACTCAACTCCCCGAGACGGTGGTCACCCCCTGGGAAGACACCCACCCCAAGACCGCCGAGTTCTCCGAGAACCTCGCCAACGATGTGGAGATGAGCCTCGGCTCGGCCATCCGCCGGGCCATGACCGGAGACGCCAAGGGGGCCATTGAAGGGTTTGCCATGATGCTCGGGAACGCCGTCATGGACTCGCTCGCGGCGGCACTCGCCAAGACGCTCATGGAAGGGCTCGGCATGGGTGAGGGGGCGGGCGGGCTCTTCGGGCTGGCCAAGATCCTCGGGGGTGGGGCGGGAGAGGGCGGGGATGCTCCGGTTGATGCCGAGACTACGGCAGGAGCCGGAACGGCGGTGGCGTGATGAGCAATACCATCTTCACCTTCGATGTGCATCAGCCCTACTCCGAGGGGCCCGCATTCCTCACCACGCGGAGTGCAGCGCAAGGCGGGCGAGAGGTCCGGCGGAAGGGGCAGGACTCGGAACTCTTCGCGGTCTTCTCCGCGTGGCTGCTCTTCGTCACCGGGGGGAACTCGCTCAGTGGGTTCCACACCTTCTTCACTGACCGCGACGGAGGGTACGACACCTTCCTCTACAAGCCGAAGCTCGAACTCTTCCACAAGGTGACCCTCGAAGCGGTGGGCACGGGCGACGGGGCCGAGGATGAGTTCGCGCTCGACTCCAAGTACATCGACTCCGCCACGCTCCTGGTCTACGTCGATGGCAGCCTGAAGGAGACGCCCGGAGACTACGCGCTCACTGGGAACCTCACCGCCCCGATCATCGACTTCGTGGTGGCACCGCCCAACCTCGACGCCGTGACCGCGACATATGAGCGGTACTACCCGTGCCGGTTCAACCAGGACCGGGCCCTCTACACGCCGCGGAGCCTGGGCGACACCGACGCGGGCTCGGCGATGTACTGCAAGAACCTGACATGGCGGCAGGACTACCCGGGGAGCCATCTGGTATGAGGTCGCCCTCGTCAGACTTCCAAACCACCATCGCGGGGGATCAGCTTCCTCTCGCGTGGCTGGTCGAGATCCAGGCGAGCACGACCTACCGCTATGCGCTTTACTCGACAGACATCACCTTCAACTCGATCACCTACTCGGCGAACTCAGGCACCTTCGATCAAGTCAGCGAGGGGCTCGAAGGGAAGGCCCCTGCGGTCCGGCTTAAGATCCAGAACATCGACCGGGCCATCCGGGACATCCTCGACGCTTCCGATCTTCGCGGCACCGTGGTCATCCTCCGAGTCGTCATGACCGATGATCTCGCCGACTCCACCGCCGTGGTAGAGACCGAGTTCGAGATCGACTCCTACTCGTGGGATGCCGAGGGCGCGCAGATCAACCTGCAGGCGTCGAACATCCTCCGGGGCGTGCAGGTGCCCGGGCGGGTGGCGCAGAACTACTACTGTCCCTTCAAGTATCGCGGCGCCGAGTGCGGATACGTGACCGCCGGCGGGATCGCCTCCTGTGACTTCACCTACGGCGGGCGGAACGGCTGCACCAAGCACTTCGCCAAGACAGTCCCCAAGCGGTTCGGCGGGTTCATCGGCTCGCCGCAACGCGGGATCGAGGTGTTCTGATGGGGGGCCTCCGGCAAGCAGGGATGGGCGGCACCCTCGGCGGGATGGTGATCACCGCCCTCGGCTTCATCCCCGGACTCGACATCCTGAAGGTCATCGGCACGGTGATGATGCTCTCCGGCTCTGTCGCCGTGGCCCTCGATCCGCCCAAGCCGCCGGACCCGAAGGACTACGGGACGCACTTTGCCTTCAGCCAGTACCGAAACGAGATCCTCGGAGACACCCCTATCCCGGTGCCCTACGGGAAGATCATGGTCGCCCCGGTCATCGCTCAGGCTTACCTCACGCCGGTTGACGACAAGGGCGCGTGGGAGAGCGGTGCCGCGATGGGCGCGGAGGATCAAGCCATCACCATGATGTGCATCCTCGGCGAAGGGCCGATCCCCGAGGACGCCATTGAGCAGATCTACATCAACGACGAGGAGCTTTGGGAGATCGTTGACGAAGACCTGTGCGGGACCGGGGACGGGACCGAGACGAAGTTCCGATTGACGAAGCAGTACCCGCGCATGGAGACGATCAAGATATACATCGGCGGGGCGCAGAAGTCGCGCGTCTCCACGGGCTCGCGGACCTACCACCGGGTCGGGACCGGCCACACCGTGAAGGGCTCGACCCTGGCGAGCACGTTTGAGGCGAAGGAAGGCGATCGCTCCATCATCGACGTGGACTCGGTCGAGGTCTTCCTCAACTACAATCGCGCTCCCGGGGTCGCTCAGATCGGGCTCACCTACCGCGTCGAGGGTGTCAATGAACGCACCTTTAAGATCGTCTTCTCCTCCGGGATCCCGGTGGGCTACACGGTCAACGCGAGCTACACCTACTGGTACGCGGACCGGGAGGTGAAGAAGCTCGTCAACGTCGATGGGTGGGTGAGCGTGACCCTCGCCACTCCGCCGACTGCGGGGCAGGCCGTGGCGTGGAGCGGGGAAGCGCAGAACTTCCCGAGCGTGGAGCTGGACTTCCGGCGGGGGGAGATCAACCAAGCCCCGGTGCTCAGCGCGAACGAGGTGAAGAACACCTACTCCGTCGCCAAGTACATGGACGAGGACACGGCGGTCACGCATACCACCGATGTTCCCGTGGACGATGTGGTCGTGACGGTGGCCTGCCTCAACGGGCTCATCCACTTTCACGGGCGCTCGGAGGCCCTGAACCGGCTGGAGGTGCAGTACACGATCGACTACCGGCAGTACGGCGACACGGCTTGGATCAACCTTCCCCTCCCCGCTGAGGACGGCTACGAGTTCGAACTCAAGGGAAAGACCATCAACCCGATCCACATGGAGGTCAGCCTCAAGCGGGTGCTCAAGGCCGGGTGGAAGAGCGGCATCGTGAGCAAGGCGAAGCTTGAAGCCTTCGACCGCTCGCGCTACGAGGTCCAGCTCACGCGCAAGAACAAGGTCCGGGCCGATGTCAACGACCGGAACCGGGACAAGGCTTGGTTTCAATCGGTGACCGAGGTCCAGGAAGAGGTCCTGAGCTACCCGGGCACCGCCTACATCATCCTGCACGCCGTGGCAAGCGAGCGGGTGCAGGGCAGCCTCCCGAATATCAAGGTGCGGATGAAGGGCCGGGAGGTGAAGAACCTCGATACTGGCGTCACCGAGTGGACGCAGAACCCGGCCTGGTGCCTGGCCGACCTGATCACTCACACGCGCTACGGGGCCGGGGAAGCGGAAGCCCGGCTCATCACCGCCGACTGGATCACCTGGGCCGACTGGTGCGACGAGATGATCACCGCCGAGGATGGCGAGAGCATCGTCCGGTGCCAGCTCGACGTGGTGCTCGACCGGGCCCGGGCCCCTCTCCAGCAGATCAAAGACCTGGCCTTCCCGCATTGGGGCGTCCCGGTGCTGCAGGGGCGACGGTGGGGCGTCTTCATCGACATGGCCGCGGACTCGGTGAAGACGATGTACTTCTCCGGCTCCAGCGCGAACGAGCTGCACGACACCCTCACGGCCACGCTCGAGAGTCGGGCGAAAGCGCCCACCGAAATCGAAGCCCTGTTCAACGACGCCGACCGGGACTACGAGAGACGCGCCCTGCTCGTGGTGCCGACGTCCCGGGCCGACGACCGGCGCAAGGTGTCGATCAACCTGTACGGCGTCACACGGCGGCGGCAGGCCGTCCTCAGAGCGCACGACGTCCTCAAGGCGAGCGAGACAGAGCAGTACGTCGTGGAGTTCGACGCCACCCCCGACGCGCTCCTGCTCGAAGCCGGGGACGTGGTGACGGTTCGCGCCGAGATCCTCGACGAAGAGACGCCGGGCAAGGACTTCCGCGTGATCCGGGTCGGGGTGGACTTCGACTTGAACGTGAAGCTCCTGGTCCGGGAGTACGCCGCTTCCCGCTATTCCCGCCATTGGCAGAGCGTACCGGCAGCCTACTCCCCGCCCTCCGGCGTCAACACCCCGGCGGCATCTACCACGGTCGCCGCATCAGCCACCACCATGCGGACCAGCCTCACCGGGTGGAAGAACATCGGGCTCACCATGACCGCCCGGTCCGGGATGGTGCCCTCATGACCGTGGTGAACATGGACTACACGGCGACATGGAACCGGCCCACGGGCGGCACCGGGAAGATCGGCGGCATGGCCCTCTACGTCCGCTCGGGCGGCGGGGCGTGGGAGAAGCTCGGCGTCTACACCGGGTACACCCACGTCGTCAAGGATCTGCGCGTGGGAGTGGTCTACGAGATCGCTGCGGCGGTCGTGGACGGCGATGGCAACGTGGCGCCCGTCAAGTATTGGGACATCCAGAAGGTCACCCCGATCGGCAATGCAGAGAAGCCGCCCACCGCGACGAACCTCACCGCCGTGCAGGACGAAGAGTTCATTGACATCGAGTGGGATGACTGCTCCGAGAAGTCGGAGGACTTCGACCACTACGAGGTCCGGGTCGGCTCATCCTGGGCGCTCGGGCAACTGGTCCTCAAGCCGAAGACGAACGAGTGCCGGACGAAGTGGGAGACGAGCGGGGCGACAACCTACCGGGTCGCGGTCTTCGACAAGTACGGGAAGCGTGGCACGGAGGACACCTTCGCCCTCACCATTCAGGCGCTCCAAGGCTTCGTCGCCGGGGCGACCATGGATGAGGACGGCGGAGGGTTCACCGGGACGAAGACAGACTCCGAGGTCTCCGGCTCCGATCTCATCATGACCGCATGGGGCGACCCGGCGAACACTGCCACGGGGATGGCCAACCTTGCGACATGGCTCCCGATGGGGAAGCACGAGGCAATCTACGAAACCGCGAAACAGGATCTCGGGTCTACGCGCAACGTCCGGATCGAACTCGACATGACCGTCGAGGTGGTGGCCGACACGGACTTCTCCGCGCGGATGGCCGGGGACTGCAACCTCCCGCCTCAGCTTAACGAGGATGCCGACGTGGACACCGATTGGGTGGACGAGACGAGCCGCATCCAGGTCGGGGACTGCATCGCCGGGGCAGACGAGCGGGCGCTTGAGGTGGTCCGGGAGATCAAGCTCGACTCCGGCTCATGGCAACGGTTCATCCCCGGCTTCTACCACTGCCAGTACATCACCTTCCGCATCCGCCTCCGGAGTTGGAACCGCTTTCGCCGGATCAAGATCAGCAAGCTCCAGATCAATGAGAAGAAGCGGAACCTGAAGGACGAGGGGATTGAGGCGGTAGTCGCATCCGCCGGCCCGACCTTCATCACCTTCGCGGAGACGTTCATCGACTCGCCCAAGGTGACCTGTAACTCGGACACGGCAGGGTTCTTCGTGCGCGTCGTCTCGACCACCACCACCACGGCCACGGTCCGCGTCTACGACAACGACGGCACCGAGGTCTTCACTGGAAACGTCTACTGGATTGCAGCGGGGACATAGCTCATGGCACAGACCTACGCGGACATCGACCAGACGACCGGCTCAGTGACGGCGGTCTTCACGATCCTGGATGTCAGGACGGACACCCTCCAGTCGAGCTTCTCCGGGGCCGGGTGGCCGGCGTCTCCCGTGGTGGGGCAGATCGCCCTCAACACGGCAGCGACTCCGCATGTGCTCGGGCTCTACTCCGACTTCGACGGGGGCGGGGTGGGGTGGCATCAGATCGCCGTGTGCGCGGAGCTTTCCGCTGACATGGAATGCGACTTCCAGCAGCTCAAGGAGATGAGGGTCGAGAACCTCGGGGCGCACGAGGCGGTCGCGGCGGGGAAGGATGGGTACATCTACTTCCTGACCACCACCGGGCACCTCTACTTCCAGGATCAGGCGGTGGACGGGGTGAACCGGCATGTCTGCTCCGTGGTCGATGGGGTGACGACAGACTCGCGCCCGATCCCGCTCTCCTCCTTCATGCACGACGCGACGAACCCGCCGACGCTCGCCACGAAGGGGACCACCCCGACGATCAGGGGATGGCTCTACGATGCGGTGAACGAGTTGAGCGTCCTCCCGGTCCGGGTGCCGGACAACTACTCAGCAGACGCAAACCTCACCCTTCGGCTCGCCTGCGTCTTGAACCAGGCCGAGACGAACGGGGATGACATCGACTGGAGCGCGGACGTCGTCGCAGGGACCGCCCCCTTCGACGTCGAGCAGACCTCAACCGCAGCGGCAGCGAGCCTGACCGATACCGGCACCGACGCCGGAGACGGATTGCTCCACCACTGTGACATCGTCATCGACTACGATGATGGGGACAATCCGGTGATCGCTGGCGACTGGCTGTTCGTCGAGATCCACCGGACCGACATCGCCGAAGTGGGCGGGGTCATCCTCATCGGAGCGGAACTTGTCTACCCGTGCGACGGGGGCGTTCAGTAACAAAGGAGATTGACCATGAGTAACCTGAAAGTTGGAGACGCAGTAGCGCACGGCGGCAAAGCGTGGCGCATCATTGATACCGTTGAGGCTGTTGGTGGAGCGGAGACCGCCATGCTTGAGTGCCTCGATGTCCCCCACGCGGCGAGCGTGGCCGTCACGAACCTGGAGCCCCTCTCCCTCTCGGAGTCCGAGATTGCGGATCGGATCCTGGACCGAGAGCGCAGGCAGGCTCCCATTCGTCACGCCCAGATGGTGGGCATGATGAGGAAGCAGATCGCCAAGTGCTACGACGGGGAGGAGTGCATCAACCCCGAGAGAGCGGAGCGCATCCGTGGTGATCTGGCTCGGCTCGAAGGGGGTGCCCTGTGAGTAAGGGCAACGTCTTCGAAACCGAGATGCTCGACCACGTCCTGAACAATGCGGACATCGCGTTGATCGGTGACGCCGCCGGGCTGCTCCAGTCCGCCGCGGACGGCAACCTCTACGTCTCCCTGCACACCGCAGATCCCGGCGAGGCGGGAACGCAGGAGACCTCCGAAGCGGCCTACACGAGCTATGCCCGGGTGGCCATCGTGCGGACCGGAGCGGCCTGGACGGTGGCGAGCGGTGCCGCAGAGAACGCGGCGGCGATCACCTTCCCGGCGGCGACCGGCGGCTCCGAGAGCGAGACGTACTTCGCCGTGGGCACCGCATCGAGCGGGGCGGGCAAGATCCTCTACTCGGGGATCCTCGACTCGGCGCTTGCGGTGAGCAACGGGATCACTCCCCAGTTCGGAGCAGGGGCGCTTGATATCACGGAGGGCTGATCCGATGGCCATCGAACACGACATCGAGCAGGAGTTCTCCTCTCTGCGCGAGCCAGTCTCGCTAGGCAAGGACGACTTCCATGCCGTCGTCAAGGCGGCACAAACCAAGATAGACGCGGGGGTGGCGAACCTCATCACGCGCATCCCGCTACCCGAGGCACAGGCGAAGCGGATCATCCTCCGCTGCGTGGAGAGGAGCTTGAGCGATGGCATCAGGGGATAGCTTACTGACTCTCGTGCCGCAGGCGAACGAGCCACCGGCAGCGAACTACGGCACGCTCGACACCCGGAACTCGCACCCGGTCATCGACCTTGCCCTGACCGAGATAGCGATATTCTCGTTCGTCCTGCCCCGCAACTACGGGGGGGGAGGGATCACGGTCTACCTGCACTACGCCATGAGCAGCGCGACGGCGAACGACATTCGCCTTGACACCTTCTTCGAGCGCATCGGGGATCAGCAGCAGGACCTCGATGCGGACGGGTTCGACGCTACCGGCGTGGACGGGACGGATACAACGGTGCCCGGAACCTCCGGGCTCGTGGACATCATCAGCAACGCGCACACCACCGGGGCGCGGATCGACTCGCTCGCGGTGGGCGAGGGTGGACGGTTGAAGGTTCTCCGGTCGGCGGTGGCGGGGACGGATGCTACGGGTGACTTGGAGCTTCGCTTCGTGGAATTGCGCGAATCATGATAGCGCAAGCAAAGACTTGCAGGCGGTGCGGGGAGGAAAAGGGAGCGGACGAATTTCGTCTAGACCCTAGATACAAGGACGGGCTCTGTCCGAAACATCACCGGCAATTCCACAAGGAGACGTAGGTGGCAAAGAGGTTCGACGGGAGCACCCAATACTACACGGTGGGAGGAGTCTCTGACTTCAACTTCTTCCACCAAACAGGCATCTTCACAGCCGCTGTACACTTCAAGCTAGACGATTATACGGCAGACCAGTTGCAAGGATTTGTCGGGTCTTCCGTTGCTACGGCGCAGAAGGGATTTGCCTTCTTCTATGACAACCGAGTAGCTGCTGGAAGTCCTAGAAGGCTGTATTGTCAAATCGTACGGGGCCAGTCGGGCCAATACAGGGTCAATGCCTATTGCGATGGGGACGTTTCCGATAACAATTGGCATCACTTAGCTATTAGATGTACCGGGTCCGCAATAGCTTTCTGGATGGATGGAACTAGCCTTACGGTTGACTCTAGCGCGTTTAACGCGGACACAACAGGGGATGCGTCATCTGCTGCTTTAGCTGGGGCAATACACCCTGCTTCGCCTTTCTACATGGACGGCAACCTTGCAGACGTAGCCCTGTGGTCTGTGGACCTTGGCGATGGTGTAGCGAAAGCCTTGTCCCTCGGTTTCTCGCCCCGCTTCTTTCGTCCTGATGCATTGGCGTTGCACACCTTTGAGCCGCAAAGCGCAATTGATCTGAGCGGAAACAAGCTCACGATCACCGCGACGAATGCTCCGACAGAGGCGGCTCACTCGCCCGTCATCTACCCGGTGGGGGCGCGGTCGCATGAGTATACGGCGGCTGGAGCCTCCCCAATCACCGGAACCGCCGCCGGATCCTCCACCACCTCCGGCGACCTGACAGGATCCGGAGCCCTCGACGGGACCGCCGCCGGAGCCGCAACAGTCTCAGGAGCCCTCGCCGGAGCGGGAGCCCTCGCCGGAGACTCAGCAGGAGCCGCAACCACATCAGGAGCCCTCACCGGCACGGGCGACCTCGCCGGGACAGCCGCCGGGGTGGCCGCAGCGTCAGGCGCACTCGTCGCCACCGGGGCGCTCGCAGGAACGTCCGCAGGGATCGCCGCGACTACCGGCACCCTCACGGGCTCCGGCGCACTGACGGGCACCTCAGCGGGCGCAGGAGCAGCGTCCGGGGCCATCGTGGGAACCGGGGCGCTTGCCGGAGCAGCCGCAGGAACAAGCACCGCAACCGGGGTGCTGAACACCAAGCCGCTCGAACTCTCCGGCTCCTACCGCTGGAACCAGATCGTATTCCGCCGAGTCGCCCCGATGGTTTCCCGCTACGTCGATAAGTCCGTCCATCGCCGCGTTGAAAGGCAGGGCTCCTATGAGTAGCCGCTACAGCTTCTTCGAGGATCGGGACACCTACGTCCGGGAGCAGCTCCTCGAGACGCTCGACGACGGGAGCGAAGCCGGGAAGGATCTCAGCGCGGCGACGGTGGTAATCAAGTTCCGCATGTACCAGAACGACGAGGCCACAAGCTTCCTGGTCAACGAAACGATGACCAAGATCACGACCGGCTCAACCGGCAAGGCGGAAGCTCACATCCGCCCGGTCTTGCCCTACGGTCGGGTCATGTGCCGGATCGTGGTGATCGACGAGTCCACCGCGGACGCTCAAGCACCGAGCGGATACCGGGAGGACGTTTGGCTTTCTTGGGATGAAGTGGTCGAGGCGTCGGTGCAGCCGGCGCCGTAATGCCGGGTCCTAACTGGAGAGTAGGGGCCAGGAGCAGGGGGTTGAATTGGAATGGCTCAGAGACTGGTGGCCGGTGCTGGTCGGGATTGGTATGGCCATGATCGGCACGCTGAAGTTCCTATTCGCGCATGGCAGAGTCCATGCCGCCATCGAGCGGCGTCTCGACGAGGGCAAGCTCCACTTCGACCGCAACGACGAGGATCACGAGCGCATCGAGCGCAAGCTGGACACGCTCGGCATTGGCGTCCGCGAGCTCCTTGTGCATGAGGGATTGAGACAGGCGGGCCAAGGGATCAACGGAGAGGAATAACGGCGGGGTTCACCCGCGCAGCATGGCGGGCATCTGGTCCACGGTCGCGGCCAGGAGCCCCGCCCCTGCGACCGGCGACCGATGAGGTGCAGCATGAAGACTTTCTTCACGAGCAACTCGATCAGGATCGCGCTCGCCACGATCCTCGGGTCATGGGGAGCGGTACTCGGAGGGCAGATGGACGTGAAGACGGCCATCCTTGCCACCGTAGCGGCCCTCTACGGCATCGCGCTCCGCAAGGGGCAGGGCGTGCCCATCGTCAAGGCGGTGCTCCTGTGCGTGATCCTGAGCCTTGTGGCGGGCTGCTCGACCACGACCTACAATTACACGCCCAAGTCGGTGAAGATCATGCCGACCGCGTTCGCCTTCGACCGCCCGACTGCTTCAGCGGAAGAGGTCACCGGACAGGTGCCCGGCGATGGCGAGGAGATGATCCTGCCTGACGGCTCCTACTTCTCCACGAGCGGGGGTGGGTCCGCGGGGAACCTGTGGCTCATCATCACGCAGAACGACGGGACCGCGCAGGAGAGTCGAGCGTCTGCTGAGGTGGAGACCGATGCGGACATCGACGCGAACGTGAACAGTCTCGACAAGGAAGCCAAGGAGGTTGAAGAGATCGTGATCCCTCCGACCGGATAGGAACTCCCTCATCTCTCTCCGGGGCGTCGGCCTTCTCACCCGGCGCCCCACCTCGGCTAGATCTCGCAAAGTCGGGAGTGAACGGGCATTCCGAGCCTATGAGCCTCGGCTATCTCTACTCGGGATCCTTCGCTCTCCCCCCACCCCTCTGCAACCAGAACGCGGTCACACCGCCGCAGAAGCTCCAGCGTCCCTTCCAACCACACTGCATCCGGGAGCGCCCCCTGATAGTACCGGGTCATCGAGTGCGGGCAGAGGGCAACGTGGCCCATCCTCCAGACCTCTAGGGCAAGCTCCTCCGCTCGCCTGACGTTCTGCTCGATGGCCCATGCGGACGGGGCGCGGTAGGGGCCGGCGATGTAGACGACGAGTTCACGGGTCATTTGGTCACCGTCGAGCCGAAGAGGGTTCCCGTCTTGAGTTCCTGCTCCGCTCGCTTCAAGTTCTGGACAGCGGACGCCCAATAGGACCGCTTGAGTTCGACCCCGCAGAACCTCCGCTCCATCCCGACCGCCACGAAACCCTCGGAGCCGATGCCGGCGAAGGGGCTGTAGACCAGATCCCCCGGGTTCGTCCAAAGGCGGATCGCCCGGCGGATCACGCTGAGCTGAAGCGGGCAGATGTGGCGCTCGTCGTCGTGCTCCCGGGCGCTCCGATATTGGAGCGTGTCATTCGGGCGAATGTCCGTCCAGATCGGGGATGCGTAGTTCTGCCAGTGCTTGACGGGGAACGTCTCGTGGTCGTTCGCAACCCGCTCCGGGTTCTCGCCCGGCTTCCGCATCGTCACGAGGTAGTCCGCGATCCCCTGCCGGCTCATGCAGGCGTCCTTCCGAAGCTGCTTGTGAAGCAGGCCGAGCGCCTTGGTCCGTTGCATGGCGGTGACCGGGTCCTTCCAGATGCAGACCTCGGAATGGTAGATCCATCCTGCTTCCGAGAACATCTGGATCAGTTCGCCGCGGAAGTCCCGGAGCCCGATCACCCCGTCCCGGACCTTGGATGTGGGGAGGTTCATGCAGTGGAACGAGAGCAGGCGCCCCGGCATCGTCACCCGGAGAAGCTCGCCGCAGAGGAACCGGAAGTGGTCCGCGAACTCCTTGTCGGTGCGGCAGTTCCCCATGTCCCGGAGCGAGTTCGTGTATGTGTAGAGCGATGCGAAGGGTGGGGAGAATACCGTGAAGTGGACCGAGTCCGTCTTGATCTCGGTGGTACGCTCCACGCAATCCCCGAGCATCATCTTCCACCCCTCCCCGTGCGCGACATCCTCTTCGTAGTCTGCCGCTTCCACCGGCTCCATGCTCTTGAGGTCCGTGTGAACGCTGACGCGGCGGGTCATCTCTTCGCTCATGGCGTTGGCTTCCTTTTCCTTGCGCCGGATGTTGCGGAGGATCTCCAGCTCGCCATCCGAGACGATCACATGAACGTCCACGGGGCGAGTCTGTCCGAACCGCCAGCAACGGCGGATCGCTTGGTAGTAGGACTCCCACGAGTGCGAGAGCCCGGCGAAGACGACGTTTGAGCAGTGCTGCCAGTTCAGGCCCCACCCCGCGATTGACGGCTTGCTGACCAGGACGCGAACCTCTCCGCGAGAGAATGCGCGGAGCCGAGACTCCTTCACGTCGAGAGGGTCGGCGCCCTTCACCTCGACGGCGCCGGGGATCGCCTTCGACAGAGCCGCCGACTCGTCGTTCAGATTGCACCAGACTACCCACGGCTCGGGACCACCGTTCACGAGCGCGGCGGTCTGGGCGACCCTCTCCGGGATGCTCATTCGTGCCGCCGCCCGTTGGTCCTGTAGTGTCTTGGCGGTGTCCGCGAATAGCTGCCCGGGGAGAGGTTCGGCCACGTCGAGGATGTGGTGGTGGACGGAGAGCGGCGGGAGGTCGAACGCTGAACCATCGTAGCCGAGGTCTGCCGGCGTCTTGATCATCACTGCCCACGACGCCATCCAGGACCAGAACGACTCCCTGGCGTGGCCCTTGAGTCTCCAGTTCTGCGTGCTTCCTCCGTCGTGGACGAAGAACATGGCGAGCATCTCTGCCCGGGTCATCGCCCCGACGAACTCCGCATGGTTCCCGAGTTCGATATGATCGTTCGGTGCCGGGGTCGCGGTGCAGGCGAGCCGGAACGGGGTGGCCGAGAACGCTTCGAGGATCGCCGTTCGGGTCTTCCCGTCATGCGCCTTGAGGATGCTGGACTCATCCAGGACCACGCCCTCAAAGTCTGCCGGGTCGAAGTAGCGCATCATCTCGTAGTTCGTGACGATGATGCCCGGCTTCCCGTCGTCGGCGCGGAGGTATCTCGCTTCGATGCCGAACCGCGCGCCCTCGTCTACGGTCTGCGTGGCGACCGCGAGGGGAGCGAGGATCAGAACGCGCCCGGGGATCTGACGCGCCCATTCGAGTTGCATGATCGTCTTGCCCAACCCGCACTCAGCAAAGATACAGGCCTGTCCGCGATGGAGCGCCCAGCGGACGATGTCCGCTTGCCATTCGTAGAGCCCGGGATTGATCGTGTCGATCTGGTCGAGCCCGCGCGGGCTGAACAGGATGCGCTTCGTGTCGATGAACTCCGAGTAGCCGATCATCCGGCGATCCATGCTTCAACCGCCGCGACCAGGTACGGGTGGATCGTCGCCCCGTTCTCCCACCGGCAGATGGTGTACTTGCTGACGCCGAGGGCCTTGGCTGCTTGGGCTTGGGTGAGGTGGCGCTCTTGGCGCTTCCATTTCAGGCGGAAGTGTAGCGGTCTCATCGCTCCTCCCTCTTCGTCGTCGAGATCCCACAGTGCCGCATGACGCGGTCCCGCTCGTCGCGGTACATGGACGCCAGATCCTCGTCGGATGGCCGGGTGGAACGCTCCCATGCCTGAACGAAAACGTTCCAGTAGGTCACCGTTCCGTCTCGGTGGTAGGTGGTCTTTCCGCTTGCTGGTCGCGGGGTGAGCATCGGTCTATCTCCTAGCAGTAGGTCTTGATGGGGGCGATGGCGCTGGCGTTCTCGATGGCGGTGTTCATCTGAGCCCGCACGCCGTCGAACGCGATCATGGCGGCGAGGTCGTCGGCCTTCACGGACAATCCCGGAAGCTCGTTGAACGCTTGCCGGACCGCC
>Ga0208904_1001837_pt1 | contig 13992 bp, 28 predicted proteins | sample AntAceMetag02UKB_FD_184774 | JGI IMG/M metagenome (GOLD analysis project Ga0208904, IMG submission 184774) | Saline lake microbial communities from Ace Lake, Antarctica - Antarctic Ace Lake Metagenome 02UKB (SPAdes) (version 2) | ecosystem: Environmental > Aquatic > Non-marine Saline and...
TTTATAGGCAAGCCACAAATATATATAGGGAAAACACCTAAAACAACCAAAAATGATAGACAAAAACAAAATATCAGAGCTTAGGGAACTCGAAGAAAAAGCAAGAACTCTAAAAGAAGATGAAGCTAAGAGTTATGAGGCGATAAGAAGTAAGAACGCCCATCTATATCAAGAGGCCGAAGATGCAGGTGGACGGGAGATTGAATGTGGAGACTGTCTATATTGTGGAGACCAAGAAGAATGAACACTGAACTATACGAGGCAATGAGTGATTATGTCGAATCATGCCACCGACAAGGGGAACATGATAAAAAAGACAACATAGACCATTTTATGTGTGAGAATAAACATATGAATCTTGATTATGATGATGTCGAAGAAGCCTACGATATGGCGGATAGTGATTACTGAAAAATGGAAACAAAAACAAAATTCGAGATTGAGAAAAAACTCGAAGGGAAGCTCAGAGAGGCACGCTAAGATTTGATGTTTATAACTCAAAATGAAAAAGACTTGAAGATTTCACATCAAAGCTAAAAGGGAGAGATAAAAACCTAAAATGAACTCAAAAATAATAATCACCCCGGAAGGCGAGCTAATATATAGCGCATCCCCACGCACACACGGAGGACAGGGGCAGTTTAATATCCCTAAATGTATATGGTCTAAGGAAAAACTCGCTAAAAAGTATCTGATTATTGCCAAGCCGATAACTGGGAAGTCATGCTTGAAAATAGAATGAATTTCCAAGAAAATAAGGAGAAAAAGAAATGATAATAGAAGAAGATTACGACAAACAGGAAAGATTAGACCGAGCCGATAGAATATTAGACAGAGAAACTAACAAAGACCATTAAAGCTTTTATCGCAGGTTCAGAAATACCCTTAGAGATTTAAAGGATTGTTACAATAATTGGCAGTCTTTGGAAGCTGATGCCAAGTGGGATGATTGCGAAATAGAGGCTCGCGAAGCAACTGCCCGAAAAGACCTTCTCGAATTGTGCAAGAAGATAGTCTCAGAATTAAAATGAAAACATACAAAGAAGCAGTAGTGTTTATGACTGATTATGTGAAGGAACGTAAAGAATTACACCTAAACATTTTCGAAGCAAGTGAGGTATTAAGCGGTCTATACGAAAAAGACCTTAAGGAAACTTTGAACGACATTATCGAATATAGGGAAACCTAATTAAAGGAGAAAACAGGATGAAAATGAATGAATACTGGTGGGTTAGGATTAAAGGAGACGATGAACTAACTATTGGAAAGTGCGACAGCGACGGAACAGGAGATGCTTTTTATTTAAAAGAATATATTTGGGAAATTATTGCATCTGATGAATGTATTGACGGGAAAGATGTTATTAGGATTAAACAAATAGATATACCTTAAGATGGAAGATTGCAGAGAGACTCAGTACTTTAAATGCGCAAGTTGTCATGAGAGATTCACCGATGACTTTTGTTCTGATGATGACATAACTATTTGCCGTTGGTGCAGTGGTGAAGAAAAAGGTTATAATGTAGATATAATTATCGATAAATCAATATTAAAAATGGCAAATACTCTAAAATGAGTTCCTCGATTATGGCAATGGTAACTGTTGAATTAAAAAACAGATTAGACCGCAAACAAACAAAAAAACAGATGTTACAAGATTATTGTTCAAATTAGTTTTTATAGGTGAACCCTACAAATATACTTGATAACCCCCTCATAGGGTAGTCTAGACTCTGCTTATCCTCAGTCTCTTACTTCTTGAACATTATTATAACATTAAAATGGATACTACACAAAGAACCGGACCATTTGGCTATCCAGCACCTGGTCTTATCGATGAATATAACACAAGAGTATATTGGGTACAGACTCCAACTGACAGGGTGTATCTTAGATACTCACTTGACCAGAAGACATATATCCTCCAAGGAATCATCCCCAAGATACTCCTCAAATTTAGGAAAGACGGTAGCCCACGTATGAGAACACAAAGTATACTACCAGATATGGTTACACTACCTAACTGTGAAGCTGAATACCTTGATGACACGATTGCAGGACACATCTGTCCAGAATGTGACCAAGTATACCACTTAATTACTGGTTGTATATCCAGTCTTAATAGAACTCCCCCTCATAGATATATTTTAACTGGTATGCAGTGTGATTGTACAAACCCCAGTTGGTTACTCTCAGAATGTGTAGGATGGACCAAAAAAATTATAGATTAGACTATAACACAAGACAATGATACAAGAACATACAATACATGGCAACTTTGGCTTTCCAATAGCTCCCTCCGATATTGACCTTTTAGAGTATCAAACCATGGGCCATATTCAAATTAAATATCAAGTTGGTGTACATCGTTCTAAACTGCCAGAATATCTTCCGCTTGTTCCCAATCCAATGTTCAAATATACAATAACTCAAAATCTAATCCCATTTAAACTGTTTCTATTTGAAGATGAACCAGCTCCTTGTTTTAATGACATACCGATATACCCATCCCACTTTATGGATATACCCACAGCTTCCCAAATAGATATAGAGTCTAACTCAGAAATAAGTTGCCAACAATGTGGAGCAAAACTAGAACTAAATCAGCCCTACTATTCATTTATCTCAGAAGAGAAACCCCATAGATACGCCCTAATTTGTTTTAAATGCAAAAATGACTGTTCTTCTTATCATGATGCTAATGACCGACCCCTTGAATATTGGTTACTTTCTAGAACTACAGGATGGACCTTATCCTATTAGACCATTAATCTATAACAAAATGACACTAAATAATAAATACACTCTAATCGGTAATTTTGGATGTGTTGAATTAAATGGGGGATTAGCCTATCAACATACCGCACAATTTGATGAGCCACAAAAAGGGTACATCACATTACATGCACAAAATATACCCATGAATAATATTCTTTGGAGAGTAACCCAAGTATTAAAACCCAGACATATCATATCTCTTCCAGATGATGGACTACTCAAAGGAGAGTTTCCTTCACTTTCAGAATGTTTACAGAAATATTTCCGAGACTATCCCGGATGTAGATGTGACGTATGTAGAGCTGCGTTTCAGCGTAGGACATCTTACGCTTTACGGTTTTTTGATATATCCCCACCAAAATATGCGATATTCCCGATATGGTGTGCGTGTTCACGCGGTAACATAGAACAACTTGCAGTGTGCGAATGTGTGGGATGGACAGCTAAACCTTGTTAAGATGGAACAATTTTCAGAGCACAACACAGACTAGCCCCACCTTTACATCGTACTAACAACTTCGACAGAAGTTGCTTTTTCTTATGATGACTACTTCACTAAAATATGGTAATTTTGCACATAAATCTCTTTGTAATCACACACGATATGACAATTTTAAATTTGATGGAATTTCACTTGTGGATGATTTTGCTTGGACTAAAATTCTTCAGAATATAGATATAATTGCGTTTGTAGCTCCCATAAGAGAAATTAATTTTAACAACTGGAAAAGATGGGCAGTAAGTAAAAAACCACCATCTAACTGTCCTGAATGTAAAAGGCCTCTTTTTCCTGTACGTGTTCGTTGTTATAAGCTTTCTATATATTCAAACCTTTTTTATTTTCCTTTTTCATGTTCTCATTGGGGCTGTGTTAATAGATTGGGGATTGTATTCAAAGCAACTGGATGGACACAGAAATCAAGGATATAAGGATTATACTAGATGAGGAAAAAGAACATACAACTTAATAATACTAATGGGTCCAAGTCGCTTGAACTTTAGACCGGATGGAAACAGTTGTAAATCGTAGACGAAAGGCATAGTATGGTTCAAAAGCCTATAAACTCTTTTGTGCCAACTCGCATACTGTCTTCTCGACACGCAAACTTCCTAAGCTTCAATTGATTGATAGTCGCTTGGACCTTCATTTTCATTCTGAAACCTTTTCGGGTTTCTTCATACCTGAGAAGGGATTTTGTCCATCTAGTTGTCTTAAGGGGCCTAGGGGTATACGCGGGCAAGTCCCTTCTCATATCATTTTAATCCTACAAACAGTGGGGTTTACAACTAGAAATGAGCGAAATACCAATTGGCTCTGGTAGCCAAATTGAATCGGTCCCCGTTGAGTGCAACGGCGGAACAATCGGAAATGTGTGCTCTGATAATAGACTTGCTATTATCAAGGACATGATAAAAGACAACGTGACTGGTGTTAAGTCTGTAAGGATTTACGCTGGTGAGGAAGAACTTACAGCGAGTGACTTGGACACTACATTACAGGAATATGCAGCGAACAATGATACTTTCTCTAAGTTCATTGTGAGTACTACTCTCAGTCCGACAGGAGCATAAATCGAGAGGCAACTCCCCTTTATCTCCTTTTTTTTCTTTTTTGGAATGGTACTGGTTAAAACTCCAGGTCATCCCTAAAATAATATGGCAGGAAAACACGGAAGCATTGACGAAGTGCAACGCTATCTACGTTCGAGTTGTCGTGCGATGGAAACAGATACTAGGAACGCAGTTCATGGTATTTTTGAAAAGTTGAAATCGTTTGAAGACATAAGTACAGAGTCTGGATGTGCTGTTGAAGTTATAGGCGAAACCTCATGTTACGTCTTTTTTCAAAGTACAGAAACATCTGGTGCACAGTATAACTTCATTTACGACAAAGCGATGGGTGGTTTGCGTCTTGAATATGCTCCAGCTGGCAAGAGTAACTTGGCAATTAAATTTGTCACAGATTATGCTGATGTGAATGGGTCAGAATCTTCTGAGAAAATGATTGGAGAAATGGTTTCTGGGATGGACAAGGTTATTGCCTTTCAAAGCGGAAAAGCATATGCTCTCAATATGAAAGAAATTGGAGAGTTTACCCCAAAAGAATACATCGAAGAACACGTACATGCAAAACAAGAGAGTATACAACGTACGTATTCATCAACGATTGCTTCACTTCAGAGAAATAATACTGAAGAAAAACGTAAGCTTGGAGAAGAGATTGAAGAATGGAAACGTCAAAGCTTTGGAGACTTATCTGTTGATTGGAATAAAATTTTGGAGGGTAAATACCAAATTTCAAAGAGAAGTGGTGATGTTTGTTTTTTCACTCATGTCAAACCAATAATAACAGAGGTTCAAACAAGAGAATCTAGAGACAGATTTTTCCTTAAAACTCCTTATGAAATGGCAGAATGTCTTGTTCTCAAAAGAAAAGGTGGAAGCTGGCGTGTATTCAAAAAGAATTATGCTCATGGTACATATGAACATCCTCATGTTGATGATGGCGGCGACCTATGTTTAGGGAATATGGGTCATCTAAGTTCTCCTCTTAAAACAGCAGCGCAGTTTTTGGATGAAATTGCACAAATAAAAAGAGTACTTAGTGTTGTCAATTGGGATAGTCCATATACTACAGAGTTTGAGGGGCCTGATGCTGAAATGATGGTTAAACTCAAAAACTTTGATAATGCATGGCGTGAATATAACTTAGGTAATTCTAGACCTATATTGAGTGAATATGGACTTATAGAATCAGCTCCAGAAGACAAAGGGATAATAACAATAGATTAAAAATGACATTACGAATGGGTCCAAGTTCTCGGACAGATTGTACTGTAGAACTAAGACCAGAGATGGGAATGGGTGAAGGGTTGAACTCCCTTTATGGTAGACAAAGAGGGAGACCTCCTGAGATTACAAATGTGATTGGTTGTGGAGGTGGTTGTTGGGTTGCAATATTTGCAGCGATGGCAGGTGCCAAGCATCTGAGATTGTTTGATAGTGATACAGTTGAGTTATCTAATCTTAATAGACTCCCGTATACCACAGATGCTCTTGGAAAACCAAAAACAACAGCACTTGCAGAGTTTATCCGAGTTTTACGTCCGGATATTTTCATAGAGGAGTATCCCGCAGTAACTGAGAAACTACAGTATTCTCTTTTGGATATAGGAACAAGTGTATTGGCAATAGACCACTTAGATGCTAGAAGAGAAATAGAAATGTATCTCTCAGACAAGCTAGGTTATTCCCCAATTCATGTGAATTTTGAAGGAGATAAATACAAAGTTTCATATGGATTATGGGAAGAAGAGCAAAAAGCGATTATGATTGACACTGGGTATGCTAATCCTAATGAACAATATGTATCAGTTGCTTCAATTGCGTGTGCAACAGCAGTTCATTTATTGATGTTCGGGACATATCCTGAACAACTGACACAAGAAATACAAAATGGCAAAGAAGAAAAAGAGCAAAAATAAGACTGTTCGGGACTGGGCTAGTGAAGCTTCTTTATTTATGAAAGTTCCAAAACAACCTGAGATTGTGATTGAAGAAGATAAACCAGAAGAAAAAAAGACCGATTGTAATTATTTTAAGACTGGAACCTCCAAAAATGAATTCCATGACAAAAATAATATTATTATAATCGATGATGAAGCACCTCCAGAAAAGACATGTCCTTTTTGTGAGGATATTAGACCAAGTATCTTCTTCCCTTTGGACATATCCAAAAAGATTTGGCATTTAACTGATGAGTTAGATACAGAATGGGTTGGTGTATTACGTGGTGAACAAGAAGGTGAGGATTATATCATCACAGATATGTTGATTCCAAAACAAACGAATACCACAGCCCATACGCAAGCAGATGAAGCACTTGAAGGTGACAATATCATTGGCTGGATTCATTCCCACAATTCTATGGGTGTATTTTTCTCAGGAGAAGATTCTGAAACAAATGGTACTATTCCAGTTGGGGTCGTTGTTAACAAAAGACATGATTCAAAAGCAGTTGCAACATTCGTTACGCAATGTGGTCGTGAGCTTAAATATGATGCAGATTGTATATTTGAAGACGAACCCAACGATGAAATGAATAACTGGTTTGAAAGTATAAAAGAAAAGTTATGCGAACCAGTTGTAACAGCAGGTTGGGTTAAGCCTAAAAAAGCAATAATACAAGAAGACCCTTCAGAATGGCCTACGGGCAAAGCAGAAGCTAATAAACAATATGCAATGCTCCATTCTATGTCTGAAAAAGAGTGGCAAGACTACGAAAAAGAACGAGATGGGTTTAGTGCTAAAGACCAGGATACAGAAAAGCAGGATTTAAGGGATTATTGTCATTAAAATGGAAACAGATGAAATGAATGAAGATGACCTAGTTCGTTATTCTTTGATAAAAACAATAGTGAACTTTGTTTTGGAATCTACAACAGAGGAACTAGCAATAGCGTGGACTAATCTCTCAGACATACGTACTGAGTCACGTGAGATTGAGAACTATAAAGATGGATGTTGGGGACCGACCTCATAAAAAGACATCTTTTGTACAAACAGGGATAGAACGCCCGTACAAATGTCCTAAATGTGGATATGGGAAAGTGAGTTGGTGTGGTGGAGGACAATGGTCACCACCTGGACAAGATGCACATGAAATACGGGTATGTAGAAAGTGTGGATTACATTTTTTGGTCATATCTAAGTATTGTGGGTGGAAAGTCATTACAGGAGATGAAGTACAAAGACTCAAACACGAATGGAACATACTAAGATGAACACAAATAAAAAAGAAGTAGTTTAGGGTCATGATAGTTTTTCAAAGTGTCCTATTTGTGCAGCACCTCTTCATAATCTACGAGTAGAAGGATATCCTTTTGAACATGTAAGTCTACTTCTAGGAAAGAACACAATTCAAGTTAGATGTAATATATGTGATACTAAGTTTTTGATACAAATCAAAGCTTGTGGTTGGACTCAAATAAAAGAACTAACCCATAGAGACAGGGAGGTTTATTATCTAGATGAAGCTAGTGATGTACATATAGAGACTGACGAACAATCAGGGTCTTTAGTCCATGCTGATTCTATGGATTTTGTTAGTAGAGGACGAATTGGGTCATCTTACTATTATCCATGGGAGTCTCTCTGAAATTAGCGATATCCCACGTGTACAGGCTCAATGGTTATCCGAAACTGAAAACATTAATAACGTAGGAATAAGACATATATTGAGTAGTTCAAGAGCACCTGGGAACCATGCTATTGAATACATATGTTTTCTCGCAAGAATACGATAAGATTTATATAGGAGTAGTAACTAAGTATACACGATGGCTGTGGAAGTAATCTATGTTAGTGGCAGGCGAACCTGTCCAGGTTGTTCTAGTATAATAGAACCACACGAAATTGCATTAGAACTCGATGATGCTATAGCTACGAGAGTTTTGTGCAAGCTTTGTGGAATGGAACGAATGAAGAATATCTTACAAATGTTAGATGCACCTCTTTCGAATATGCCTCCAGGACAAAAGAAACTATGATTACTTTTGAAGCTATGTGAATTCAAAATGGATATCCAAACAGAAATACAAAGAATCTCTGAGAAAACAGGGATAGATTTGAGTGAGGTCAAAGCCGAACTCGAAAAATTGAAAGTAGAAGGATACAAAGAACCAGCTGCATTGGCTATATACAAGTCGACCCCAGTTGTGAAGAATAGACTCAGCGGACAGATATATGACAACGCAGTTCTTGTGCCATATAAAGTAAGCGACGTGAGAGAAGTTCAAACAGCAAAAGGCCCTAGTACAGTAGCAAATGTAGAGGTTTTGTTTATGGCGGAAGGACAATGGCGAGCAGGTTCTCTTTCTTTATGGAATGAGGCAGCAGAAAAAGCCAAAGAATTCCAGAAAGGACAAGCAGTATCCGCAAAGATAAAGACGAACGACAATAATGAAAAGATTGCTCTTTTAGAAGGGCCAATACCTACAACAACACCAGTACCTCCAATGACAGAACTAATAAGTCAAGTAGGCGTACTACCTTTAAACGAGCTTTATAAAGCTGAAGGTCAAGAATGTTTTGTTAGAGGGATTGTTGGACATTCATTTGATACCGAAAAAGCAATGGGTATCGAACTATCTGATGTTGGTTCTGATGTAGTTACAATCTTTATTAGCAAAGATACACCCATAAGGATAGGTGAAGAAGTGACACTTTTAGCACGTGTTTCAAAACGTGATGATTCTTCGGTCTTTGTTTGGGGCGAGCTTTTAAAATAAGCTCGTTCTTTTCTTTTTTATAATATGAACAAAACACAGGTCAAAGAATTCATAGACAATAGTATAGAAATTTTAAACAAAGAATTCAAAGGAATAAACGAAACAGAGTGCAAAGCAGCACTTGAGCTAGTTTCAAATCTTGTTAAGCATCCAACTGATATGACCGAAGTTGTTTGTGTTGTGAACACGATAAACAAGATGAAGGTTAAAGACCGAAAGATGGTTATTATGAAATTGTTGGAAGGGACTATGTTGTATATGGTTAGAGGCCCACCTGTACATATGATATCTGAAAAAGAACTCATAAAAGCAGCAGAATCTTTGCCAGAAGAACAAAAAGATACTGAATATATCGAAGAGGCCAAAAAGAAGATTAAAGGATATGCATAATGGGAATTGTAACACAGAATACTGCGTTTAGTTCTAGCAAACCACGTCCAGCTTTCCAAAATACTTCAGTAAAAAAGAGTGATTTGGATAAACGCTTGAACCCAGTTAAGCCAGAAATAAAACACATAAAGACAAACATCCCCTCTTTAGATGCTCATCTTGGTGGTGGTTTATCACCAGGGCTATCTATTGTATGGGGCGAAGCAGGAACAGGCAAATCACTACTTTGCCACCAGCTAGCAATCAACCACCCAGGAAGAGTCTTATACTTCACTTGTGAAGTACTTAATGATTCACCTGACCACAATAAATACCCCCACGTAGACACAGTAGACTACACCACATATAGACCTAAATATGACAAAGCAGTAGAACAATTACTTGCAGCCATACAGTTTTATAGTCCTGGTTTAATCATAATAGATTCACTTACGTCTTTTTTAGGTGTTACGAATAAAGCGATATCAGAAGCTAGTATTAGGGATGCTGTGTGGTCTATTCATCTTAAAACAGAGAGAGCATGTCCAATTGTAGGGATAAGCGAAGTTAGAGGGACTGGATATAATAGAACAACAGCTGGAGGGGAAGGTGTAAAACATGGATGTACTATGCTCATGCAAACCTATAAGCATTTTCTTTCCAATGAAAGATATTTAGAGGGATTTCCAGGACATGAAATAGGAGACCTCGTATATACTCTAGAAGTTCAAAAGGATAAACATGGTGTTGCTAATCCACGACCTGTAGAATGTAGGTATGATGGTGAATCATATGAAATAATGAATAGATTCGAACAAGATGGGACTAGACATGAGTGATACACGTAGATGTGAGATATGCAATAAAGTGATTCCAATTGCTAATATTAATATTGCCATTAAAAGTGCTCCTAACATAGAGTATCTTGTTGCATTCCAATATGGGCACACTCACAGCAAACTTATCTGTTTAGACTGCGTGAAGGGAGCAGGAGCTATGAAAGTTGATGTTAGTAGAATCGGAGTTTGAGATGAAAAAGAAAAAATACATTAGTACGATAGATAGGATGTCGCAGCTCCTAGAATACTTTGAAACGCTGCCAGCAGGTCAAGAAGTAAACCAATTTACAGTGATAAAAGCACTTGGTATTGCACCTGGACAATGGAGTGAGGTGACTAAATGGTTGAATGGAATCATTATGATACAAGGACGTCCTAATATAAACCGTAGGTTTATCCCTACAAGTACTTCATCAGCCAAGTTTAAGACATTGTACAGCCGAGGTGAAGATGAGCTTTTATAAAGAAGTTTTAGCAGAACATGAACGTATGGGTCTTGTGCAGGTGCCTAATGCTTTAGAGCGATTATGTACGAGTATTGGATGTCATGTGTTCAATTTACAGAATATTAAATCAAAACGATTTTATTATGGTGGCAGCTTAGAAAACTTTAGGCTATCTATTGTGTTCATGGCACCTTCAGGATATTCTAAATCTCAACATTTTAACTTTTTCCTCAATGAAAAAACAGGTTTTCTCAACAGGACTGGCATACCAACAAGTGTAAGAGGTACTTTTAGTCCAGAAGCATGGATGGGTACTATCCAAAATGAAAAGATTCAACCTGGTATCATTGAACAGTACAAACATGGTATTGTTGGAGCTGACGAATTCATGCGGCTTGGTAACATGATGAACGGAACTGGTGTTAATAACGATGAAGTAACCCTTATGAAAGCACTGGATACTGACAATATGAGTAAAGACCTTTCATATGGTGCAATTAAGGCTGATGCAATTGGGTTCACTCTTTGGGCTGGTATGAGGCCTTGTTTACTTGGTCTTAAATCTGGACTTGCTAGACGATTCTCTTTTCAAATATTCTGTCCCACTATAGAAGATTCCGCTAAATTTAGACAAGCATCACGTACTGGAAAGATGAATACACGTATCTCATTGGAAACTAAAGATAAACTTGCAGGAGAACTCCGAAAGACAGCAGAAATCATTGATTCCGTAGAATCCCTTGATTATTCTGCAGTGTATGATTGGATTGACAAAAACACATTTTCCCCACATTTCGAAGAATCACTTTATAAGCGTATGGCATTAGGATGGTCTGTTATAAATGATTACCTTCCAGAAATAAAAATTGATGACACATTACACAAATTGCTTTTAGACGAAATAACTTCACGTTCTGTAATACGAGATAGTCCTGAATTCGAAGCTGTGCGTAGAATATTACGTAGTGCAGGAAGAGTAAAACACTCTACTTTAAAGCGTTTTTTAGAGAGCAATTACCAGCTCCACAAAATCCAAGTAGATGCATTGATACGTGCTATGGAATCAAAAATGGAGATTATAACCGTAGAAGGAGATTGGTATACATTACCAGAAACTATAACCGAGTAAGATGGCTCAATTCAAAAGGAGAGGTGAGGAGTCGCTACCTACAGACATGGAACTTGTAACTCAATCCCTAGGTAGGGTAGAAGTTACAGTAAATCGTCTTGAACGACTCTTAGTACCTTTGCTTCAGATAGAAGCAGAGGCGTTATCTGGAATAATCGAACAGATAATGAGTGAACCAAAGAAAGAAGAACCAGAACAACAAAATGAGTATTCTCCAAGGTCTACAGTAGAAGTACCTTATGGAACTATATCTGTACCCATAGAACCTGATACTCCAAAGGTTGAATCATATATACCTCGAACTCGTACAAAGATTTATAGAAGGTCTAAGATAACCTCTAGTAAACTAGGAAGAGAGATTTGTGAGATATTAAAAGACAAAGGACCTATGACTAAAACTGATTTGTGGAAAGAAGTTAAATATGGATGGCCTGTATTCAACAAAGCTCTAGACTATCTTCAAAACAAAGATAGACTTCAAGGTGGTGTACATAAAGGAGAGACTATACAAATAAAGTCTCTTGTTACACCAACAATACCTATTCAAATCAATGGGCCTATACACACAGACAAAGATTCTTTTAAGAAGGAAATATGTAAGTTTATATCCGAAAAAGGGATTTGTACTCCTTCTAATGTGCTTAAAAACGTAAAGCTTACCGGACCTAGATGGGATGAAGGATTAGGTCTTCTCGAAGAATTAGTTTCAGAAGGAAAACTAAAAGAAAAACAGATGTCACCGAGTAGATTTAAATATTCGATTCCAGGAGAATATGAATCTGTTCGTAAAGTATTTCCGAGAGATTCATATGCACAGAGTGGTGTTAAGATTCCAGCACAGCCTCCAAAACCAGAATATGATTGGAAAGAACCACGTATCCAAAGTTTCTTGTTTAATGAGGCACAAAAGATGTTGAGCTATACTTTGAAAGTACCTTTGATGGCTGAAAGTGCCCCAATACAATTTAAAGCATATCTCGAAGACGTTCGTGTAAGGTTTAAACAAGCGTTTCCACATGCAAGGAATCCGAAAAGGTTTTATGAAGATGATTTTGATTTCCATCTCATGGATGAATTTGCAATATATGCAACAGAAAAATGTGTGGGAACAAAATCACGTGGAAGAAAGATAACACAGAAGGATATGCCATATATCTTAACTCATGTATTTGGGATAGATTGTAGTGTATTCAAAGGGATATTAGGTGTATAAATGAACTCAATATCTTACGAAAGTCTTCTGATTGTTTTGAATGATGCAGTTGGTGTTTCAGCTAAAGATTCCAATTGGATTAAAACCAAATCACATGACCTAGAGACATCTGGTGTATTGATAAAGGAACCAGGCCCTTGGCTTAGAAAAGAGTTACGTAAGCTTGGATATGTCGAATTAAGTAAATGGCAATCGTTTTCTTCTTCAAAAGAAAACAGAAAAGAATTTAAGTTTGTAGCTGCAATTTATGAACCCAAATGAAAATGGAAAAAGAAGATGTAGTAGTCTATTTTGTGGACCTTGGTGAGAAAGGACAGTATTTAGCTATTGATGCATCTGTTCTCAATTCGATAGAATACACAGAAGAAATTGTAGAAGAGCTTAGGAAAATGGCAAATGCATAACAATACAAATATCACTCTTAACTGGGTGTGGTTTCTGCCAACAGAAAAATACGTAGATGCGGAATGGTCTTCCGCAATTTTCAAATTCTGTGGATGGGTAGCTTATCTATGGGCGGTTCCCATTCAAGACCACATCCAGTTATCATTATTAAAACATAAACAACAATTAATAAGATGAACCTTAGATGTAGGATATTCGGACATAAGTGGAAGATACATACTACACTGCAATCAATGGCAAGCGTTAAAATGTGCAAGAGATGTAAGGAAATTGACAGTTTCGCATTGAAGGATTCTTCACAATCAAGGATTCATGTAATAGACCAAACTGGAACTGACCCAGTAAATGAATATTGGATACCATTAGATGAGTTTCTATGTGAACACAAGAACCTTAAATATCCTATGCGCACGGGAATTAACCGATGTGAAGACTGTGGAAAGTTTATTTGTATAAAACCACAGAACAATCCAAATGATGAGCCTAATCCTTATGTAGACCCCGAGATTAGAGAAACTTATAA
>Ga0208904_1001838_pt1 | contig 13985 bp, 15 predicted proteins | sample AntAceMetag02UKB_FD_184774 | JGI IMG/M metagenome (GOLD analysis project Ga0208904, IMG submission 184774) | Saline lake microbial communities from Ace Lake, Antarctica - Antarctic Ace Lake Metagenome 02UKB (SPAdes) (version 2) | ecosystem: Environmental > Aquatic > Non-marine Saline and...
GTATAAAGCTCAATCAAAATATCACCCTCGCTTGTTACTAGCTTTACAACCGCCCCCTGGTCGTCGTCAATTCCTGATGCTCCCCCAGTCATTGTGACGTTTCCCGTCATTTTTGAAATTCCGAAGAGCAACAATACGACTACTAATACAACCATAAATACTATTGTTTTATACATTGTATTGTTCATTATTATTAGAGAAGTTTTTAGTTTATAAAATTAGCGGAAAAACTCAGATGTTAAGTTCCAAACTTCTTCACTAACTTTTTCTGGAGACTTTAATGAATCTACTGTTCCATCCGGAGCGCAACCAATTTTAGTCCAAGAATACCTATCAGCTAGCTCTAGATATGCTTGCTCTGCATTTTTTAAGTGTTCTAAGCTACTTTCGTGTTGATCTGCGGCACCTACTCTCCCTTTTTTTAATTCCATTCCTACAGCTGGTGGCATATAGAGAAAAACTGTTAAGTCTGGTTTTGGAAGTTCTAATAAGTCATACTCTAATTCTTCCAAAAATTCATATAACCTTTTTCTTTCTTCTGGATCTTTAACTTTTCCACCTTGATGCCCCATGTTAGAAGCTACATATCTGTCTAAGAGTAAATTTTTTCCAGATTCTATAACTTCTCTTATTTCTGGGAGTGCGTATCTTCTATCTGCTGCGTAAAATAGTGAAGCCACTTTTGAATCTACGCTAGTTGCTCCCTCTGGAAACCATCCTTCGCATATTTCTGGCTTTCCCAAATAGGGACCTCCGACTATCCTGCCGGGTGGAGTATTATATCTGGGAAAACTCATTTTTTCTATTGGGATCCCTGCTAGCCTTAATTTTTCATAAAGAATCTTTGCCTGCGTTTCCTTTCCAGAACAATCCGTTCCCTCAATCACAATAATTTTTCCTCTTTCCATTTTATCTAAAATTTGTTTTTTCTTTCTACACTGGACATCTACCACAAGGGTTTCTCTCTGGACAACCACCATAAAGTTCTCCTCTTTTTGCAGCATATTTTCCTATTTCTGGAGCTGCATCCTTTATTTGAGCCGCCATATCTCTTGTGACTTTTCTAATTTCCCATTGAGCCTTTTCGCAAGTTCTAGAGCTTATTGCTGAAATTGCATTCCATCCATCTAGATTCATTAAATTATATACCTGTAATGCATGTGGTATCGCAAGCAGTGTATTTGGATCGTCAATATTTTCCATTACCGTGTTTAAAGACTGTTCAACCAAATCTCTATATCCTGATTCAAATTCTGTTTCTTTTATTGTTGGTGGAGTTATGTATTCTCCTCTTTTTACTGCCGAAGGTAAAGCATCTACACTTTGCCTCCAAGTTCTTTGTCTTGTTGCTTGATGGAACGCCGCCAAAGACATTGGCGCTAAAAGATTAAATGCATATCCTTGGAGATTTGCCAATTCTGCATAATTTCCTCCTATTGCTTCTTCTATTGCTTCGGGAGACATCCCCATACTTGAAGAGTCTAATAATGTTACATTATCTCCATGTTTTTCTGCTAGCCCCTCTAGTGTTCTGTTTTGTTTTGCAAATAAAAATGGTGATGGATACCATCCAATTGAATTATAATTTACTCCTCTATCTTTCATAGTTTCTGGTGCAGCATTTTCAGCAAGCTCATACATTTTATCGGCTACCTCTTTAACTTCGTCTGGGACTCCTTCTTCCTGAGATATTGCTTTTAGATGCATTAATTCTCTTGGCCCCCATTGAGTTTGTATTGTCGTTTTTGTTCCTAATGGTAAAATAAATCTTGCATCTTCAGATGGTATTCCTCCTGCTTGCATTTCTCCATAAAGTTTGAACTGCTCTCTCATTAAATCGTCTTCTCTTTTCCCTACTGAAACGGATCCTCGCTCGGCGGTTGCACGTCTTAATGATTGTTGTAGGTGAGCTGCATATAATGGTCCACATAATGCGAGTGTTGATGCCCTACTTACATCATCTAAAGAAAATACGAATCCTCCTTGATCTAAAACGGCACCATGGCCTCTTCCGGATGTTTCTTCTAAAATTAATTTTTTGGCTTTTTCCCAATCAAGTTCTTTATTACCAGACATATATGGTACTTCCGCTATTTTATGTCTTGTGTGTAAAGCATCAGAAGACAAGTTACTAAAACATCCCATTGCTCCCGCAACCGGAAAATCATCTGATTCCCATCCATGTCTCGAATCTTGCATACATCCGATAAGATTTACATTCGCCATATTTTTTCTTAATCAACTACTTTTTTAAATACACGTATACTAAAATTAATATATATTAACCAGAACTATTCCTTCATTTCAATCTTAATGTTAACTGACTTTGGAACTTGTAGCTTCATTATATGATGAAGTATTTTTTCGTTTGCCGGTATATCAATTAATCTTTTATGGATTCTCATTTCAAATCTGTCAAAGGTAGCTGTTCCGTCTCCACATGGTGATTTACGTGTTGTGACTTTAAGCTTCTTTGTTGGAAGTGGCACTGGTCCTCTTACAACTATTCCAGACTTTTTTGCTAAACCTTGTATGGATTCACAAATAGAATTGAGCATTTCTATGTCTGTTGAGTTTAGTTTTATTCTTACTTTTGGCATACAATTTCTATTGAATTTTGGTTTTTAAAGGTTGTTGTTTTTATTTATACCTCGAGTTAAAATGTCCTTAGAACTATATTACTTTTAGACTCTCTCCAATTTCTCCTAAATTATCTAAAACATATTGATGAAGCTTCTTTATTATTAAATCCTGCAATCCCTCTTTTAATGGGCCATGGCAGTTTGCTATATCGGCTTCCGGTGCGTCAATACTTCCTATTTTCAAGAAGCAATCCATACTTTTTCCTTCTAACTTTTCTTGATCAATTGAGCCCTCACTTACCCTCACTATTTTTGTTAATATTTCGCAATTACCCTTTGTTTTACCCTTTATCTTGTAAAACCAACTGACTCCATCTACCGCGTTGGTATAGATTGCTTTTCTGCAGATTTCTTGCTTTCCTAAAAAACATTCTTTTGAGTCACACTTGTATGCAAAGAAAAAAGTAAAGTAAATTGCAGATAAAAATACTACAATAATTAATACTACTAAAAATATTATTCCCACCTTCCTTTCCATTAATTATCTAATACTAAGTTCTTTAAAAGTTTTTTGGGAGTCAAGAAAAGTTTATAAACGAATTACTATTTTTTAGTTTATGAATTTCATAAAAAAAATAGTTGACAATAATATTGATTCCTTTGTTCATTTGCAATTTCAAAGATTTAGTCGTGGAGAATTTCCGAATAGAGCTGTTGTTAAGGTTAAAAAGACCAAGGATAAATTTACTATAAATACTAGTGCCGAGTTTGCGAATGAGCTTGTTTACGAGGCTGCTAGAAAACTTGGAAGCAAATCTACTAAAGTTACCGGAGCTATTGTTTCTACTAGTGACTTAAAAGAAAGATTAGATTATGAAAACATAAAGCAATTCCAGGGAGTTAAAAGATATTTAATAAACAAAGAAATGACTGGTGACAACATCGCTGAATTAATTAAAGAATTTCCCAAAACTTTTTTTGGACTTTCATTTTCCGTAGAAAAAGATGATACAGTTTTGAAAATAAAACCCAAGGCTCCTAAGTCTGGAAAAGCTGGTAAAAATGGGGAAATGCCTAAGCCGGACTTTTGTAAGCTTATAACTAAAGACTCGGAATGGGGTAAAAGTTTTGTTATTGAAACTGATGATTTCTCTAAAGCAGAACTTGTTCATACTTTTGTAGTTGAAAAAATAGTTGTCCCAGAAGAGTTGAGAAATGAAGAAGACTTTGCTAAAGTTCGTGAGATGTCTTTAAGACATGGGAAAATAATACGAGAGGGTATTATTGATGAGAAAAAAGTTAGCCGAGAAATTGAATTTGAAGCGTAGAAAAATATTATTCTAATCAAGCAAATTTAAATACATTATTTACGTGCTTCTATTAAGGCTGATGTCATAAGAAGTCCCGCGAGGGATCCGGAGATTACTCCTAAAAATCCATCAAATTTTGTTGCGTTTTCTGCAGCAAAAAATGCAGCTTTATATGCACTCTCTGTTAATTCTGGGGCTCTCGATAAATGTTCACTTACTACCCCCACTCTCTCTGCCATGTAGTCTGCAAAAAACCCCCCGCTTACAGCTGCCATAGCCCCTCCGGCAGCGCCATAAATTCTTGTTAAGTCTCTACTATTCATTGTATAAAAACTATATAGAATCAGTTTTTAAATGTTTATGTGACTTACTTGTATAATTGTAGCTAAATAGCTATAGAAAAATATTGTCCTTATTAATCAAATTTAAATACATTATTCTATAACTATAACTTATGGAGATTGAATCAATTAAAGAGGAGGAGCAAGGTGTAAAATTAAAACTTGTTTTTGGCACTCTTTTTCTAATAGTCGTCATTGGCCTATTAACTGTATACTGGATTGTCCCACGAGAATCTCTTGTTAACTTAATTAACTCTGATGGAGAATTTCTATCTTGCTCTAATTATGAATTTGGGAATGAATCAAATATACAATTTTATGAAAATATGAGATATCTTGATTCTAATATTTCTTACAGAATAGATGCCTGTCCTATACAGAAAGAAATTGAAATGAGACATGCATTTTATGAGGTGCAAAATAAAACTGCTTTGTCTTTTTATCAGGTTTCAAATGGTGAAGAAATTACTGTTACTTGTGACAGTAAGAACCGAATTGAAAACGGAATGTTTATCGCTGGAGAAGGTGGGCCATCTAATATTACCAAGGCCGGATCCACTCATATAATTTTGAATGGGAAAGTTCTTTTGATAAAAGAGTCTACGTGCGAGCGTCCGGTTGTTGCTATCCATGAACTCTTTCACGCACTCGGGTTTACTCACTCTAATAATGTTTGCAATATTATGTACAACTTCAGTAAATGCAGCCAGGGAATTGGAAACGACATGATTGAACTAGTTGATGACATCTACTCTTACTCTCCGCTTCCCGATTTAAAAATTGAAAACTTAACTGGGGAATTTCATGAAAGATATCTTGACTTAAACTTTAGTATTAAAAATATTGGGCTCTTAAATTCTGAGGATTTTTTTATAGATATCTATTCAAATAAAAAACTTTCCAAAAAAGTTGATATAAAAAAAATTGAGGTCGGTGGTGGTGCCGAAATTGTTTTAAAAAATGTAGATGTTGAAATGAATGTGAAGGATGTTTATGTTGCAATAATATATAATTTTGAAGAATTAAATAAGAGTAATAATAATGCTTACTTGTCTTTTTCTTAAAAAAAATAAAAAGAATTAGTGAGAACTTAGTCTAAGTCCATATCATCAATAGCGTCATTGAGATCGTCGAACTCATCATTGACCTCATCAAGTTTTTTTGCCATCTTTACCTCGTTTTATTAATACTTTCTAACATTAATTATTTTTAAATGCTTCTATAGAAAAACATATATTATATTAGACAAAATAAAAAAGATTATTTTAAAAAGGGTAAATCTACTTAATTTTTTCGTACTGTACTTTAATTTTTCCTGGTATCTTCGGCTTCACTTGTTTTATAATTTTTCTTGCAAAAACAACGCCTTTCTCATTTGGAACCGCAAGTAGAAAAATACATTTTCCTTCTTTTACTATTGCTGCCTTCCCCATTGATTTTCCGAATGATAACTGCATTCCTGTCTGCATACGATCTGCGCCTGCACCAGTAATCATCTTATTTTCTCTTTGAATATGATGGGGAAATGGTAAAATTTTAAATCCATAATTTCCATTAAACTCTTTTTCTAATTTTTTATTTATGAACTGACGACAAGCCTCCATTGCATTGTGTCTTATTTGCATTTGTTTTTCAGCTGTAACAATTTTTAAAATGTGTTTTAGTTTTTTTTCTTCTAGCTTTTTGCCCATTGTAAACTTTACAATTTTTTGTGGTGGCACTGCCTTGATGTATGATTTCTGTCTTCTCTTTGAAACTCTAGTGTATGGAGTTACGTTTCTTTTCGTGTATGCTGATGCAGCTCTTAATGTTCCCATTAGTTTTTGTTCGAGACCTCACTCGCTATATTATTTTTATTTGACTCCGTGAAATCTTGAATCTCCACCTTAGTTGTAACCGCTTGACCCGGAAGACCTTTCTCAAATATAGCTCTTAGCACTCCGTTATTTCCATGTGGGGATGAAACTTTTCCCGTAATTACTTTGCCGCCTGGCGATTTCCAAGAAACAACTTTGCCTACATATTTTTTTGCGTCTTCTCGTGACTTAGAATCATCTACTTCTATCAAAAAATGTCTCTCGTGAATCACATGTCGTCCACGTCTAAATTGGATTACTTTGCCTATTGTCATGAATTTGCTAGCAAATTTTAGTTTAAAAGCTCTTCGGTTGGTTTTGGAGAAAATTTCAGAATATCTTTATTTTAGGTTATAACCTTCTTTAATTTTTTTCTACGCTTGGATGAACATCCCCTCTTCCCAATCTTTCTTCGAGCATTTTAATGTGCTTATCTTTTTCTTTTTTATATCCTCTCATCTTTGTGCTTAGATCCGCTATCATATTTGCTACATATTCTCCACCTAAAAAGTGTGGAGTTAAAACATAACTTGCTCCTTTCTTGTAAAGCTCTAATGCCTCTTCAATTTGATGTGCTCTCACAATTATTATTGCTTTTTCGTTTTTTGCCCTGATAGACTCTATTAATAGACAGTTTGTCTCATAATCTGGGATTGTTGAAACTGCAAGATGCATTTTTTCTAATGGCAACTCATTTAGTAAATCTGCGTCGTAGCTATCTCCATATAAACATGGTATTTTGAATTTTGTTAGGCTACTTATGACATCTGGGTTAAAATCTACCACTAAATATTTTTTCCCTATTTTCTTTAATGCTCTTAATATACTAAAACCTATTCTGTTGTATCCAAACAATATTGCATCGACTTTCATTTTTTTCTTTGATTCTTTTTTTGCTCCTTTTCTCTCGAATATAGATATCCAACCTGAAACTTTGTCATATAGCTGACCAGAATAACTTATCATATAGGAGGATGCGATTATTGTTATCACCAGTGTTAATGCTACAATTGACAATACTTCTTTTGTTATATGCTCCACCGCCAAACCTAGTGTTAATAAAATTATTGAAAACTCACTTATCTGTGCCAATGTTGTGCCAACTAAAAAGTTTGTTCTTTTTGTATATCCAAAAAATGCCGATAATGTCATTAAAATAAGCGGCTTCCCTATTAGTACAGTTAAAGACAAAATCAGAGCTGGGTAAATTATTGTGCTTATTTTATCTACTGGCATATTTAACCCTAAAATTATAAAGAAAATTATTAGGAAAAAATCCCTTAATGGTCTTATTTTTGCGCTTATTTCTACGCTATATGGAGAAACTGAAAGAACCACTCCTGCAATTAGGGCTCCAACTTCAAGAGAAAACCCGAAATAAGCAAAAAGTGCAGCTACTATAAAGCACCAACATATTGAAAACAAAAATAATAATTCTTGTGACCTTGCCACGCTTTTTGTTATTCTTGGTATTGCCACAAATCCTACTAAGCTTACCACTATAAGCAGGCCCACTCCGGTTAGAACACTTTGTAATGCAAATGAACTGAAATCTCCACCATTTGAAAAAGATGAAATAAACATTAGTGCTGCTATTGCGACCAGGTCTTGTAAAATTAAAATTCCAATTGAAATTTTTCCTGGTAAAGAATCTAATTTTCCGTTATCGGATAATAGCTTCATGATAATAATTGTTGAAGAAAATGCTAGGGCCATTGCTATATATACCGAAGGTACCGTCGCGTAACCTAAAACAAAAGTTGAAACTGCAAACCCTAAAATAAAAGTTAATATTATTTGCGCACCTCCTATCAAGAGGGCTGCCCCACCAATTTCCTTTATTATTTTTGGATTCAAATGAAGACCTACAATAAAAAGAAGAAAGGCTATTCCAAAATCTGAAAATATCCTTATTACGTCACTTGTTATTCCGGACATTAAAATAAATGGAGAAATTATTATTCCCGCTATTATATATCCTATAATTATCGGCTGTTTGAACAATCTGACGATGTATGATACTACAAAAGCTGTAAATAGAATTAATGCTAGTTGTATAAATATTTCTTCCATCCTCTTCTGTTAAGTTAGGGAAATTAAAGTTAAAAAGGTTTGGGGTTAGAAAATTATAAAAAGTGATTAAGGCTTTAAATTATATGAAAGTTGAGGACTTAAAAAAATTTTTAATGTATGCTAAGAAAAGGACTTATGCAAGTACTTTGTCTATTCCTAAAAGATTTAAAAATGGAGGGGTGGAATATGTCGTTAAAAAAGGAGAATGGGTTTATATTGACAAATATTACGGAGATCTCATAGATTGTGGGCAGGAAGTAGTTATGTGGAATGGGAAGGTTGTTTGGTGTATGAGCTATCGTGGTGGAATGTTTGATGAATATGAAGAGCTTGCTAAACAATGTTTTGGATTATTAAAGAAGGCTCTTAAAAAAATGCCTAAAGAATTTCCAGCTCGTGGGCCAAAAGATATTTCAGATAAAAATTTTATGTATAAGAATAGATGGACTGGGAACATTCTTGGATTTACTGGCGAGGAGAAAATGTTTTGGAAAGGTAAGCAGGTTTATTTTAGAAATTATTTGGGCGGAGAGGCTAGAAATAGGCAATTATAAAAATATATCTGGATACCTCTTAATATGAAACAAGTAATTAATATTGTCCTTGAAATTGATGATAAAATAAAGACTTTGAGAAATAAATACGATTCCAATTCTTCCGAATTTCTTCCGCATATGACACTCGTTTTTCCGTTTGGATATAGAGATCAGAATAAGCTAGAGTGCCACATAAAAAAATCTCTTAAAAAGATGCAGGTTTTTGAAGTATCGCTTGAAGAGATTGAAGAATCATATCCATTTATTCAATTTAGGATTAAAAATGGTAAAAAAGAATTTTTGGAATTAAGAAAGAAACTCAATTCTGGGATTTTAAAAAATATTGGAGAAAAAGCTCCTCTAAAACATCCACCGCATATGACTATTGGGGTTGTTGAGAATAAGAAAGAATTTAAAGAAGTTGTTAAAGAATTGAAAAAATTGAAACTTATATTTAAAACTAATATAGATAAAATAACATTAATGACTTTGGATGAAGATATGCGTATGAAAAAAAAGGAGGAGTTTGGATTAAAATGAAAAACCGAACCGAACTGCCATTTAGGAGAAATTGTGAAGGATATTTTATTTGTAATAATGGCAAAATAGTTGCTCAGAATACTGGTCTTGGATATATTGAATTTCCGGGTGGTGGCGTAGATGAGAGCGAAGAGCCGGGTGAAGCTTTAATTCGTGAGGCACTTGAAGAGGCTGGGGTTGTCTTAGATGGTAAAATTAAGAAAGTTGGGCAAATGAATTTTATTTGGGATAAAGATTGGGCGAAGTCAGAAAAGCAGAAGAAAAGATATGAAGAATTTCGGGGTGAGGAAATGTATTTTTTTACTGGAAAAGTTAAAGAGATTATTACTGCTAGTGGGGACTCTCTGGAAAATGGGTGGGAGAATGAGGTTCTGATGGACGTGATGGATATTATTAATTCTATAAAAAAAGAGCCATATAGCGAAGATATGAAGGAGTATCGTGAATTTCAGTTAAAGATGATGGAGGAATTGTCTGACCGAAACTCTTAAATATACTATGCAGCTAGATATGATATGACAACTAAAATTTGGGGGTTGCCCCATCACTTCAGGTACTGAAGGAATTTCTAGTTGTTACTCTAATTTTAAAAATATTCTAAATAGTAAGTTTTTTAACTTAAATTCATATTCTAGAAATAGAAACTTAAATGGCGATTGTCGTATAGTGGTTATTACATGTGGTTGTGGTCCGCAAGACGAGGGTTCGATTCCCTTCTTTCGCTTTCCAATAGAGGTGACAAAATGAAAACAGACTTAGTAAAGGGATTCAAGGATTTTTTAGGAGAAGATGCAGAGAAGCGTGCGTATATTCGAAGAATTGTCGGTGAGATTTTTTCGTCGTATGGCTTTGAGCCGGCTGAGACTCCAATAGTTGAGAATGCTGAGTTTGTTGAAGGAGATAACCCCAATGAAGATACTGTAAGTGAAATTTATCGACTAGAGGACAGGGGGAAGAGAAAACTTGCCCTAAGGTATGAATCTACTTTTCAATTAAAACGAATTATGAAGGGCCAAAAGATGCCATACAAGCGTTATCAGATTGGTGAGGTATTTCGTGATGAACCGATTAGCGAGAATCGCTTTAGGCAGTTTACTCAGTGTGATCTTGATGTTATTGGTTCTAATGTAACTTCTGAAGCTGAAGTTTTACGAACAGTTAAAGATGTTCTAGATAAACTAAAAATTGACTTTGTGATTTATATTAATAATAGAAAACTCTTGAATGAAATTTTATCTAAGTCAGGAGTTAGGGAAAAAGATTTTTCAGATGTTATTAGAATAATTGATAAATTGGATAAGAAAAGTGAGAAAGAAGTTAAGGCTGAATTGAAGCAGTTTGACGCTTCAAAGGTTGTTGATATTCTTAAGAAAGGAGAGAAGGAGTTTAGTAAATATAATTCATATTCTGAGATAAAAGAACTTAAGAAATATTGTAAGATGTTTGGTGTTAATGTAAAGTTTTTGCCGTCTTTAGCTCGTGGACTAAGTTATTACAATGGAACTGTTTTTGAAGTAAAGACTAAGGGTATGAAGGAAACAATTTGTGGGGGCGGGGCGTATTTTTTTAATAATACTCAATGTTTTGGTTATGCGTTTGGGCTCGACAGACTTGCTGTTTTAACTAAAGAAGATTTTTCTAAAAACAAGAAATTAGTTTTGTCTATTGGTGAAAATAAAGAAGCTATTAGAATTGCCTCCAAATTGCGTGAGGGTGGCGATGACATTTATTTATGGACCGGTAAGATTGGAAAAGGAATGGATTATGCAAACTCCAAGGGTGTCAATGAAGTAATCTTTGTTGGAAATGAAGAAGTAAAGAAAGGTAAGTTTAAAGTTAAAGATATGAAGAGTGGCAAGGAGAAGTTTGTAAAGATATAATTCTATTTTTAAAATGAAAAGAAAATTACAAATTGGAGTCATGGGAAGTGCTGCTGACTTAAAATATTCTGAAGAGATAAATGAAATCGCTGAAAAGGTTGGAGAACTTATTTCTGAAAGTGGTAACATAACAGTTTATGGTGCCGAGAAAGATTACGATAGTTTATCGACTGCCGCGTCTCGTGGTGCCAAAAAGAAAAATGGACTTACTGTTGGAATTACTTATGGCAAACATAAGGATATCTATGAAAAAGAAAATACTGATGTTATAATTCCATGTGGTTTAGATCGGGGCGGGGGCAGAGAGTTTGTTTTAGTTAATAGTTGTGATTGCGTTATCGCTATAAGTGGTGGCTCCGGCACTCTCACGGAAGTTGCTATAGCCTATCAGTCAGACATACCTATAATTGTTTTATCTGGGACTGGCGGATGGGCAGACAAACTTGCTAATAACTTTATTGACGGAAGAGAAAGAAGAAAATGCATAGAAGCTAAAAGTCCAGAAGAAGCTGTACGATTAGCAATTAAGGAAGCTGAAAAATATTCTAAAAAATATTCTTAATTAATTATTATAATCTTCCATTGCTCTTAAAATCATTGAACATTCATTTGGAACTGGCTGATTGCCCCATTCGTCTTGACACTTGATGTAGAAATTTGTTCTCGTATCCCAATCAGTGAAATGCTCTCTGTCATCCACTACTGTCATTTTAACTCCATCGTCAAATAAGTAATTACAATCATTTGTTCCATAAACGCATTCTGCATCTTCTGAAGTTGATAATCTTAGATAGGTTTCTTGCTTATAGGCACGTGTTATTAGTGGAGTAGTTCTGTCTGACTCTACCGTAAACCTCGTTAGCTCCTTGTCTTCATTTCCGCCTAAGTCTATGCACTTTATGTAATAAGCGTACTCCCCTGCTGCTAGATGTAAATCTTGTTCGTGTTTTCCATCCGCCTTAAAGGTTGTAAGAAATCTTATATAACTATCTATCTCGTCTGTATCACTATAATAACAAGTCGCTTTTCCCTCTTCGTATCCCGCTGAGGTTTCTGCCGTTAACGTTACTTGTACTACATCTGTTGAATCTCTCAATGTTCCGTTTGGCCCGACCTTGTTTAATATTAGGGGTTGACTTCCCATTAATGAAAATTCGTGAGACTCTTGATTTCTTGCTCTATCATTTACTGGCATGTGTGGCTGGTCTTCACATCTAAAATAGAATTTATTTTCTTGCCTGTCTTTTAATCCTGAAAGTGTTGTCTGACATTCATATAACATTCTTGCATTCATTTCTATAACGTTTGAGTTGCACACCATGTCTTCTTCCATTTTTTCATAAACCAGGTCGCTTCTACTCCATCTACAAGACGATGGTTCGTTTATGTATAAATTTAGGTCTGTTGAAGTTGTGTTGTATGCTATTGGCATTCCGTTAATTATATCTGTTGTAAAAATTCTTGGCGGTGTTGTGTCTGGTCCTTTGTCTACGCAGAACTGGAATACGAAACTTGCTGTATTTTCTACGCCTTCAGTAAACGGAGTGGCACTGCCAGTGGCATCTGAACCAGCTCTATTTGCCGGGTCGCCGTTTCCATTTGCATCCATACATCTAATGAATAATTCAAACTCTCCATCGTTTTCTAAAATTGGTGCTCTTCCCTCATCATCTTCTTCTGCAGCATTTAGTCCCGGTAGGCTTAACGCTTGTGAGTGATTGTATCTGTATAAATTACTTCCTCCAAAGTCGAATTGCATTTCTGCGAATGTTCGTTTTCTTGTATAATCTAATCGACATCTCGCCGGTTCGTCTGCGTTTATCCCGAATGAAAGTGGCGTATATGCTGGAATGCATCCGTTATTACTTTTGTCGTAAACTATTCTTGCCCCTCTGTCTCCTGGGCTTATGAAAGTTCCTGGTTCATAACTGTAATCTGTCATTAACGCTAAGTCCCATTCTGTAATTACTGGTGGTTTTACATCTCCCCTATGTAACGATGCGCACAACTCTTCTTCTGTTCCTGGGTTTATTAGTTGGCAAGCTTGTCCCAAACTTCTACACTGATATTCTGAGCATGGTAGACCACCCTCCTGCTTATTACATTGCTCGCATTTCTTCCCACCTATTGGTGCTTCCCAAGGCTGACAACTAAATTGAATAATTTCTGTTGATGTCTTTTTATACGTCGCAAGAAAAATCGCTACCGTTACAATTCCTCCTGCCACTAGGCCTGCTACGCCCGGGGTCATTCCTAAAAATGTTTGCTTGGCTACATTTTCTGCTGCTCTTTTTGCTAATAAATTTGTTACCGTTCTTCCTGCAAAAACCCCTGCCCCTAAAGACATCGAAAGTGAGCTAATAAGTGCTTCGTCATCTGTTACCATCGGCCCAATTAATGCTATTACCCCGTATACTATTCCTCCCCATGCTGCTCCTTGGGCTATTCCTAACATTGCACTATTCGGAGAATCTACGAAAAGTTTAGTTAACATGCCTGTGGCTCCGACTGCGTCTTTGACTCCCGGTCCTGCTTCTCTTTCTGCTCTTTTCAGATCTTCTGCTGCCTTTATTGCCCCCACTCTTGCTACTCTTGCCTCTTCTTTTACGCCTGGTGATGCATTTGGATCTTCTGCTTTTATTGCTAAATCACTTGCTTTTTTTTCTTTGTCTTTTGCTATTTTTTTTAGATCTTCTATGTTGCTCTTAACTCCTGCGTCATCTATTCTTTCTCCTGTTTCTTCTCCTGCTTTTGTTATTGCTTTTTTATCTGCTCTTGTTAACTTTACTCCAACTGGACTCCTTGAGCCTTTATCTTGAGCAGAAATAAAACTACTAAAAGCAATAATTGCAAATAATAAAATAAAT
>Ga0208904_1001841_pt1 | contig 13969 bp, 18 predicted proteins | sample AntAceMetag02UKB_FD_184774 | JGI IMG/M metagenome (GOLD analysis project Ga0208904, IMG submission 184774) | Saline lake microbial communities from Ace Lake, Antarctica - Antarctic Ace Lake Metagenome 02UKB (SPAdes) (version 2) | ecosystem: Environmental > Aquatic > Non-marine Saline and...
GCTCAAACAACAGAAGAACATTTTAAAGGACTTTCTAATTATGAGAATTTAGATAAAAATACAGGAATGTTGTTTGTATTTGATGATTACAAAATTAGAAATTTTGTAATGCGTGATATGAATTTTCTTCTTGATATTGTATGGATAAAGGATGATATGGTAATTGGTTGTGAACAGAATGTGCAAATATATGATAAAAACGATGATATTTCTAGTGTTAATTCATCTGAATCAGTTAATTATGTATTAGAGGTTAATGCGGGTATATGTGAAGAATATATGATAAAAGCAGGTGATAGAGTTGACATGGAGATATAGATAGGTTAGAATAAAAATATTGTAAATAACTAAGATTAGTAAAAATATGAGTAAAATAGCAACAATCAAGACTGGTGGTAAACAATATGTTGTTAAAACTGGTGATGAACTTAAAATTGAAAAACTATTACAAGAACAAGGTGATAAGTTGGTTTTTGATAAAGTTTTAATGGTTTCTGATGAAAAGGGAACTGATTTAAAAGTTGGTGAACCATATATTGAAGGTGCTAAAGTTGAAGCTGAAGTATTAGAACAAGGTAGAAGTAAAAAAATTACAGCAGCTAAGTACAAGAATAAGACAAGGTACCACAAAGCCTATGGTCATAGACAAGCTTTTACTAAAGTAAAAATTATAAAAATATCTTAATTTAAAGTCCCCAAGTTTTGGGGATTTTAAAATGGAGAAAATATGGATTTTGAATCACAAGAAAAAAACGAAAATTTTGTTTTGAGATTAGGAGATAAGGCTAAGAAAATTAGTAGTGGAGAGGAAGGAGAGATAATTGCACTTGATAGAAGAAGTAATACTGTTAAATTTAAAAATACTCATGGAAATAAAATTCAACTTTGTAAATTAGAAGATTTTGAGCCAGTCTCCTATGGATTGGAGGGTTTAAATAAAGAAAAAGAAAATAATGTTGATTTGGATAGTTTTTTTAATTTATTACTTAAGAATTCAAGTACAGAAAAAAGAATAGAAAAGAATAAAAAATTAATAGATGTTTTAAGTGAGATGGATGTTGGTACGTCTGATCTGGATGAATTGCAAAGATATTTAAGGTTACAAAGATCTGTTGAAGATAAATTTAAAAAAATGGTTGCTCACAAAAAAGGAGAGAATTTTGATAATGAGAATTATGTGGAGTCAAAAAAAGAATGGGAAGATGCTAAGGGGTCACTTAAAGAATTTATGCCATCGTCAGATTTATTAGAATTGAATCCCCAAGAAATTACAGCAGATACTCCAGGCAAAAGTGTTAATAAAATTATTCGTAAAGCTAATTTAGGTGCCTTAAGTGAAAATGAACGTGAAGGGTTATTAGATACTTTGGAAAGTTATTTTTATGTTATAAAGAAATCTGAGTTGAATGAACCAGAAAATGAAAATGAAGAAGCGAAAAAAGCAGCTTAATATTTATATTTAAAAACACTAAAAACCCTGATTACTCAGGGTTTTTTGGTTGATATATATAAAATATTAAATTTTTATTCTTCCTTTAAAAGCATTAGCCAAAGTAACTTCATCTGCATACTCTAGATCTCCTCCTTGTGGTAATCCCCTAGCTAATTGAGTTATTTGTATATCATATTTCTTTAATAGTTTTGTTAGGTATAGGTTAGTTGTTTCACCTTCAATGGTTGGGTTAAGGGCTAAGATAATTTCTTTTATGCCGTTATTTTTAATTCTTTCTTCTAGCTTTGAAATATTTAACCTATCTGGAGTTATACCTTCTGTCGGATTTAAAATTCCATGTAACACATGGTATGTTCCATTAAATTGCTGGGCTTTTTCTAAAGGACCAATATCTGAACTTTCAGCAATAACACATATTATTGTTTTTTCCCTTTTGTTGTCAGAACAAATAGAACACAAGTCGCTTTCTGTTATTTGGCCACATTGATTGCAGTTTTTAATATTATCCTTAATATGTGACAATGTATTAGCAAAATCTGCTAACGTATTTTTATCTTTTTTAAGTAAATAAAAAACTAACCGTTCAGCAGTTTTTTGTCCAATGCCTGGTAGGTTATTAAAATGTTGTATTAGGTTATTTATTGAAGTAGGGAAAGGCATAATTTACATCATCATTTGTTTTGCCATTAATTGTTGTACTTGTTGTACAGCACCATTAAAAACTTCTTTTAGAAGTTTTTCTTTATCTTCTTTGGAAAGAGAATCATCAATTTCAACAGATAGAACTTCTTGTTTTCCATTCATTGTAATTTTGATTCCATCTTTTTCTAATTCGATTGTTTCTTCAGCAAGTTGTTTTTGCATTTCTTTTGCCTTTGCTTGAAGTTGATATAGATCTTTTAAGTTTCCTAACATATTTTTGTTTTTAATTATATATATATTTATGAGATTATTTCAGGTGGTATATTACTTGTTGGCATTTTTGTTCTGTCATTAAAACATACTCTTTGTTCATCGAAAACAAGAGATGCTACGCCTGTTGGTCCATTTCTATGTTTTGATATGAAAATATCTGATTCATTTTCTCTAGGAGTATCTTTCTTATAATATTTTTCACGATAGATAAACATTACAACATCTGCGTCTTGCTCAATAGAGTTATGGACAATAATATCATTTGCTATAAAATTATGTGTTCCAGGTACTTCTAAATCATAAACTGGTTGTTCGTTTAGTTCTGTAATACTTTTAATTTCGTCCCATTCAACCTTTTCCCCTACTTTATATATTTCATCTCCTTTTTCTTTTTTAGGTACCGCTATTTTTTCTCCAATTTTAAGTTTATCTAAACGCTTCCAGTCAAATAGAGTTTTAAAAGGGTGATTGGCAGAGGCTTTAATTAATCTTCCAGATGCAGTTATTAATTTATAAACAGTTTTCTTTCCGGAATAGAAAGCTTTTTTAACTTTTATCTTCTTAATATTAAAATTGTCATCCATAGAAAAAGTATAGAAAGCTTTTTTGTTTTTAGCTAAATCTTCCATTGTCCTGAATGTATTGTTTTGTATATCCCAAATTTTGGTATCTGCTGCTAAACAACCACTATCGCGAAGATCAGATAATTTAGGAATTGGGGGAGTTCTTGATTCAACTTGACGTGAAAGTTGAGATAATGCCAAGACTGGTATATTTAATTCTCTAGCAATAGATTTTAATCCTCTAGATACTTCTGAAATAGCTTGGACACGGTTATCTTGATATGAACTGGTACTTTCCATAAGTTGAAGATAATCAAGCATTATCATTCCTAAACCTTTTTCTGCTTGTAATCTTCTTGCTTTTGTTCGTATTTCCATTATTGATCCAGTAACAGAATCATCAATATATATTGGAGCTTCTGACATTTCTCCCATAGCATGTCCTAAACGAGAGAAGTCTGATTCACCCATTTCTTCTTTATCTGATAATTTGCCTGTACGTAACTTCCATAGATTTACTCCAGATTCTGCACAAAGCATTCTTTCTACTAATTGTTCCTTTGACATCTCTAATGAAAATATTCCAACAGGGATTTTTTCTCTAACAGCCATATGTCTACAAATATCTAGAGCTAAAGTGGTCTTACCCATAGAAGGTCTTGAAGCTAAGATAACTAAATCAGATTTTTGTAATCCAGCTAACATATTATCCAAATCAGTAAAACCTGTTGGTATACCACGCATCTTTCCAGATTCTCGATGCATTTCATCAATTCTTTCAAAAGTGTCTGCTAATAGATCTTTTAATGGAGTAAACTTTTGTTTTAGGAATTTTTGTGAAACACCAAATAGTTTACTTTCGGCTTTGTCTAAAATTGTATCAACATCTTCTGCTTCTCCTTGGTGTCCAAGATGAACAATTTCTGTAGCTGTATTTATTAACCTTCTTAAGGTAGATTTTTTTTGAACTATGTGTGCATAGCTTACTACATGTGATGCTGTGGCTACACTGTTAGCTAGAGTGGTAATATATGATCTTCCACCAACATCATCTAAATCTTTTTTTTCTTGAAGTCTTGAAGTAACACCTAAAATATCTAAAGGTTGTCTTTTTTCATATAGGTCTAATATTGATTCAAATATTTTTCTGTGATCGTTTTTATAGAAATCCTCAGGTTTTAAAATATCAGCAATTTTTGTAATTGCTTCTTGGTCAATTAAAATACATCCCAAAACTGATTGTTCAGCTTCTAGGTTCTGTGGTGGTAGTTTATCTGTATTACTTAATTTTGTTTTTTTCTCAGCCATATTCTTCTTTATCTTATCTTTTTTTATATTTAAAATCAATCGTTTCTTTACACAGTTTAGTGCACATTTTATGCACTTATTTGCATAAAATGTAAAAAGATGTTAGATTAATATTATTGATTTAGAGGGGTTATTTATTTTATTAAAATGCGCCTATAGCTCAGCCTGGTAGAGCAACAGCCTTTTAAGCTGATGGCCGGGGGTTCAAATCCCTCTGGGCGCAAAGTTAAGAACCCTGAAAGGGGTTTTTAATTTTTATTTTTTTGTTTAATATGGTATAATTCGAATTAAAGAACATCTTAAATGGTTTATTATGAATTTTAAGAAATTAATTGACTATTGTTATTTAAGCTCTGAAAGAAAATGGAAGAGTGCTTCTTCTCTTTTGAAAAGTAAAAATTATTCAGATTGTTTGTTTTTCTGCCACTTAACTTTGGAATTTATATTAAAAGGGATGGTTGTAGAAAAGACAAAAAAGATGTTTCCAATAACTCATGATTTGGAAGATTTGATTAGAAAAGCAGGTTTAAAAATTCCTCAAGAATTTAAAAAAGAATTAACAGTTATTAATACTTTTAATATTGCTGGACGCTATGATGATTACAAGTTTGTTTTTTATAAAAAAGCAACACCAGATTATACAAAGAAGTATTATGAAATAACAAAAGAAATACTATTATGGCTAAAAAAACAATAAAATTAAAAGAAGCAAAGAAGTTTGCTAAAGAGTATTTATGCCATATTAAGGATGAATATGGTTTACCAATTAAATCAGCATATTTATTTGGTTCTTTTGTTAGTGGTAAGAAACGTGATTGGAGCGATATAGATGTATGTATAGTTTCTGAAAAATTTAAAAGAGTTGATCCATTAGTGTATTTATGGAGCAAACGTAGAGATATTGATATTGAGCGCGGTGTTGAGCCTGTTGGAATTCATCCGGATGACTTTGTAGAAGAAAATCCAATTGCTTATGAAGTGAAACATAAAGGGCTAGCTTTAAGGGTTTAGATAGTAAGGTTATTAAATAAAAATGTTTTTAGATTTATAGAATGAATAAAAACTTTTTTAAAATTTTTGTGGTTTTAATATGGCTTTTAGTCATATTTTCATTATCTTCAATTCCAGGTAATAGTTATCCATCTGGATCTTTTGATTATGGCTTTATTGCTCATCTAGTAGAATATTTTGTTTTAGGATTTTTAATTGTTAGAGCAATGGGTAAATATACCTTCAAGAAGTTGCTTTTCACTATTATCTTCTGTTCGCTTTTTGCTATCTTTGATGAGATATATCAATCATTTATTCCTTTTAGAAACGTTAGTGTTTTAGATTGGATGTTTGATATGATTGGTATTCTTTTAGGTATTGCTGGTTTTTGGTTTAAGAAAAAGATATGAAGAAGTTTTTGTTACATATTTGTTGTGCTACTTGTGCTGGGCATGTGATACAAAAATTACAAGAAAGTGGTTTTAATATAACTGCTTTTTTTTATAACCCAAATATACATCCTAAAGAGGAATACATTAGAAGAATGGAAGATGTTAAACAATATTGTTTAAACAATTCAGTAGAATTTATTGAAGGGGATTATGATACAGATAAATGGTTTGAATTAACTAAAGGACTGGAAAAAGAGCCTGAAGGAGGCAAAAGGTGTGAAGTATGTTACAGAATAAGGTTAAAAGAAACAGCTGAATATACTAGAAAGTATGATTTTAATGCTTTTGGTACAACTTTAACAATATCTCCACATAAAAAAGCAGATATTATCAATCCTATTGGTAAAGATCTGGGCAATGAGTTTAATATTACTTTTTATGAAGCTGATTGGAAAAAACAAGATGGTTTTAAATGTGCTTGTGAAATAGCTAAAAATGAAGGATTTTACAAGCAAAATTACTGTGGATGTGTGTACTCTAAGAATTAGAGTATTTTTTGTTTGTTTTAATGGAATATGATATACTTTAGGTAATTATGACTAAGGATAAATGGCTAGATTTATTACAAATAATGGAGGGAAAGTTTAGTATTGATGAACATTTTAAAGAGGGTTTAGGTAATGACGAATCAGGAGAAAAAGATGTGGTAATTTTTAATTCTCCTGTATTAGGTAAGGTCAGACTAGAATGGGTTGAAAGGCCAAGGTTTTTAAGGGAAAATACAAAATATTCTCGTAGGATAGGTTCTGATGTGAAAGTTGAGAAGGTATATGATGAAAATGATAAAGTGTCATATATTCAAGCATTTAAATGGGATGAACCAGGACAGGACTGGGAAGAGATTGAAGTAGAAAAAACTTTTAGTTTTTAATCTAATTTTAATATAATCTTTTAATATTTTATTTATGTCAAAAAAGTTTAAATCAATTATTCAGAAATTAAAATCGTATAAACCGGATAAGGTAATTTTATTTGGCTCGCATGCTTGGGGTAGACCAAATAAAGATTCAGACATTGACCTGTTGATTATTAAAGACACAAAACAAAGTCATTACAAAAGAGTACCAGAAGTTAGAAAAAAATTAAATAGTTTTAATTTTGCTTTTGATGTTTTAGTTTTAACGCCTAATGAATTAAATAGAAATTTAAAAGCAAATAACTTTTTTTTTCAGGACATTGTGAAAAAAGGCAAGGTTTTATATGAAAAAAGATGACCATAATTCATATGAAAGGTGGTTAAAAATTGGTGAGAATGAATTTAAATTCGCTAGAACTGCCTTAAAAGAATTTGGTGCTTTTTATCCACAGATTTGTTTTTAGTTTCAACAAGCAGTTGAAAAATATTTGAAAGGTTTTCTGGTTTACCATAATAAACGTTTCCCAAAAATTCATGATCTAAGCCAGCTTTTAAAGTTATGTGCTAAAATTGACAAAAACTTTTTAGATTATTTAGATGAAACAGCTTTTTTAAGCCAATTTTATTTAATAGCTAGATATCCTGTTTTAGATTATCCAGAAGCTGGCAAGACAGAAGCACTTGAATCTTTGAAATGCACTGAGACAATCATTAAATTTGTTAAAAATATAATTAAATAATTTGTGAATCATATGTTTAAAAAAAGTAAATTATCTATTGGACAAAGAAATTTACGATGGGGAATAGTAGCTGGTATAGCTCAAAGTGCTTTTATTGGTCTTGTGGCTCTTTTAATGAATTCAATTCAGAGCTTAGGGCAAGAACCTTTGGGTGGTTTTGTAACTAGCTTTTTGTTTTTCTTGTTATTCTTTGTCTTATCTGCAGTAATCTCAGCTACCTTTGTGTTTGGTAGACCAATTTATTTAATAATGGAGAAGAATTTTAAGGAAGCTGTTTTGACTTTGTTATCAACCATTTTAACTTTGTTGGTTATGACCTTCATCGTATTGTTTTTAGTTTTTAGTTTAATTTAAATAGAAAAGTATGTTTATAGGTTTCATATTAATAGCCCTAGGCGTCTTATTCCTATTACAAAACATTGGAGTTTTGAATGAGGCTACTTGGGGTATTGTTTGGCCAATTTTAATCATTGCCTTAGGTTTGAGTATGGTTTTCAAAAGAGGTAAAAGATTAATGTAGGACAGATAGATATATCAATGAAAATATGTTTAAATGTTATTCATATATATAATTAACACTTAAGTGTTAAGTTTTAATATTTTTTAAAAATTAAAATAAAATTATGATGGAAGAAAATACTCATATTCCTAAGCAGGAATTTACTAACCCGCCCAGTTCTCTTGAACCAAATGCATTAAAGCAAGACGTCGAAGAAAGTCTTCTTTATTCAAAATATGCAGAAGATGGTCCTAAAAAGAGTAAATGGTGGAAAACCTTAATTTTTATCATTGTTGGTGTGTTAATTTTAGGTGGTATAGGATATGCAGGTTATTGGGGATATTCTACATATATAACTACTTCACCAGAAAAAGTATTGTTTAAATCTTTTGAAAAGATGAAAGATGTAAATGCTTATGCTTATGAAGCTGTTGCTAGAGTTAAAGTGCCAGTTGATTTAAGTGATTTAGAAGATGATCCAATTGGAATTCTAAGTGGTATGCTTTCTGGAGATTCAATGGAAATACGTTTGACAATGGTTGGCGCTGCAGATGGCACTGACGAAGAGAATGTAAAAAACAAGATGAGTTTAGAGCTGAGTGCTGGAGATATGTTTTCTTTGGGTGCAAAAACCATGAGTGTGAATAACACTTTGTATTTTAATATTGATAGGATCCCTATTATCTTCAGTATGTTTATGGATCTTTCAGACATTAAAGATAAATGGGTAAAATATGATGTAGATAAACCTTTAGAAACAACTCTTGATTTACCAGAGTTTGATAAGAATAAGAGGGAAGAAATTACAGAGAAAATAACAGAGATATTGGAAGAGGATATATATAAGATATTTGAAGTTAGAGAAGATTTTGGAGTTGAATCTTTAGATGATGTAGATGGTAAAGTCTTCCATTATGAAATTGGTTTTGACAGAGTTAACACAGAACTTTTATTAAATCGTATTAAAAATGAAGTTGACAGTGAATGGAAAGATGGTTTTGACGATATGTTGGAGGAAATGGATGGTAAATTTTGGAATGAAGTAGAAAAAAGAAGTTTTGATGTTTGGATTGGGAAAAAAGACTATTATCTTAAAAAAGTAGAATTTAAAACTAGTTTTGAAAACCCTTTAGATCAAGCTAGTGGATCGTCTCAAGATGCTAGGAGAATTTCAGATATTAAACAAATTCAAACAGGTTTAGAAATGTATTTTAATGATGCAAATAGTTATCCTATATCGCCAGATCCAGTAGTGCTTGGTGTAGGTAATTTAAAATCAATATGTTTTTCTGCAACTAGCGCAACAGGTTTTCTTGCTAATCCTAATGATTGTTCAAGTAATATATATATGAGATCAATGCCTTCAGATCCTGGAGGTGGACAATATCTTTACCAAAGTTTTGATGGAAAAAGTTATACCATTGATTTTGTAATAAACTCCAATGTGGCCGGATTTGAAGCAGGTATGTTATCTGCTAGTCCAAGCGGTTTAACCCAAGAAACAGCTATAGAAGAAAAAGAAGAAGAAGATAGAGATACATCTAATGATATAGAATTTATGTTTAGTTTATTAATGAAGGATTTTAACAAGCCAGTTGAAATCCAAGAGCCAGAAGACTTTACTACAGCAGAAGAATTTTTAGAAAATATGATGGGTGGTTTAATGGGTGGCGCAGCTAGCGCACTTGGTAATGCTAGAGAAAAATCTAGAGATGCCAGAAGAACTTCAGATATTAAACAGATTCAAACAGCTCTTGAGATGTATTACAATGATCAAGTTAAATATCCAGCTGTGAGTAATCCAGTAGTTTTGGGTAAAGGAAATTTTCAAGTTCTTTGTGGTAGTGGTTTTCAAACTACTAGCAAATCCTGTGACATAACATATATGGCTGTGATTCCAAGTAATCCAGAACCAGGAGGACAAGATTATTTATATAATTTTATAGATAACAGTCATTACATAATAACTTTTGCTCTAGAAGAACCAATGGCTGGTTTTAAAGAAGGTAAATTAGAGGCCAATCCTTCAGGATTTCATCAACCTACACCTGCAGGAGAAGAACCAAATATTCATGATTTTTTTGAAGAGGAAGATTTGTTTGATGATGAAATAGGGTCCGGAGATAGTGATGGTGACGGATTATCTAATGAAGAAGAAATAATTATTTGGGGAACAGATCCAAATAATCCAGACACAGATGGAGACGGATATTTTGATGGTGATGAAGTAGAGAAAGGATATAACCCAAATGGAGAAGGTCGCATTTAGTCATCTAAAAATCTAACTTTACTGCCACTGGTTGGGACATATATTTTCTAACTATGTTGGTTTGTGAATTATTGATAAAATTTAATTTTAAATTTTTAATTTTATCCAATTTTTGATCAATCTTTGTTTTTAATTCTACAGGATTTAAAGATAAATACAACTGTTCTAATTCTTTTTTCTTTGTATCAGATATTTGTTTTGAATTCATTAACCTTTGGTAAGGAGTCTTAGCTTTATCATATCTCTTTCTACATACAGAGTTATTAACCTTTTCTTTTGATTTAATCTTCATAACAGGATTAAAGAAGTTGTTAAACAATCTAAGTTCATTCCTATACAAATCATTGATCATATTTACTTGTTCTAAGTTATCATATCTACCATAACCTAACCAATGCCTAATATGTGTATAGTTCTTTTGTTCTACGTAAGCATTATCATTCTTTCTATCAGGACGACTACGTGTAAAGAACAGATCATTTTGTTTGCAATAATCAACCATATGCCAATTAATGAATTCAGAACCACTATCAGAGTCTAATCCTTTTAATTTAAAAGGCAATACCTGTTTAACTTGATTAGTAGCACTAGTAACACCTATCTTACCTTTACCCATAACAGCTATCTGTTCTGACCATCCTGTTGATATTTCTACCATATCAAGTGAATAAACGAATTCTCCATTAGGGTCTCCTCCATTATGTGCTACAGTATCCATTTCCATAAAACCAATCTCAGATGTATCCCATTCAGTTATCCGGATAGGAATAGATGTTTTTAACAAAGAGCCGTGTCTAGTAGTTCCTCTGTTTCTTTTTAATCTCCTAATCTCACGTTCCTTTCCTAATCGTCTATCCAATGTTTTAGCACTAATATTCTTTAGTTGATATTCAACCTTACTATTAATGACTAATTCATTATGTCTAACCATAGCTTTAGCTGTTGGTAGTAGAGATGGTTGTAGTCTTGCTCCACAAGGGTATTCTAGTAATTCCCATATCTTAATGATTAGAATCATTACATCTGATCCATATATTATCTTTCTTTTCTTTCTACCATGTCTTTTCACTTTATCATATTCATATCTTGCAGATAGGATTGTAATGGTATATTTTCTATTTAATCCTGTATTAGAACAAAATTCATCTAATATCTTACTCTTATCCTTTTTATCTGCTTTTAAATATCTTGGTTTAATTTCTTTGATTAGTTCTTTTTTAGTCATATTGGTCATATATTTGTAATCATTAGTTATTTATCTTAATGATTACATTGTATGGTTAGATTTTATATGACTCAACCAAAGGTGTTTGGGTTAGGTTTTAGATGGCTCAATTCGAATAACTTGACAAGAAACAAAGACTAAATTATACTTATACACAGCACCTTATTTAAGATGATTGTTGGGTCTACCAAACCCAAATCTATATAAAATATAGATGACTAATAGTCCTAAGTCTTAAAGACAACTCACACAAGTGATCTAATAAATATTAGATAACCTGGGTGGAACCGCGAGAGTTAAGTTTTATATAAATAAAAACAACCTCCCGTCCCAAGCGTAATTAATGTTATAATTACTTTTGGGTTGGGAGGTTTTTTGATTATCTTTTCCCGGCACCTAATATTGTTTGATAGTTAGAACACGCCACCAATATTAAACCATATTCCATACTAAAATTTAATACTGAATTAACTTTTTTATCACAAAATGGACAAATAGGATACAAATTATAATTTTCTCCTAAAGAACAAACAAGAGGACTTATTTTTTCTTCAGCTACATCTTCTTTCACTGAAGCATTATTTTTGCCTTTAATCCGACGAAACATTAACGATCCAATAAGGCACACTCCGATAACGCCCAGACATACCAAAATTATTAATACGAATTGTAAATCTTTGGTAACAGTATTAATGATAAAATTCATGTTTACCTCCAATGATTAAATAATATAATTAAATTTTAAATTAATACTAAATATTAACAAATATATAAACATATGTCAAACAAAAACAATGAAAAAAACGAACTGTGGGCACTGCGCCACAGTGCAGAGCATGTTTTAATGCAAGCCATGCTAAAATTCTATCCAAAAATCAAAATGGCCATGGGTCCAGCAACCGATGAGGGTTTTTATTTTGATTTTGATCTAGATGAAAAAATATCTGAAAAAGACTTTCCTAAAATAGAAAAAGAGATGCAAAAAATAATTGATGCAAACATCCCAATTAGACACGAGGAGATGCCTGTTGACCAAGCCAAAGAAGTGTTCAAAGATAATGAATATAAATTGGAATGGATAAAAGAAATTGAAGAACGTGGAGAAAAAGTGTCAATATATATAACAGGAAATAACTTTATAGATATTTGTGCGGGACCTCATGTTGAATCAACTGGAAAAATTGGTGCTTTTAAACTAACTAAAATAGCTGGTGCATATTGGCGTGGGGATGAAAAAAATAAAATGTTAACAAGAATTTATGGCACAGCTTTCTCAACAAAAAATGAATTAGAAGAATATTTAAAACTTTTAGAAGAAGCCATGGCACGTGATCATAATAAATTAGGCAAAGAGCTTAGTATTTTCGTAACTTCAGAAGCTGTTGGACAGGGTTTGCCTTTACTAGCTCCTAAGGGTGCAAAAATTAAACAAATTTTACAGCGTTGGATTGAAGACGAAGAAGAAAAAAGAGGATATCAATTAACGATAACTCCATTGATGGCAAAAAGTGATTTATATAAAATTTCTGGTCATTGGGATCATTATAAAGACGGGATGTTTTTAATTGATGCTTCTGGCGAAGAAATGGCTTTAAGACCAATGACTTGCCCATTCCAATTTCAAATTTTTAATTCACAAACACGCAGTTATCGTGATTTACCAATTAGATATAATGAAACTTCTACTCTTTTTAGAAACGAGACTTCTGGTGAAATGCATGGTTTAATTCGCTTACGTCAATTTACTTTATCTGAAGGGCATTTAATCTGTCGCATGGATCAATTAGAAAAAGAATTTGATGGTGTTTTAGATTTAATAAACTATATTATGAAAACTTTAGGTTTAACAGATTTTTGGTATCGTTTTTCTAAATGGGATCCAAATGATAAAAAAGATAAATATATTAATAATCCTAAAGCTTGGGAAGGATCACAAAAAATATTAAAACAAATTTTAGACAAACATAAATTAGAATATGAAGAAGTTGACGGTGATGCAGCTTTTTACGGACCAAAGTTAGATATCCAAATGAAAAATGTCCATGGAAAAGAAGATACAATTATTACTGTACAAATTGACTTTGCTTTACCAGAAAGATTTGATATGAAATATGTTGATAAAGATGGTTCTGAAAAAAGACCAATTGTAATCCATCGTTCTTCAATTGGTTGTTATGAAAGAACAATGGCATTATTAATTGAAAAATATGCAGGCGCATTTCCTTTATGGCTCTCACCTACTCAAATTGCAATAATTTCTGTTGGTGAACAACACAAGGAATATTGTAAAAAAATGGCAGACGAATTTATAGAAGAAAATTTACGTGTAGAAGTATGGGATGAAGATGAGACAGTTGGTAATAAAATACGTAAAGCAGTTAATCAAAAAATTCCATATATGTTAGTAATCGGTGATAAAGAAATTAATTCAGACAAATTACATATCAGAAAACGAGGAGAACAAGATATAGTTGAAATGGATAAAAAAGAATTCTCCGATAGGATCAAAAAACTAATTGAAGAAAAATCTCAAGAGCTATAACAAAAGAAAAATCAAGTCCCCAAAAGGGACCGCATTTAGTCATCTAAAAATCTAACTTTACTGCCACTGGTTGGGACATATATTTTCTAACTATGTTGGTTTGTGAATTATTGATAAAATTTAATTTTAAATTTTTAATTTTATCCAATTTTTGATC
>Ga0208904_1001843_pt1 | contig 13957 bp, 19 predicted proteins | sample AntAceMetag02UKB_FD_184774 | JGI IMG/M metagenome (GOLD analysis project Ga0208904, IMG submission 184774) | Saline lake microbial communities from Ace Lake, Antarctica - Antarctic Ace Lake Metagenome 02UKB (SPAdes) (version 2) | ecosystem: Environmental > Aquatic > Non-marine Saline and...
GAAAGACCGTTCACATAATAAAAAAGGGGCTTAATCGGCCCCTCTTTTGATACAGTACTATATTATTGAAGCTTAGATGCTTCTTTTTTTTGTACTAAGAACGCATATTTATCAGCCATTGTTATATGGTAGTCATACCAATAGCTATCCACGTCAAATCTGTTAGCATAGTCATAGTGCCACATCATCGCTCTCCTAAAGTTTTTACATAATCTATTTATTTTCATTATTAATAATTTGTTAGGCAGTCTTCGCAGCAACGACCACTCTTTATATTAACTATGTTTCCACCGCACTCACACCTGTTGTTCTTATTAGTGTCCTCTACAACCTGTTCTACTGGCTTTTCACTCTTAACTGTTTCTGAAACTGTTTTTGACTGTTCCACTCTATCACACTTAACTCCAGTCCTTGCTTCTATAATAGGGATATATTCTGGTGTCATTTCAATAAGGATAAAATCTCTGCCTGTATTTTGACAGGCTACTCCTGTTGTGCCTGAGCCAGCGAAAGGGTCTAAAACTATTCCTCCTGTTGGAGTTTTAGTTAAAGTGCAAAGATATTCCATTAGTTTAAGGGGTTTAACTGTTGGGTGATTGTTTTTTATTTTACCCCATCTTCCAAAAGCGTTTCCGTCTTCTCCTTGTTCTGCTTTTTCAGCGTGATTAGGTCTAAAGTCTTTTCCAGCTTTATCTTTTTCTTCCAATTCCTCACACCCAGCATTTCTTTCTGCTTTTGAAGCCTTGGCACAATAGAAGAAACGAGAAGCACCGCCTTTGACTAATTCCCCACTCTGCTCATCTAACATTTTACCAGCTTCTTCGTCTAAAACTACATTAGAAGGGAAGCGACCCTGGGGGTTACCTGCGTCTATCCTATTTATTCCACCAGTCATAGCTCCTGCTGTATGTTTATAACCTTTCTTTGTAGTTTTAGTTGGGTTGATAACTTTATTAAAATCATCTTCTGATTGATACCCTATCCTCCCCCCATCTATATTCAGTCCAGCCACCCCCCATTTAAGAGCATTGTTAGCATAAGTGCCTTCATTAGGTTTTACTGCTACTAAGATAGGCTCATAGGCAGGTTTAAGTCCGTGAGATTTCCAACCATTCCAGAGTTTAGCTTCTGGGGTTTTAAAAACTTTCTCTGGTTTAGGGCATTTACAAGGATTTCCAGAAATCATATACTTTCCACATTTATCGCATTTTGAATTTCCTCCACCATATCTATTGTTTTCCCAGGAGCTCGGCTGGGTTTTCGTGCCATTTACTCCATCAACGTGATTTGTTTTTACAGTGCTACTAGCACCTGTGATGGACACCGAGCTTTTGTCTAGTTGTTTGCTAATGTCAGTAGCCTTTGGAAAACCTGAACCATACAACCACATAATAGTATCTTTTAATATAAATCCAGCGTCTTCTACATTAACAGCCATTCTATGTTGAGTTCTACTACCAGCAAATATAAGAGCTGTTCCGCCTGGTTTTAATACTCTTAGACATTCTTTCCAAATTTCAATACTAGGCACATCATAATCCCACTTCTTACCCATAAAGCTAAGACCATAAGGAGGGTCAGTTATTATTGTATCAATAGAGCTATCCTCTAACTCTTTCATTTTGTCTATGCAGTTGCCTAATAATAGTTTCATTCCCTACCCCCAAACTCCCTCTCCACTTCCTTGACTCTGTTGTCTGTTATCCCATTGACTAAATCCCTAACTTTCTGGCACATAGACAATCCTTTGCTTGTTTCGTTTACTCTTATATTTTCTTCAGCGTAATGTTTTTCACTCTCTTGTGCGAGTACTTTGATAAACCAAGACCATTGATTTCTTACTTGTTTCCTGTCTTTAGCGTATTGCATACATACTTTTACTATAACTTCTTCAGGGAATTTAAATTCTTTATCGAAGCCGAGTTGTTTTTTAAGCCTATTTATACATTGGTATATATTAAACCCAGAGGAGTAGACGCTTGCTAAAATTAAATCTTCTTTAGTTTTCTCTCGCTTTACTTTCTCCATATCTCATACCTCAACTTTAGTTTCTAAAGAACTTTTATCTAATCTTCTTTAGTTTCTAAAGAACTTTCTGCTTGTTATTTTCCTTTTTTACCATTCTATTGACTTTTTCGCTCTAATTCTTCTTTAGTTTCTAAAGACATATATATTAATATGCAGTGTATACCCTCTAACCTATCTTAAACCTTCTCCCACTAACAGTGTAATAGAACCATCTGAACTCGCCCTTTAACTTATATCTGCAAGACCCCCCAAAAAGACCACCCATTTTAGTTACCTCTATAAAATCTGCTTTTGTAAGTTCCTTTAATCCTTTGCTCATAGTCGCTGTACTCATCACATCTTTCATTTCTGTATATGTTAAAGTTAGTATGTTTAATGTTTCCTTATTAAACTTGTTTCTCAGATAAATATATAAAACTTTTGCTGAGTTTGATAATTTTCTCCAAGTTTTATCCTTTAATAAATCTGAATACACCATTACAAAACGAGGTGCTTCTGGTTTCTTTCTCTTGCTCATAATATAAAAGACCCAGGAGGAGCGTGGACAACGCTGAAGGACTACCCATTACTGGATAGAACTCTCCCCCTGGGATTATTGTTTTTTGGATTATAGTTTGATTGTTTGTTGTCCACATAGATTATCTTACCAGATTACTTTTAAATGTCAAGGATTATCTACACCCTAAGTAAATAGCGTAACCCACAGTAGCCACAATTGCGAGAAAAATGCTTAAATATACCATAGATACCTCCTAAAATAAAACCCCCGACGGTTTGAGATGAAGCATTGCCAGAAGGCAGAGACTTCCCGCCGAGGATTTATTGTTTCTAATTGTATGTTTATTATTCATACTTCATCTCAATTGTTATTATCTTATCACACTTCTGTATCCTGTCAACCCTATTTCTTATTTATTTTCAAAAAAGATATTATCCAAAGTGGTGAGTTTCAGCAGTTATTCTTGCATCAACAAGTCATTGAAAACATTACACTTATTAAAAAAATTGACAATACCTGCTGTATATAGTATAATAGATTAGGGGTTAAAAGAAAGCATTATGGATAGAAACTGTCTCAAGTGCAAAAATGATTTCCACAGTCAAGGAATACACAACCGCCTTTGCAACCTCTGCACCGAAGAGATAAAGAAATATGGATCAGAGTTCTTTGAATATCCGTTTTATAAAAGTCCATCAATCTGGGGACACTCATATGATTTAACAGCCCCAACAGCGGTGGGCTTAGTCTTATAGTTATTGGTGTGCCTAGGTATTGGTAGCAACATTCGTTCTTTTAAAGGTTCCTCTCGATTGAAATAACCCTCGGGTTTGTTATTTGGCTCCATGCCAGTGGCTAGATTGGGAGGTCAATGTCGGTGAAGCCAAAAGGCTTTAATGATTTAACAAAGACTAACAGCCGACTTGTTCTTTTAAATTGTTCCCCATTTGACTCCCGAAAGGGCTTGAATGGGGTTATGTCGGAAGGGCAGAAGAGGTTTAAAGCCCGACGAGAGGAAAAGCTATCCTCTGAAACGAATCTGTCACCGACTTGTATTTATACAGTGTATATATGACGGGATTAGAGGTTGTTGCCCCAAAACTAACAGCCGACTGTGTTTATAACCTGCTTGGCGGTGAAGTAGTTTATGGTAAGTGAAGCTAACTTGCAAACCGTAGTTCTTTTAAAAGATAATCTCACATAGGTAAAATGAGCTAAAACCAGAGGTTTAAGGCAGGACTCGATAAAAAATACCTTGCTGAGTGAGAAACCAAGAAGCTCGGGCTAATTATCCGGGCTTGTATTTATGAATTATATAATAGGATTTATACTAGGAGCAATAATATTATTCGTGGTTTTCCTTGACGCAGAAGACCCAACAGAAGACCCAAAAGGAGATGAATGAAATACTTCCTTCCAATGTTACTAATACTCGTATGCTTTTCCTCAACTAGAGACCTACAAATCGCAAGATACCCCGATAGTCAATTCACCCCACGCAGTTATCAAAGCCAAGAAAGACGCTATGATGACAGTATCTACAAGATAGACAATAATTACCAAGATTATAACAACAGTCAATACAGAATAAACAGATGAAATTACCAGATAAAATAGTTGGCAGGAACAAACTAAGAGACGCAAAGATATGCGCTTTATGGGCTGATGACTTAAAGACTACTGAAGAAATAGGGGAAATGTTTGGGGTGACAAATAGACGCGTAAACCAAATACTATTTGCAAATCCTGATTTCTTAAAAGTTCAAGTAGAATGGGAGAAAAGTAAGCGTGTGCATTGGATTAAACGAGCAATCAAGGTTGCCGACCAAAGTAGAAAAGACCCAGCCGACTTACAATTACAATTAAAACACGAGATAGAAGGTGAGAAACCAATAATCCACATAGGTCACAATCAATTCTTCGAGAACATAATATCAAAGCCTAAACTAGTAGGATAGAGCATGTTAGTAAAGATTAACGGAAAAGAGATATTAACAATAGACGAAATGCACTATACAGCTATGCGATGTATCTTTGAGAAGAGCAAGGTATCATCAGAACATCAGAAGATGTTAGAAGAGAGTATAGACTGGTGGAGTAAGAACAGTATAGGATTAGCAGACGATACCAAGAAAGAATTAAAAAGGATTATTAACGCCCTAATAGCAGATACAGACTACGGAAGGTTCGATAGAGCCAAAGAGTTAATGATAAGAGAGAGAATAGAATGGAGAAAGATGTACAAAGCAGGACTTCCTTTTATCTCTGATGAAATGGTAAAGGTGAGGAAACATTAATGGAACTCCCAACAACGACTGATAAAATAGAGGAATTACTCAAAGCATACAGGGCATTAAACAAGCTATTATGTATGACAGAACTATCTAGCATAGAGGTCAACGGTTATAGCAAAGCTCTTAGCCATATCGGTGCAATATTGTTTAGGAATGATATCAAGATGAGTGAAGTGAGAAAATAATAAAAGCGTTTCTACGGTAGAGTTAGCTTAGTCAACACTATCGACTGCTGAAATAAAGCATGAGTTCTTAGGAACATAGAGAGGATTGACGGGCGTATAAACCTGAGTAAGACTGGCCGCCTCGACCTAGATGTACATAATCGAAGTTGAATACATTGGACTTAGAAATAAGCAATTAAAATCCTTGTAGATAGGTGTTGTCGTGAGATATACCTTTAATTCCTTATCTTTAGATAGTATCTAGGGAGAAAGGTCTTAACTCAGGCTCTACAAGGATTAGTTTTATATATTATGAACTTATCAGCTGAACAAACTCAAGAACTAAAAGAAAGAGTAAACCTAGCTGAAGACAACCTTGTCAACTTCAGGTATTATCTCTTAGTCAACGGTAAAGACGAAGTCCCACCAGCCCCATATCATTACGATTGGTCTAACATACTATTAAACGAACCCGGTAACTTTGCCATAGAAGGCTTTAGACAGAGTGCTAAAGGTAATTACGTACTAAGAGCCTTCCCCCTTTACTGTCTAATGTTCCCCACTGAAGACAGAGATTACATCGTCCTGATTAAAGACAACGCCACACTAGCCTCCGACAAGCTCCTAGAGATAGAGACAGAGTACCTATCCAACCCTGTCCTTTGTGCTAATGTCGTAGAAGTCAAACAGAAGTCAGCTAAGGTGTTCTCAGTAGACGTTAAAGACGCAGAAGGAAGAGTATTCAATGTCCGTATAGAGTCTTATGGTAAGGGTTCAGCTATTCGTGGATTGGCTAATATAGACCGTAGACCTAAAATTGTCATTGCCGATGACCCTCAAAGCACTGAAGACTCCCGAAGTGAAACAGTATTAAAGCATGACTGGGAGTGGTTCTTATCCGATGTTAAATTTCTAGGTAAAACAACTAAGATAATCCTAATCGGTAACAACCTCGGGGAGAAGTGTATCATAGAACGTGTATTCAATAACGCTAAAGAACTAGGGTTCAAAACAAGAAAGGTCGCAGTACTTAATGAGTCCGGGCTTCCCTCATGGCCTGAGATGTTCTCAATGGAGTTTATAAACAAAGAAAGACAGTCTTATAGGACTCTAGGACAGCTGGATGTTTGGATGCGTGAGAGAATGTGCGAAGCCGTAACACCTGAGAACCGTATCTTTAACCTCAATGATTTAGTAAGATTCTCCTACCTCTATCTGGATAAAATCACCCAGAACTGTAACTGGTTCTTAACTCTAGACGGTGCTTCAAGTGTTGACCCCAGTGCCTGTTATCGGGCTATCTGTGTTAACGCAGTAACAGAAGACAACCGCTGGATAATAGCAGACGTGATTTACGGTCGTTGGAAGTCAGATGAGATGATAAATCAGATATTCGCTGCAGTAATTAAATACATCCCCTATAACGGAAATCACAGGAGACTCCCTTTCGGGATAGAGAAGGGCTGGTTTAAACAAATGCTCGAACCCTTTATAATGAAGGAAATGCAGATGAGAAATGTCTTCTTTAACATAATCCCAATAGAACACGCCAAAGAAGGGAACAAACTAGAACGAGTGAAGATGCTCGCACCCCGAGTCGCAGGACATACAGTCCTAATGCCAGAGAATGCCTCTTGGCTTCCAGAGTTAGAGAATGAAATGCTAGGCGTAACCCAAGACGGATTCAAGTCTTTATATACTGATTTAATAGACTCTCTGGCTATGCAGAATCAAATAGCTAAACCACCAGTAACATCAAGCTCAGATAGACCACAAGGAATGGCTAGAGAGATTACAGGATACGACCCCCTAACAGGGAGATATGCGGATAAGGTAGGAGTTTCAGGTTATCACGATCCAGTAAGGCCTTGGATATGATAAAAGTTAAATTACCAATACTAGAAGATGATGTAGTGAGATGCGTTCCTTTTGAGAACAGTGGTGATGAGGAGTATCTTACTAACCTAGTGGTAAAGAGTAAATATACTAAGATTAACAAAAGGATTATTGAAGATATATACGCTAAAGGAAGTGGGTACTTTTGGTCTATATATGATAAAGCTAGTAAACGTAAGGGTGGGGTGGTTTACTTTACATACCTCCACGATAAGATTTGGTTACACGCCTATAAGGATGATAAATTAGCTAAGAAACTAAACTCAAAAGGAGACTATAGCTACAAGGCAGCAAAACTATTGATTGATTTTATATCTAATAACATAGAGTCAGAGATTTGGACAACACACCCTTTAGTGAATAGGGGTGCTACTTTAGTGTGTAGAAGATTAGGATTAAAATGTATAAATAATGTAGATACTCCGTATGGTAAATACATTGTAATGAGGAGGAACAAAGATGGGAGTTGAAATAGGCTTAGGATGGCTGATAGCAGCAACTGTTGCAACAACTGGAGCGACTGTCGGTACTCAAATGTATGCTTCCAAGCAAGCAGGGAAACAACAAAAACAAATGTTAGAATACCAAGACGAACAAGTCCAGAAGGCAGAACGGAAACAAACTGAAGCTGAGAAGAAAATAGCTCTCTCAGAAGCAGAAGCTACCAAATCAGCAGCTGATACAATGAAGAAAAGAAAGCAAGCTATTACTAAGACAGTATTCACCTCTCCACTAGGGCTAAGTGATGAAGCCACAGTTGGGAAGAAATCGTTATTGGGGGGTTAAATATGGCAGAAGATTTAGGCACACGACATATTAGAATATACGAAAATATGAAATCAGCCAGAGCTTCTCTTGAGGCTTACTGGCAAGACTTGACTTATTACTCTCTACCCCGTAAAGCGTACATTACGAAGGTTATGAACATAGGTGACCAAATGCCTACTGATATATACGACTCTACCGCAATTGTAGGTCTTTCGTACTTCGCAGCAGGTATGCAGGCTTATATGTCCAGCCCTCAGACTAAATGGTTCTCTATCACTTCAAGGAATCAGAAGCTAATCGCAGGAGACAAAGAGGCAAGAGACTACCTTAAAGACGTAGAGGATGAGATATATCATTTAATCAACGGTTCTAATTTCTACCAAGAGGACGTAGAGAGTTATCTTAATCTAGGCTCGATAGGTACTGATGTCATGTACTCCGAGATAGACGAGAAGGATGGGATTAGATTTGACTCTGTCCCAATGGAAAACATCTGCATAGATACTGACTCCCAAGGAAGGGTTAACAAAGCCTATATGGAGTATGAGTTCAACTGTGAACAGGCTATCAACAAGTTCGGTGAGAAGGCAGGTTCTAAACCCAGAGAGTGTTATATCAAGAATGACTTCAATACCAAATTCCGTTATATCTTCTGTGTCTTCCCTAGAGATGTGTACAATCCTAACAAGAAGGACGCTAAGAATATGCCTTACGCCGCTCTATGGATAGATAGAGAGTTCAAGACAATAGTCCGGGAGAAGGGGTATAATGAGTTCCCATTCCACGGGACCAGATTCTCCAAGATGAAACTCTCCCCTTATGGCGCATCCCCGGTAATGAATATATTACCTGATATTAAAATGCTTAATCAGCTTGAAAAGACTAACATCCTAGGCGCTCAGTTCTCTATCCTACCACCACTTGAAATCCCAGATGAGGCGTTCTTAAAACCTTACAACTTCAATCCCGGTGGAAAGAATTTAAAAAACAGTGGTTATCCTAATGAACACATCACCCCTATTAACACAGGGGCTAATGTCTATCTAGGACTAGAATATGTGAAATACAAACAAGAGGCAGTACAAAAAGCCTTATACAATGATTTATTTATCCTATTCCAACAAGTAGGCAAGATGACAGCCTTTGAAGTCAATGTCCGTAACAACCAGAGAATGCAACTCTTAGGTTCGGCAATAGGTAATATAATGCGAGAGAAGTTAAGCCCGGTTATAGAAAGAGCTTACTCAATCCTTGCTCGTAGCAACCGTTTACCTCCCTTACCACCTTCATTACAGGGTGAGGATTATCAAATAGAATACTTATCACCTCTAGCCAGAGCCCAGAAGTCCTTAGAGTTACAGAACTTCACCCAAGCCTTTGAGATTATAGCTGGTCTAGGACAGGTTAAACCAGAGGTATTTGATAAGATAGACTTCGATGCAACAGTTGACTACATCGCACAACTTACTTACACTAACCCGAAAGTTATCCGCGATGACCAAGAAGTTGCTGATATCCGAGAAGGTAGAGCAGAACAACAACAGATGATGGCTCAGCTGGAAATGGTGAAATCTGGTACAGAAACAGTTAGAGAAGGAGCAGCCGCCGATAAAGATTTAGCTATGGCAGAAGCAGCAGGTAAAGAATAAATATGAGTGAGTTTTTAAATTTACCATTAGTCCCACTTGATGAGTTGATAAAAGAAGTTGAGAGTAGGTGTGAAACCTTTGTCTGTGCTTATGAACTACCAAAAGAAAAACAGATTACCGGGAACTTTGCTACATACTTCGGCAAGGGTAATTGGATTAGAGCCTGTGCCATAGCAGGTATTTTAAACAACGATTGCATGAATAACTGGAGTGGAGAACTAAAAACTCTTCAAAGGATAAACGAACAAGAATGATAGGCAAAGATAGAGATTTAAAAAAACCAGAGATGACATTTAATTCTCCTATGGTCTGTGATAGATTAAGTGAAAGAGAGAGAGGGGAAATAAGTGGTTATAACCAATGCTGTGCAGATTGGGAAGAATACTTTGAATATTATAAAAAATCAAGGGCTACATCAAAGAAGGTAAAATAAGAGAATGATAGATTTTACAAGAAAGAACAAAGCACACGAAAAGGAATTAGTAGCCTCTATCACTGAGAACCAGAATGTCTATCACAGAGTTTTTGACGGGGAGGACGGACAGAAGGTCTTAAACGACCTAAAGAGGCGTTGCTTCGTAGAGGTAACTACTTACGACCCTGACCCGGTTAAAATGGCAATGAACGAAGGTAGAAGAAGTATCTATGTATATATTACAAACCTTCTCAACCGAGAAGTAGACGATATAGTGGAGGGGTTGAAATGAGGGTGTTAGTAGGAGCTTTCACAGAAAACGCTGAGTTAATAAGAGAGAACTTCCACACAGCAATAGTTTGTTTAAGAGACGGGAATTACATTAAGAGACACAAAAGAAGAGATTTCGTGGACTTTGATATGGATAAGAAAGATAGGATAAAACCTATATCCGATATAGACCTATCTAAAGTCCCTAAGAATAGATGGAGTTCAGTATTTAAAAAAGCATGGGCAACCCTTGTCCAACCGATTGGGCAACAGGGGTCCGAAGGAGTGAAGTAAAATGCCGTTAAGTTTAGAAGGATTACCACAGGAAATGATTGACAGTATCCCAAAGGAAGCGTTAGAGCATGCAAGTATGGCAGGGTATAACAACGTTGGAGATTTGATTAAAGGTCATAACGAACTAGCTGGAAAAACCCAGAACCCAGAATGGACATCAGGTTTAGACGATAGCCAGAAAGCTACATTAGCAGCAAAGGGTTGGAAGATGCCCGGTGATGTTATGAAGGGTTATTCTGAAATAGAGAAATATATGGGGCACGATAAAATCCCCGCCCCTCGTAAGAACTCAGACGGTACTTACGCAGACGGTGAATTAGACAGAGTCCTTGGAGCTTTAGGCGCTCCCAAAGATGCTAATGATTATAAGACAAGCGAGAATTTTAAACTCCCTGACGGTGTAGGATTAGACCCTCAGTTTGTAGCAGGGTTCAAAGCTGAATGTAAGAAGGCAGGAATGCTACCTCATCAGTTTAGTTTCGTAATGGATAAACTAGCAAGCACTCTTAATGACGGACAGCAACAGACAACCACTGCTAAGAATAAAGCGTCAGAAGATGCCTCAATGGCTTTAAGAAGTAAATGGGGTGCTGCTTATGACCAGAATGTAGCACTAGCAAATAAGGTATTAAACACCTTTGGAGATAAGGAACAAGGGAAAGCAATAGCCGCTGCATATGGGAATGACCCTAATATGCTAGCTTTACTTGCGAACATAGGTGAGAATCTAAGCGAAGAAGGATTAGACAAGGTAGGTATCTCAGGAACATTGATTACCCCTGATGCTGCAGCTATGGAGATAAAGAGAGTAATGGCAGACCCGAAGCACGCTTATATGGACGCAAGTCATCCAGAACACAAGTATTGGGCAGGTGATGCCAAGACTACAGGAAGGATGCAAGAGTTGTATAAGATGTCAGGAGCATAGAAGCGGATAAGAGAAATCCCCGCTTACTACGCTGGTTACAACTAATCACAACGGACAACCTCTTAATAAGAGGCCCGAAAGTTTACAGCTTTCAAGGCCCGTAAGGACAACCTGAAGCTCATTATATTCAAGGTTTAATTACAAGGAGGAGAAAATGAGTGTTGACAGTATATTGATTAGGCAGTACAGCGACAATATAACACTGCTTGTTCAGCAAAAGTTAGTTAAGATTGCTAACACAGTGTTTCAGAAACCTGATTGCGCTGGAGAGATGGCTTTCCAAGAGCAGTTAGCATCTACCGATGCACAAGAAAAACTTTCTCGTAACGAGGTCGTAGTTAATACTGACCCTAGTTATGATCGTAGAAAGATAGTTCCACGTTACTTTTACAAAGCACCTTTAGTTGACAATATGGATAAGGTTATGATGGCTAAAGACCCTACCTCTCCTATTGTTATGAACAACGCAGGCGCTTTAGCAAGAGCTAAAGACGAAGTAGTCTGCACAGCTTTCTCAGCATTAGCATATTATGGAAAAGCTGGAACTTCCTCAGTCTCCCTACCTTCTACACAAATCATAGTTCATAGCTCTGCTGGTATGAATATGGTTAAGATTCGTGAAGCTAAGAAGATTCTTGACTCTAATGAAGTTGAAGATGACAACAGATACCTAGCTCTTAGTGCTGACCAAGTTGAAGATTTACTTGCAATCTCAGAAGTAACAAGCGCTGATTACGCTCAGGTTAAAGCTTTAGTTAATGGCCAGGTAGGAACTCTTTGCGGGTTTATGCTTAAACAAACCGAGAGATTGGAAAAATCCTCTACAACTCAGTATTGCCACGCTTACCACAGAGACGGAATGGTTCTAGGAACTTGGCTAGATATGAAAGCATCTATTGACGAACTTCCTGGAAGACATTTCTCAGCTCAGATTTATGCAGGACAATCTTATGGCGCAACAAGGTTAGAAGAGAAGAGAGTTGTTAGAGTTGAATGTACAGAATAAACTACTTATAGGTAGTATAAGAAAGGAGACAATATTATGGCTGATGTATATGGAGTAAATAGAACATTAAAAAGAACAGGAACAGTAAACAGTATAGAGCCTGAAGAAGTAGGGGGGTTAGTCAAGACTTTGATTGACACTTACGAAGCTTCAGCTTTGGCAGCCGATTCTACAATCGTGCTTTTTGGACAGGATTTACCTGCAGAGGCTCGGATTATAGATTGGGTTATTGATGCTGACGCTAACGACATCCCAGGTTTGAGTTTTGGAACAAGCGACTCTAAGGCAGCATTGATGGCAGCAGTAGATAATACTGGTGCTGATATGTTCTGTATGAAGATTAATGGTGTATCTGCAACAGCTGGGCACGAAATAGTAGCTGGTTCAGGACAGACTTTGGTTTTGCATACAACTGGAGCAACCGCAGGAACTGGAACAATTAAGGTTATCGTTACTTACGTTACAAAGGGATAGTGGAATTTTAACTAGGGGTAGGATTTAAAAACCCTATCTCTAGTTTTTTAAAGGAGGATGGGATGAGCTCAAAAGTTAATATGATAAATGTAGCTCTAGTAAGTCTAAGGGCTGAACCGATTGCCTTGCCTATCGAGGGTAATGAAGTAGGAAGGAAGGTCTTAGTTGTTTACGACCCTTTATTAAGAGCTTATCTTCGTTCACATCCTTGGAACTTTGCTAAGAAAGAAACATCACTATCTAGGGTAGATGTTACCCCTGAGCTTGATGATTACGCCTATGTTTTTAACTTACCGCCAGATTTCATCAAGCTATTAAAGACTAGTATTACAGAAGATGGATATACTCACAAGATAAAAGGGAGACGGATTTATTGTAATTCAACAACTTTAAGCATTGAGTATATCTATTTCAATGAAGACCCTAACAGCTATGATGATGCTTTCGTAGAAGCTTTCTCAGCGAAGATTGCAGCTGAGTTATGCTATTCAATAACAGGGGATAAGAAGTTAGTAGAGATTAAATGGGCAGAATTTAACCTAAAGAATAACGCTGCTCGCTCTAGTAACGGAATGGAACAAAGTTTGGATGAGCCGATTTCTACAGTCTTTCTAAATAGCCGTCTATAAAGGAGAATGATTTGAAAACCACTACGATAATAAATAGTTTTACTTCTGGGGAGCTCTCGCCCCGTCTCTCGGGCCGAACCGATATAACACAATATTATCAATCCGCCGCAGAACTTCTTAATATGGTAGTTGAGTTCTACGGTGGTGCTAAGAAAGCTCCGGGAACTTACTTCGCTGCAGAGGTCAAGACTTCTTCATTAGATACGATAACTAAAAGATTTGTATTCTCTGATACTCAGGCGTATATAATAGAAATCGGAAATCTATATATGCGTTTCTTCCGAGAGGATGGTTCTATCCTTGAATCAGCAAAGACTATTACTGGTCTAGCCACGTCCTCTGCGAGGGCTTTGGTAACTTGTGTTTCCCACGGATATTCAAACCTTGATACTGTAAAAATCACAGACGTAGTAGGAAGGACAGAGGTCAACAATAAAAGGTTTTTGGTAGCCGGACAATACGCTGACCACTTCTTCCTACAAGATATAGACGGTAATTACATAGACCCTACTACATATACGGCTTACTCTTCAGGTGGAGAGTCTGAGAAGATTTACGAGCTAGCGACTTCATATCCTACAAGTGTAATCAGGGAACTTCAATTCTCTCAAACTGCTGATGTTTTATATATAACTCATCCTGA
>Ga0208904_1001844_pt1 | contig 13956 bp, 24 predicted proteins | sample AntAceMetag02UKB_FD_184774 | JGI IMG/M metagenome (GOLD analysis project Ga0208904, IMG submission 184774) | Saline lake microbial communities from Ace Lake, Antarctica - Antarctic Ace Lake Metagenome 02UKB (SPAdes) (version 2) | ecosystem: Environmental > Aquatic > Non-marine Saline and...
TCTTCTGAATTTCTCTAATTGTTCTTTTTCTTGTTCGTTCATTTTGAAAACAAGGAATGAACATCAAATCTATTATCAGATTCTTCATGTTCTTGATCTTCCTCTTCTCCTTTTTCTTTTTTGTTTTCCATTAAATACATTGAAATTGTTAAAATTAAAAAAACTAATGAAATTACTGCTCCTTCCAATAGTGCATGCTGATTAATTGTTGTTAAGAAAACCATGATTGTTGTTGCTATTGCAAATAGTGTTGAGATTTTCATTCTATCAGAACCACCACAGTTCTATTTCTACAATTTTTATTTTTTAAAATTATTTCAACCCCACAAAAGATAATTTTTTTTACTTCATCCACTTTTACTTTGGTTTCTATTTTATTCATTTTCCTTTCTCCTGCAAAGTCAAAAGCTCTTTTCTTAATTTATTAATCATTTTATAAACGGTTTTCATTTCTCTTCTAAGAGTTGTATCAACCATTCTTTGAACCATGTTTTTTGTTGGAATATCTACTTTCATGCACTTACCTTCCTACAAGTGTGGCAAATTGTTCCACCACAGCTTAATTTATCAATCATTGGAGATCCACAATATGGACATTTGTTTTTATTTTGTTTTTGTTCTGTCATTTTTTTTTGATAATAAAAGATGTTGGGAAGAAGGCGATTAACAAACTCCCCAACGAATATAAATTTAAAATTTTAATTAGTTAATCTACTCAACTTTTTGAGTTTCTATTAATGGCTTAACTTTTGAAATTGTTGATGCAATTTTATCAACTTTCTTTCCATCTTCGTCAGCTTGGTAATCGTAATCTTCAACGAAAACTCTTACATCTTTCTTTGGAAGGTTGTCTGTATCAATCTCTGATCCATTAATGTCCACACCGTGAGCTACAAGAGTTTGTCCAAGTTTGTTATCCTTAGTTGCAGGACTTGTGTTATAGCAAACAAATGCAAGTTCTACAGGGGTATCTAAACTAATCTTATAGATAAAAGCTACTCTCTTACCATATTCACCATCTGTGATGTCTTTAACTTCTATGAGCTGTGCATTGTAGACATTTTCTTGGATATGTACTTTTTCAAAATTTGTATTTTTCTCTTTTGTACTTGTTGGTATTTTCATTTTATCTCCTTTAATTTAATTGTTTCTCACTTTGTGAGTTTGAAAATAAACTACATACTTTTTCCATTTGTTTTGGATAAATATGAAATAATGCAAATATTAATGGGATTATAAAATTAATTTTCATTCTAACCCTCCAACAACCTCTTCAGCAGTAGGATATGTTTTTTTCATTGAAGCATTTATTTTAATTTGCATGGCTTCAGTTAATAATAGACTATTTTCATTTGTAGGGGAGATTTCTTGTTGGGGGTTCATTTTTTTACATCCTCAGCTTTTTTATCCTCATTTGGAATAGGGTTTATCTGCGAGTTTGAAATTCCAATCAAAGTCATATCAATAATTGTTCCTTTCTTGATCCCATAGATTTTTTGTTCTTCAGCATCGAAAGTTACAACAAGACTTGTTCCATATTCTTTTACTATTTTTTTCATTGTGATATAATCACGAATAAAGACTATTTAAACCTTTCTATTTATTTAAGATTATTAAATCTTGTTAAATAAATGGTTGTTGAAATGATAAATTTATAAAGGAACTTTTCTTAGTGTTGATATGATAATGAATAACGAGAATGATAACAATCTTGTTGAGATAAATAAACAACGGATTAAACATTTTTTTGAAACAAAAGAAATTATACATTGTACTTTGAAGGATGGAAAATTTTTAAATGGATTAATTTTCTCTGTTCAGGATGATTTCTTTGAGATCCATGATCGTGTTGATGGTGTTCAACCAATATTCTTTATTGAATTAAAAAAGAGAGTAATGAAATTTGAGGAGGGAACAAATGCAAGGAATTCTTAATTGGAAAAAATGTAAGAGGTGTGAAAAAGATTTTGATGTTGCAACTAATTATGATGAATGCCCTAAATGTAGGGGAGTTAAAGTTCCAGAGAAAGCTAAAATGGAGGATGTTTTTGGGTAATGAGCAAAAAAAACTTTAAACCAGAAGAAAGAGTAGAATTAATTTTATGGGATTGGTTACAAGTAGAAAATAAATGTAAAGTTTATTTTAATAGAAAAAATCCAGTTCTTTGTGATACCTTTAAAGTAATTGGTACAAAAGGAAGTAAACCAGATTTCTTATTTTCTTTTGATGATTTTAATAAAAAAAGATTTGTTGCAGTAGAAATTAAAGATGGAGATATTAATAGAAATGTTTTCAATTCAAATAAAATATTCAATAAATATTATTTGGACTATATTAACGATAAGGCAAAATATTATATTGAGGAGAAAAAAATAAAAATTGATTTTTTTGTTGTTGCAACACAATATTCTATTCTTGGGAAATTAATAAAAGATGATCAAGATATTGTTGATAACATAAATAAAGGTCAAAATGATGATTGGAGAAGCATGTCTGCACAAAGTAAAACACTCCCAAGATGTGAATATGAAAGAACTAGAGATTTTTTAAGAAACTTATGGAGTGATTTTTCATCATTCAGAGAAATCAGAAAGAAAAATAAAGAACAATGGAGAAACCTTCCTGCATTAGGAATTTTAACTTCGGACATACTAAAAGATTTTCATCCAACAGAACTAAAAATACAATCTGGAATGAAAGGAAACCCAATGTTGCAAACTATGAGATTTTGTGATTGGTCTAAGAATAAACAATGGGGGCAGAATTATATCTATACTTAAAATGGAAATACCAAAACAACTACAAAATAGATCTTTTAGATTTTTATTGCTAAGACCAAAAGATAAAAAACCATTGCCACAAATGGCTGATTGGCAAAATAAAAACTGTGAATTTGATAATCCTGTTTTACAATATCATATTAATGGTGGAGGGAATTATGGAATCATTGGAGGGTATGGAAATTTAATTCTTATTGATGCAGACAGTGAAGAAATTACAAAGATTTGTGAAAATATGCCTGAAACATTCACAGTTAAAACAGGATCACCAGAACATTATAAAAAACATTTCTTTTATATTGCAGATAAACCCATTAAACCAATAAGATTATCTAAAGAAAAACTTGGAGATTTGGGAGATGTTAGAAGTGTTGGACAATATGTTGTTGCTCCAGGAAGCATTCATCCATCTGGAAATGAATATAAAGTTCTTAAAAATATTGGAATAAAAAGAATTACTGAAAAAGAAATTTTAGAAATCTTTAAAGATTATGTGGATGGAAATCATTCAACAGAATTTAAAAAATTTGAAATTAATACTACTTTAAGAAATAGTAGATTCATAAGAGAATGTAGAGTTCCAGATTACTGTGCTAAAAATAGAATAAAGGGAGATAGTTCTAAAAATTGGACTTTATTTCCTTATATTGTTGATATTCTTCATAATAGACAATCTTCTTTAAAAGTTCATGAAGAAATTTTGAAAAAACAGAATCATAATATTGGAGCTATGAAAGGTTGGGTTATAAAAGCAAAAGAAGGAAAATTAATGAAATGTTCTTGTAAAAAAATGAAAGAATATCTTTTAAAATTTCATCCAGAAGAAATAGAAAAAATTTGTGGAGATTGTCCTTTATATAAAACCCAAAAAATTATTGAAGAATTAAATGAAAATAAAAATTATTCTAAATTACAAAAGAAAGTTTTAACCCAATTAGCATTAAAAGATAAAGATAAGGCAACAGAATTGATTGTTGAAGAAATTGAAAGAAAAAATTTTATTTATACTACTAGAGATGATATCAGAAATGAAATGTGGATTTATAATAATGGTATTTATGTTCCACAAGGAAAGAGCTTTGTTCGAGAATTTTGTAGAAAAATTTTGATGGAAGCATTTACTCCACAATTAGCAAATAATGTTATTTTAAAAGTTGATGCAGATACTCAAATTGAACATGATAAATTCTTTTCAACAAATTATATTTATGAAGTTCCTTTATTAAATGGAATTTTAAATATAAGAACAAGAGAATTAACTCCTTTTGATCCAAAAAAGATATTTTTTAATAAAGTTCCAATAGAATATAATCCTTCTGCTGAATGTGAAAATATTATTGAACATTTAAAAAATGTTTTACAAGATGAAACTGATGTTCCTGTCCTTTTAGAATTGTTCGGATATTTATTATTGAAAGAATATAGAATTGAAAAGGCACTTATGTTTGTTGGAAATGGTAGAAATGGAAAATCTAAAACTTTAGAATTAATGAAAAGGTTCATTGGTGCTGAAAATTGTTCTGCATTGCCTCTTAAAGCACTGCATGAAGAATCTTTTAGTTTATCTGAACTATTTGGTAAGATGTGTAATTTATCTGCTGATTTAAGTAATACTGATTTGAAAGAAACAGGAATGATTAAAAGTTTAATAGGTAGAGATACTGTTCAAGCAAAGAGAAAATTCCTAAAAGATTTGAATTTTGTTAATTATGCTAAGATGATTTTTGCTACAAATGAACTTCCAAGAGTTTATGATACAACAGATGGTTTCTGGACTAAATGGGTTTTATTACAATTTCCTTATAAATTTGTTACACAAAAAGAATATGATTCAACAGAAGATAAATCTAAACTAAAAATAATTGATACTGATATTATTGAAAAAATAAGTACTCCTGAAGAATTAAGTGGTCTTTTAAATTTGGCATTAGATAGTTTAGACAGAATATTGCAACAAAAGGATTTTTCATATTCAAAAGGAACAAAAGAAGTAAGAGAAATGTGGATTAGACAATCAGATAGTTTCTCTGCATTTTGTATGGATTGTTTGGAAGAATCTTCTGAAGGAAAGGTTTTGAAGAAAGATTTACGGAAAAAATATCACATTTATTGCAAAAAACATAGGGTAAGAGGATCTTCTGACAAGGTAATCAAGATAACTTTGGAGAACAATTTTGGAGTAATTGAGTCAAGAAACATGGAAAATGGATATTTTTGGGAGGGAATTACCTTTAAATGAAATTCGTATGTAAGCTTTACTATGGTATTTCTACCTATAGTCTAAATTTAAATTCTTATATAGAGTGTAAAAACCATAGATATCCTTACATATGGAAAAGTTCCACTGGAAATGAAGGTGTATTAAAATGACTAAATTTAAAACAATAGAACTAATTATTGAAACAGAACTTCCAAACACAGAAATCCTCGCTTTCTTCGATTCTGGCACTTCAAATCTCAAAGAAGAAGGAATTTTTCTGCACGAAATAAATATCAAAGATTCCGCAGATTCACTAATTAAAGGAATTGAATATCAAAATGATTGAAATAACAAGTAATCCTTTGAAGAGGACAATTAAATGAAAGAAATGAAATTCACAAAATCAATAAAAATTGTTTTAATTGCAATTACAATTATTTTTATGATACATACAATTTTGCAATTGATTCTTTTACAAAAATATCCTTCATCCATTGAAGAAGCACTTTTGAATCAAGCTGAAAAATATGGAGATGATCCAGAAGTTTTAAGGATTTATGAATTGTGCAGAGGAAATTTAACAAAGGTAAAATGCGTTAATTATTATACAAATTTTACTTATGATTATGAAAGAACAGGGGATAAAATTGCAGAATTTCGTTCTCCAAAAATGATGATGGAATTGGGCGGTAAGGGAGTTTGTAAAGATATGGCAATATTTTACAAAGCAGTTTTAGATAAATTTCACATAAAATCAAAATTCATTTTTCCTCCAAATCATGTTTATGTCCTTGCAGAAGAAAATGGAAAAGTTTATGAATTAAATAATCAATATTTATTTATAAGATGATAAAAAAATTATACTCTTGGAGAGGTGCATTCCTCAAAGATTTTTACCAAGTAGCAAGTTAGATTAAGGTCGCTTGTGAAATGATAAAAATTGTAAAATATGCAAAAACTTTTAATAACCGTGATTTTCTCTGGATAAACAATCACTTTTTCATCATCTCTCCAAGAGAAACATAGTCACCGAGTGGGTTGGAGTGATACCTTTTAATTCAAGATCCACTATCCCTCGCAGGGTATTTAATTCGCTGTGGGGGTTATAATGTTCAGTAGGGAAGTGGCATCCCACCAGCCTCATGAGTTGGAGATCACAGGTTCGAATCCTGTCTGAACAATCATGGAAGAGAGAAAACTTAAAGTAGCGATATATTTGAGAGTATCAACCACAGAACAGAATTTGGAAAACCAAAAACTACCATTAATAAATTACTGTGAAAGAATGGGATGGGAGTATGAAATTTTTCAAGAGAAAGAATCAACTAGAAAGACCAGACCAATACAATGGGATTTATATAATAGATTGTTGAGGAGAGAATTTGATGGGTTAGTAATATATTCTTTTTCCAGGTGGGCTAGGAGTACCATGGAGTTAGTCGATCACATGGAGAGATTAATTGAAAAAGGAATTCAAATATATTCATACACTGAGAACGTGGACATATCAACATCAATGGGAAGGGCAATGCTCACAATCATTTCTGCATTCGCGCAATTAGAACGTGATTTAATTAGGGAAAGAACAATTGCAGGATTGAATCGTGCGCGCGCGCAGGGAAAAAAGCTAGGCAGACCTAGGAAAATAAAACCCCCCCTCTAAACCCTAGCACTTTTTACTATTAAATATGGGAAGTCGTAAAACGGACGTTTAATTGCCTATTCTTATGTATGGTAGAATTTCCCACAAATCATTTTATAATAGGAGGGTTTAAAAAGTCTTATTAGTTATAACTAATGTGGGGTTGGACTCCATACGCATGTTAATATGGTGAACGAAAAAGCAGGAGAAAAAATATCTGAAAGCAAGAAATGGGTAAGTACAAGTTTTTTTATCTCAGAACCTTTCAAAAAGATGTGGAATCAGTTTAACTTAATTGTTAATCAAGAAAATAGTGAATCCTTCCTTACATATTGTAGTCAAATTGAAAAGATTGATCCAAATTCAAGGAATTTTGGTAAAAGGGCATTAGTAATTAGGTGGTTAATTTCAGATTATGTTTTAAGGAGAATAAAAAATGAAAGGAAAAATAACATTAAGAATTCGTAAAAGGAAAATAACTGAATCAAATAAGTATAAAGATAAATGGGACGAAATAGATCAGTTAACTTTAGAATGTTATCAAAAGAATTATTTTATAATGTATTCAAGAAAATTTGGGCAAAGGTTGATGATAACTAGGGATGAAATTGCTTTTGTTAAAGCACTGAATAGATTTCATCATGATGGGGATTATAATATTTTGATGTATGGAAAAGGAAAAAATCGTGGTTATAGAAGATTTTGGGATGGGGTTATTTCCACAGAAGGAACTTTTTTGAGAAGAACTGAAGCAAGAAATAGCATAAGTTCTTATTCAACATTATATTCGGAAGCTATTTATACAGAAAGTTTCGTAAGAAGATACATGAAAACAAAACGCCCTGGGGTGTGGTATACTTTATGATGGAAAATGAAAAAGAAGAAGAATTTGATTTAGAATCTTTTGGTTATTCGCCAGACGAAGATGAAAATAAAGAAAAAATAGAACCTTCAGAAACTGAATCAGACAAAGAAGAATCACAATCAAATAATAGTCAGCAAACAAAACCCCCTATAACAATCGGTGAACCAGAGATTGTATCAACGGACGATTCTAGTAATCGGTTAGGTGCAAGGGACAAAACTGCTGGCTCTCCTTCGGGAGAAGATGATGATTATAATAAATATTGTGAACAAGTAGAAGAACCAATTTCAAAAAAAGAATATGAAAAATTTAAATTAAAAATAAATGAATCTAAAGAAGCACTTAAAGAATTTATTAAATTAACTTCTAAAAAAGAAGTGATTGAAGAAAATTCCATAGAAAAAGAAGAAGAGGAAGATATTGAAGAAAAACCTAAAACAGAAAAAGAAAAACAAAAAGTTCTTCATAAAGAATTAAGGAATCTTTTAAAAGATTATCCGATGAAAGTAGAATTTAATGAAAGTATTGATGAAACAAAAGATTTAGTAAGAAATTTAATTTTAATTAATGATTTATTATATTATGCAAAATATCATACTTCTAAAGAAGAAATTTATAAAAGTATAAATGGTAAAATAAAACACCTAAATAATCTTGTTGATATTAATATTCTTAGAAGAAAATGGTTAGAATATAATAATTCAAATTTAAATTATGGAAGATCTGAGATTATTGATGAATTAAATAAAATTTTAGAAGGAAAATTTAATCAAATATCTGATTTAGTTCATTATTATAGTTTAGTAATTCCTAAAAAGGATAAAAAGAATATGCACTTATCAACTGCGCATGGTTTCCCTTCTGCATTAGCAGATGATTATGAGCAAGAGCAAAATGAATTGGCAGAACAAATAAATGATGATACAACCTTTAAAGTTGAAGAAGGAAAAGTTATTCCAATAAATTAAAATGTTTATTAATCCACAAATACAACCAATTTTTGAAAAAGTTAGATTAAAACATAAAAAGTTTAATACCCTAACTAGGTCAAATAAGGTTGTAGGGCATAGTTTAGCAATAGGACAACCTGGGCATGGAAAAACTACTGGAAATAGAAAAGAAGCTGAACTTAGATATGAGTTAAATCATAAAATTATTGCTTTATATGATGCAGGAAGAATGGATTTGGCATTATTTAGTTTTCCATCTGATTCTAAATTTTGGAAATGCCCAAAAATTGAAAAAGGAAAAATAATTACTTCAAAACCATATAAAACAGAATTACTTTATCCAATGACAAAATCATTAAAAAAAAAAGGAAAGTTACCAATGAACGGAAAGGCGTTCACAATAGGAGTTTCTGATTTAGATGAAGATGATATTTCTGCTTTAACTGGTTCTAGTTCTTTAGAAAGTTTAAAAGATATTTTAAATACAATGGAAACTAAAGTTAATGATAAAACTACTCCAAATGATTATTTGAATACTCTTTCAGAATTATTAAAAAAAAGTGAAGATCAAGATAATATTAAAGTTAGTCATCATGGGGCTAAACCCATAAAAGGAAAAGTTTTTTTACCATTAATAAATCAAGGAATTTTGTCTAGCAAATCAGCAAATACAACAATAAATTTGAAAGAAATATTAAAAGATAAAAAAACAATAAGTGTTTTAGTTTTAAAACATTGTCCTCAGAAATTGTGGGGTTTTTTGGTTCATTATTTTATGAATCATTGTTATAAATTGCTTTCAGGGGTAGATGGAAGCGATAGGATTATCCAAAATACAACCATAATGTTGAATGAAGTTCAAGATTTATTAGAGGAAGAATCTGATTTTGGGGAATCATCTTTAGCCATAAGTAGGTCTATAAGCAAGATATTAAGGCAATCACGGACTGCAAATGTATTTTTGTTGATGGACACCCAATTACCTCAAAAACTTCCAGATGTAAAGGACATTATGCAAAGAGTTTATGTTTATAATTCTGGTTTTCCTGAAGTTCAAAAAGTATGTGAAATGATGGGGATAACTCGTGGAACTGGGATGTTAAATTCTGATGAAATGAGTTTGATTCCTTTTCTTCCACCTGGATGGTATTTTTTATTGGATAGGCAAAAAGGTGTAAGTTTTCACAAATTAGCTTGGTTGAGAAGCAAAACTTATAATGCTGGAGAAGAATTTTATGATGTTTATGAAAAATATAAGGGTCGTGGGGCATATTATTCAATTGCAAAAGAAATTCAAGAATTGAAAGAGGAAGAGGAACTTTCAAAGAAAAAGTGGAAATTAAAAAGAAAAGAAAAAGTTGAATTAAAAGACGATGATTATTCTTTAATGAATGATTCTTTGGAGGAAGATTAACATGGATGAAAAAGAATTATCTGATTATTATTTTTGTAGGGGGAAAGATTTAGTTAGAGAAACTTTAGACACAAGAAGAAAATTAATTGAAGATGGAGTTAATTGTGGAGAAAAATTTGTAGAGAATATTTTTGTTTTAAAGAAAGATGTCATATTTAATTCCCCTTCTACTGCAGCAGTAGTTGTTTTAGCTAGGAGAGCAAATGGTTGGACAGAATGGAAAAATAGTAATGGAAAAACTTTAGATGAGATTAAAAGAAAACAACAATAGATAAACTTAAAATCTTGTTCTTTCTAATTAAAATATGGCAACCTTAAATTGGATTGGAAAAGAAGCAGTGGTAAATTATGATAAAGAAGTTCCTTTTAGATTGTTGAAAAAAATTAAATCTCACTCTGTGGGGGATAATTCCCAAAATTTAATCATAAAGGGGGATAATTTGGAAGGGCTTAAAGCACTCATGCCTTATTATACGGGAAAGATAAAATGTATCTATATGGATCCCCCATATAATACTGGAAATGAAAATTGGGTTTATAATGATAAAGTTAATTCCCCCAAAATAAAAAAATGGTTGGGAAAAGTTGTGGGAGGGGAAAGTGAAGATTTGTGTAGACATGATAAATGGCTTTGTATGATGTATCCACGATTAAAACTTCTTAAAGATTTATTAAGTGATGATGGAATTATTTTTGTGAGTATTGATGATAATGAATTGGATAATTTAATGTTACTTTCCAAAGAGTTATATGGTAATCGAAATGTAGATTTGATGATATGGGAGAAGGTAACTTCAAATGAAGGAAAATTAAAAATAGTGCATAGATACCGAACTGATCATGAATATATTTTAATTTTATATAAAGATAAATATGCTACAAGGTTTAACAAAATTAAAGAACTTCCAGATATTATTAATAAAACAGACAATATTGATAATGATCCAAGGGGAGATTGGATTTCAGGAAATGTTTCTACAAGGGAAGAAAAATCAAATAATAAAAGTAAAAAATATTTCGAATTAACATCCCCAACTGGAAAAATTTGGAAAAGAGAGTGGAAATATGCTAAAGATGAAATGTTAGGGTTGATCAAGGATAATAGAATTTCTTGGGGAACTGATGGGAAAAATGTTCCAAGATTGAAGGTTTTTGTTCATGAAGAAAAACCAGTGTATATTTCTTCAATTATTCGTAATAAAGGAACAGCAAAAAGAGCGAATGTTGATGTTGGAGAATTTTTTGGGAAAAGAGTTTTTGATAATCCTAAACCGGTAGATTTAATTAAATATTTGTTAAAATTTCCAGAATATCAAGATTGTATTGTTTTAGACTCATTTGCAGGATCAGGAACAACCGGACATGCAGTTTTAGATTTAAACAAGGAAGATGGGGGAAATAGAAAATTTATTTTAATTGAAATGGAGGAGGATATAGCTAAAAATATTACAACTGAAAGAGTTAAAAGAGCCATAGAAAAATATGGGTATGATAAGGGTTTTGAATATTGTGAATTGGATAAACCTTTATTTGATGAAAATGGACAAATTGAAAAAACTTGTGATTTCAATCAATTTGCAACTTATATTTATTTTACAGAAACTCAAACAAATATAGATAAAAACCAAATAAATAAAAATTTCATCGGAAACTTTAGAGAAATGGAATATTACTTGATATATCAAGAAAAATACAAAAATATCTTAAATAAATCTTTTTTATCCAAAATAAAGAAAAACAAAAACAAAAAAGTTATTTATGCGGATAGATGTTTAGTGGATGATGATACTTTAGAAAAGCTTAATATACAATTTAAACAAATTCCTTATGAGGTTAAAATTTATTAAAATGGAAATAGTTATGCTTGATGATGCAGATTTTCAAAAACCCAAAAACATAATTCTAGAGAAAGAAAAAAAAAGAAAAAAAAAGAAAAAAAAATAAATTGTTTGATTTCAGCTTAACTAAAGAATGAAAACATCATAATCGCTTGAGTCTTCAGATTTGTCGCTTCCATCAGAATCTTCTACACCAACACCAACAGTTCCGTCAGGTTGTTCGAAGGCTTGTTCTGAATAGATAGTAGTTCTTAGAGCTTGTCCACTTCCACCAATAGTTTGTCCAGATTCTGGAGTTAGCTTAATAGTGAAAGATCCAGTAGCACCATCTTCAATTTCAGCAATCTTGAAAGATCTAATAACAGAGTTACTAGCTTCTTTTGTGTAAGATTCTGGAACAGCATTTCCTAAAGAATCAACACCAGTTCCTGATAAACTAATTTCATCAACTTCAGTAGAGTTGTCATATTCCATAACAATGTACAAGTTACCAGTAGTTACATCAGTAGTAGCACCAATTCTTAACTCAAGTTCAAGAGTTCCAGCAGTACTTGTACCATTACTTGCACCACCAGTTGCAGTATTTGTCAAAGTTGTACCAGCATCATTTTTGATCAAGTAAGTTGAAGGATCAGATGTAGGTTTCATATTCACAATTGGAGCAGTAGTTTGACCACATGCAACAGTGAAACTTGGAGCTTTAGCATCTATGTAATCACCAGCAGAATAGAAAATATCAGAAATCACAGCACCAACGGGTAAGCTAGAAACAGCAGATAAATTTTGGATTGCTCCATCATTTATTTTACCATAAACGCTTAACGCAGAAACACTAGAAGATCTTGAATATTCATTCTTTGCAGTATAAGTTATAGTTGCAGTAGAATCACCACAGCTTTCAGCATCAGTATCTGCACCACCGCCAATATTTTGGTTAACAGCAACATATCCAACAGCAAGTAAACCGATAACTAGAATAACCATAAGAGCCATTATTCCCGCACCAACCTTACCTTGTTTGTTCATTTTGTTCATTTTTATAATTATAACCTCCTTTCATTTGTATCGTTTTGATGTCTAAGACATCAATTTAACTTAAATATTAAAGAAAAGTAAAGTATTTAAACCTAGTTTAAACAATAGTAAAAGGTAGTTTAATAATAGTAAAATTTATAAATGGTGAAAACTAATGATTATTATGCAAAAAATAAATGGACATGAATATCTAAGGACTTACTCATTTATAGAATTACAAAAAAGGGGATTTAAGGTATTTTCTGAAGTTGGATTAAATAATGGATGTAGGATAGATTTAATTGGAGTAAAAAAAAGTTTATTTTCTAAAAGAAAAATAGTTGTGGGTGTAGAATGTTTATCAATGGTAAGTTTTCCTGAAATGAAAAGAAAAGTTAGTAAATATTATTATTTTTTAGATAAGATAATTTTTTGTGGGTTTGAAATGTCAGAACAAAAATTAAAAGAAGCAAAAAGATTTTTTAAAAGAGAAAAAATAAATTATGAAATATGGATAATCCCAAAAGTAGATTGGAATATAGATAATTTAAAAACATTTACTTGTAGAAATTGTTATACTAAATGCTTTTATGGAGATAAAAATTGTAAATTTTGTCCATATTGTTCATCTAAAAAGATAGAAGCTATTTTTAATTTTGATGATGATGCATTTTCTAAGGTTAGTCTGGTCAATATTTATTTAAATAAACATTTAACTTTAAAAAAGATATTAGATGGAAATACCAAAAATAATTAAAAATTGTTTATCAGTTGATAAGAGAAAAGAATTTATTTATGGTTTAATGGATTATAATTCTAAAGAACCTTTCTTTATAACAGATTTAGAAAGATTTTTTGATTATAAAAACCCCCAACAAGATATTAGAAAAATTGTGAAAGAATTTATAAATATAGGAGTTTTTATTAAAATAGATAAAATAAAGGGCGATTATAGATATAAAATAAATAAAAAATTATTAGAAAAATTAATAAGGAATACAGATTATTTTATATTTATAGAAAAATTCATACATAAATCAAATTCAATGGCAATTACATAATGGCAAAAATTCCAATTTCAGCAGGATTTCGTGCAGGAAGTTTGTTTATGGGTATCTTGAGATACGGGCTTGTAAGTTTGTTCATCCTTTACATGTTCATTACAATAATTTTAACTGGTTTTGCGGAAAGAGATGTTGGAGTGGTGATCGATCAACTTGGAAAAGAAATTTTCAGTCCTCTTCAGACAGCC
>Ga0208904_1001845_pt1 | contig 13953 bp, 22 predicted proteins | sample AntAceMetag02UKB_FD_184774 | JGI IMG/M metagenome (GOLD analysis project Ga0208904, IMG submission 184774) | Saline lake microbial communities from Ace Lake, Antarctica - Antarctic Ace Lake Metagenome 02UKB (SPAdes) (version 2) | ecosystem: Environmental > Aquatic > Non-marine Saline and...
AGCTGCGAAGGGAAATGTGATAAAACAAAGAAGTATAAAGCATTGGAAAAGATTATACAGCTTTTAGAAAATCACCATTCCTGGAAAATGTGTCATATTGTTGGAGTTGAATGGGAAGCAAGTGAAAATGAAGAAACGGAGGAAGAACAATGAAAACAACATGGGAAGAATTAACCTATGCAACCAATGAATGGCAAAACGCAAAAGAAAAACTAAAAGAATTAGGCAAGAAACGAACTAAATTACTTAGAGAGTGGATTAAAAAAGCAGGACTATAATACTCACTAAAATGAGAGGGGAGGGGACAAATTCTTTTAAGTTTTTGTTTCCACCCCTTCCCTATTAAGACCGAGCATTATGGTATAGGACTGAGTGCACATAAGAACTAGGATACAGAAAAGCGAGTTCGATTCTCGTCTCGGTCATTTGAGAACCCAGAGGGTCCTAGAAATAGGCGGGTTTAACGACCTTCATAGCCCTCTGGATTTTCATTTAACAAATATATATTCCTTTAATCAACTTATTTAAATAAAATTTACTACATTATCTTATGGGTAAAAAAGCTATAAGAGGATTTATTGCTAAAATTCCATTCAAGGAAGAATTTAAAGCAGAAGTAGAAGCACAAGAAGTTAAGTTCCCTAAAGAGTTGGGGATAGAACACCCTTTTGATTTTGAAGATGCCGAGAAAATTACTAAACGATTTGGATTAGTCAACGGAGCAATAGACAAGTATGTTGATGCTATTGTTGGAGAGTTCACAATTAAAGCTAAAGAGCCAAAGATAGAAACTGCAATATTAAAATTTGTTAAGAATACTAATTTTTCCCTAGAATTGAGAAGATGGATTAGAGATGGACTTAGTAAAGGTAACGGATTTATGGAGATTGATTTAGTGGACCAGAAAATAAGAGCTATAAATGCGAATAATATGTTTGTCCGAATGAATCGAAAAGGAAAGATTTTAGGATATAACCAGTTTCTTGGAAGTAAAAAGTTCCAGATAAATGCAACGAATGTTATTCCTTTTGAACCGAACGAAATTGCTCACATCAAAATTAATCACTTTCCAGGAGACGCATACGGAGGAGGATTTGTTTATTGTAATGAAACTCAATTAAATTCTTTGGCGAGTAAAATAAGAGACTTAGATAAATTAATTGAAAGGAAAGCAGGAGCTCCACTTCATGTTAGGATTGGAGAAAAGGGAATGATTGCAGACCAGAGTGCTATTACTGAATTTGCTAATAAACTTCAATATATGAATAACCGAACAGAATGGGTGACAGATGGAAACATTGAAATGAATGTTCTTGATTTTGGAGATATAGGTAAAAACTTAATTGACGCAATTAACAACACTATTGAATTAATCTTATTTGGTTTTCAGATACCCGAAGTTTTAATGGGTAGGGGAAATATTCCAGAAGGATTAGCTAAAGTTCAAATGGAAGCCTGGCAAAGAAAAGTTGCTGCGATTCAAGAAGGAATTGAAGCAGAAGTAAGGGAGAAAATATTTAAGCCTATTTTAAATGCTCAAAAATTAGACGGAGAAGTAGAATTTACTTGGAATTTACCTGGAGAGGAAGAGATTAATAAAAGAATAACTCAAATTAAAGAATTACTTAACGTAATGACTATTGATGAAAACATGAGAAGAGGTTTACAGATTGAATTGGCTAAACTTTTGAATATGCCCGACTTAATGGGAATACTTCCACAGATAGAAAAAGGAGCAGACGAAGAAGCCAAAGCAGAGAAGCAACTTAAACAACCAGAGATACCAGGAGAAAAACCTAATGCTCATGAGTGCCTACACGAGTCTTTTGATGATATGGGATTACATGAGTTTATTAATATTCGAGAGCAACCCGATTTTAATTTCTCCGAATACCTTTCTAAAGTTCTTGAAGCGGTTAGAAACGACCCATTTAGTTTTTTACATGGAAAAACCGAACAAGAGATAATTGATGGGTTACTTTCCGACACACAAGTAGAGAAACTAAGACTCATACTTAAAGATGGATTCAAGAATAATCAGACCATGAAGGAGATTGAGAAAAATATTGATACTAAAATTGGACTAAAAAACTTAATTAAAGATGGAAAAATAATAAGTTTGGCTTCTAATCGGGCTCCGAATATTGCTAGAACGGAGACAATAAGACTATCAAACATAGGATTAGTTAGTCATTATAAGGAGAATAAAGTAGAACAAGTAAGATTTTTAGCTGCATTATCCGAAAGAACATGCCCTATTTGTGAAGAATTAAATGGAAGGGTATATTCAATAAACGAATTAGAGATAGGAGTAAGCCAACCGCCAATACACAATATGTGTAGGTGTAGTTTAGTTCCTGTCGTGGAGTTATGATGTTTTTGGAGAGACCAACTTGCGAAAAAGAAAACTGTGACAAACCCGCTTTAACACTTTTTTCAGGAGTTATGCTTTGTGGAGATTGCTTTGCTGAATACTTACAAAGACAAGAAAAACTAAAAAGGAGATTAATATTAGAAGAATAATGGTATTTATAGAACCCACAACCAGACAAAGAGTAGTATGTGCAAAACATTGCGGAGATATTCAATTCTTTTTAGATAGTCAACCGCACGATAGTGCAGTAGATTACGAAGATGTGCCCTTATTAGGCAACTGGTCGGACTTTACTGGCTCTGGAGAAGTCGATAGTAGAAACCTTCAACTATGGGGAGGGCATGAAAATGAGATGTGGGGAACAGATGCAGGAATAGAAGGAGCTAAAGTAGGAAATTTAACCCCAATTGGAACCCGAGCAGGAACGCACAGACGTAGAAATGTTTTAACCAGAAAAAGACCAGTAATGGTAAGGAGACAAATATGAAAGATTATGGGATTACACTAAACACAGGAGTAAATGGAGTCGCTACTTTTGAACAGAAAGTTAAAGGACAATTAAAAGCACTAGTGATTAATTCAGATGAAAAGGTGGCAATAAAAATCACTTCTGAATTAAAGTATGTAATCTTTGATGATAAACTATTTTATGGAGATAAATATATTTCATTAGGAGTGCAGATTTTAGACAATCAAGCTCATGGCTCAACATCACAAATGAATTGTTACTGCTTAAACGAGAAAGTCCAGATAGTTGTTAACGGACCGAAGAACATTGATGTTAATATTATTATGAGATTTGATACTTTGACTAGACTTGATAGTATATAGTTAATCAATCAATCTTTATAAAGAATTTATACATACGCTATGTATGGTGGAAATACGAAACGACCTTGAAAAGAAAGAATTAATTTTAGAATACTTTACTCCTATTACCGAATCTGCACAAGTAAACGATGATTTTATAATTAAGGGTGTTGCTATAAATGCAGTCACTACTTTAAACAATCATACTTTTTTGGAGGAAGAAATGAAACCCGCTGCAATTAGTTTGAAAGGTGTTCCACTTTTGGTAGACCATAATAATTCTGTTGAATCAATTAAAGGAAGAGTCTTTGAATCTAATTTTAACCCTGGAGCTAAAAGAATTGAATTTTCCGCAGTAGTAAAAGATAAAAAAATTAAGGAAATGATTATCGATGGGAGACTTAATTCTGTTTCTGTTGGAGCTACCGTAAAGGAAGTAGAAGAAGGAGAAAACGGAAACCTTATTCCTAGAGGAATCAAATTTCATGAGTTAAGTTTAGTTGCAGTTCCCGCAGATGACGGAGCAACCTTTACAACTTCATTAAACGAAGCATTCGAAAAATCACATTCAATAGCAGAAATGCCAAAAATTGAAACTAATACAAGTATAAAGGAGGTTAAAAATATGAAAGAAGAACTACAGACTAACCAAGAAGTTGAAGAAATGAAATCTAAGTTAGAAGAACAGGAGAAGCAATTGAAAGAGTATAAAGCTAAAGAAAGAGCAGAACTTGAAAAATCATACGAAGAGAAATGCAATTCTAAAAAAGGTAAAGGTCTTAACATCTCTGAATTGAGTGACGTTACTTTAAAATTGTTGATGGAACAACTTGATACAATCGAAGTAGAAGAACCTAAAGAGGAAGAAGTTAAAGCTGAACCAGTTACAGAAGAATCAGAAGAATCGGAAGAGGAAAATGAAGAAGAAGTAGCCGAAGAAAGTGCAAAATTTGTTCAAATGAATGGTAGTCTAAAAGGAGGAGCTTTCACTATTAAATACTAAAATGCCTTTAATAAACACATTAGGAGCTGTAGTAATTTCAGATAGTGAGAATCCCCGAACATTCACTGGTAAAGCGAGAGAAGTTATATCAGGTGGAGAGTTTGTAATAGTATCTGGAGCAGGAACAGAAGTTGGCTCTAGTGTGAGTTCGTTTGCAGGTCCAAGTGACTTGAATGTTTCTGTTGCTTTAGTTGCAGGAGGATTTAACGGAATTGCTTTAAATACAACTGGTTCAAATGGTTTAGTTACTGCCGCACGACAAGGAGATTATCTTTTGAGGGCTGCAGGAACAGTAATCGCAGGTCAATTAGTTCAATATGTTTCTGGAGTAACTCCAGGAGTTGGACCGCTTACATCAGGAGCTGCAATAGCAGTTGCTAACCAACCTATTGGAAGAGCGATTACAAGTTCAGCGAGTGGAACTGCACTTTATTCTTTGGTATCATTAAACTTATAAAATGGCTTTTAAAACTATTAAAGAGTATATATCTACTGAGGATGGAACACCAGGAACACTGCTTATCCCTAAACTAATTTTGCCCGCTCTTATTGACGAAGTTGAAAAAAACTTAGTTCCAAGAGAGTTAGCTAAAGTTGTTTACACACCTAATATGATTCAAGGTTCATCAATCACAGTAGATTTAGAGACTGCAGATTCACTTACTCTTAAGCAATTAGGAGAAGGAGCTGAAATTCCTTTAGATAATATGACCTATTCTAGCATAACTTTTACACCTGTAAAATATGGAGTAGCAATTAGAATCACAAGAGAAATGACAGAAGATTCACAATTCCCACTATTAGAGGGAAGTATTCGAGCTGCGGGTCGAAGATTTGCTGAGAACGAGACTAAGCTTATTTTGACTGCATTAGACGGAAGTTCAAATGACGTTTCTGGAGGAGCTGCGGTAACAATCGCAAACATCACAGAAGCTATGAAAAATATTGAAGATAACAATTTTACTGCGACAGATATTCTGTGCGGAAATGAGTTTGTTCAAGATTTAAGAAACATTGACACATTCGTAGAAGCAGACAAAAGAGGAAATTCTGAAATGTTGGACAGAGGATTTGTTGGAAGAGTTTACGGATTAAATGCTGTAAGATTTTCACCATCAACAAATGTAACACCATCAACTAGCCATACAAAATATGGTTATGTTTTAGATAGAACTCAAGCTTATGGAATTGCGATTTCAAGAGATATTACTTTGGAAAATTTTGATTTACCAACATACGATATGTCTGGAGCTGCAATAACACAAAGAATTGATGTTAAGTTGCTTAGAGCAGGTGCTGTTTCGAGGATTACAACTGCGTAATTACAATAAATTTTTTTTTATTTTTATTTTTTCAAATTCGGGGTATTGCCCTTGTGAGAATCTCTCACAGAAAACAAATAAACGGAGAAGAACAAAATGACAACTGGAAGTATAGTGCAAGGAACTGTAAAAGGTTTGAGAATGGGACTTGGAACGTCTGGATTAGTAGTAAATGATACAATCCTTTTCGTAAACGGAACCCCCTTGAATAAAGTAACATGTCAAGTAGGAAGCGATATAGCATTTGATGTTAACAATTCCCTATTTTATATGGGTCTTGGAATTGGCGGAAGCACTTGGGTAAAATTAGGTTCAATAGCTTAAAATGGTTAACGGAGATAGAGTAAAGGAATACACCTTTCAACAATTAACCGTAAACGGCTCTGACTTTAGTCAATTTAGCAACCATTCAATTAACGGAGAAATCTTACGAGTATTGGTTCAGAACCCACAAATTGGAAGTCCAGGAGTTGGAAGTATATTTTTATCAGAAAGCGGAACAAATTTAGAATTTTTTAGAAAAAATGGAATTGTTTCTGGAACAGGATATCCAACTTTTGAAGCATACCCACAGACATATATTGTAAATACAAATAATGTTACTGGAAGCCCAAGCACTACAAACAAAGTAAGTAATAGTGAGATACATCTTAATATTCAAGGTTTAACAAGCGGAACATCAAAGGTGTTCGGACCTGTAACCTTATATTATAGATAATGGCACTTGATACAATTGGAAGCATAGCAATACACATAAATAGTGTTTTGAGTAATTTATCAGACGGAGTTAGTGGAACTCTTGTTGAAACCGTAGATTTAATCAGACAACATGTTTCTAATTACACGGGACAGACAATTGGTTCTAATTCAATTGAAGCTAAATTCCAACCCGCAATACTTAACTTATCAATAGCCGAAACAATTAATTTAACCCAATCACAAGGAAGTGACGATTTAAAGTTAGCTGAATTATCTATCGCAGGAACGAGTGAACAAGCTTCTGCAAAGTTTTTTCAGAGTAAAGGAGAATCACACTTAAATGCATTGGGTCAGAAAAGATATTTCGCCCGTAGTCTTTCATGAGTGCTACTTCTTTGGCGAATGGTTTTCAGAAGATTATTAAATTAGCAGGTCAACCAATTAATATTTTTTATTATAACTCTACAATAGGTTCTGTTTGGGATGACGGAATTACTCTTTCTATTTCTGGAAGTGTGAGCACAAGCGGAGTAGTTTTACCAATAGACCAAACTAGAGGTTCTACTGATTCAGTATTACAACAACAAGGTAATTTAATAGGAGATGAACAAAAGCTTTATGTAAATGGCTCTCTTCAAATTACTGGTTCAAATCAAATCGTTAAAATTCAACTAGGCGGAGACAAATATACACTAGTTCCGAACGGAGCTATTGTTGCAAGTTATTCAAACACAGATATTTACAAAAAAGTTTATATCCGTTATCTTCCTGGGGGTTCTTTAATCGGAGAATGATTAATTTTAAAATTCTTGGAGTTACTGCTGCAGTTTCTTTCTTATCTAAAAAAGATAGAAATATTAATGGTTCTGTTGAAAATGCTATGCAAAAAGTAGGACTCTTTATGCAAGGAGAAGTAAAAGAATCAATCGCAGGAAGGAAAGCGGAGCATGTTTCTGTTGATACGGGTCGATTTTTGAATAGTGTTGAGGAAAAATCAGACAAAAAAAGAGCAACAATATGGACACCTTTAAATTATCCATCATATTTAGAATATGGAACTAGTCGAATTAGTGCTAGACCACACTTTGGAAACTCATTAAAAAGAAACAAACCAAAGCTTAAAGAATACTTAAACCGAGAACTTCGGAATATATAGAAAATTTCTCAACATATATAAACAAATAAGTATTATTCATTATGAACAAAGGTTCGAAAAGTCAAGTGAGACAATGGTAGAAACAACAACATTCGTAAGAGATACGTTATTTTTTATAAAGAACGATTTAACAAGCAACGTAACCGACCCAATTTCTGCAAGAAGAAAAGCGGATTCACATTTTATTATGACAAGTTACCCTGTAAGAGAAGCAGAGTATCCAATTATCACAATCAAGTTAGTTAACACAAGTGCAACCCGAGTAGGTATGCAGAGTAAAGCTATGGATATGGAGCTTGATATTGAAGTTAGGATTTGGGCTAGAAACGTAAAAGAAAAAGACGAATTATTCACATTAGTTTTTAACAGATTAAAAGACATTCAGTTTACTACGACTGGAAGCATTAATAGTAATTTACACGATTTTGAATTATTGAGTTCTGTTGATGTAGAGGAAGAAACAATAAAATCAAGAGTCACAGAAGTTAAATATAAATTTTACAATTTTACATAATGGCAGATATTGACGAAGTAGGATTTGAAAGAGAATTAGAAACAGAAAAACCAATAAAATTAGATTCTCATTGGACAGAAGAATTGATTAATATAAAAGGAATCGGAGAAGAAACAATCAAAGACATCAAAGTTATTTACAAAACAAAAGAGGACCTTATTTCTGACTTAGTTAGCGATAGGCATGTTCCTTTGATAAATAGTCAAGTAAAAATCTTGAAAAAGATATTAATTAAATAAACAGGAGGTTAAATATGGGTAGATATTCAAGCGATATGAACAAAGTGTTAGGAATACAAGAGTCTGGAACTTATGGTTCTGCTATGACTGGTAGTTCTTTCTGGATAGGTCAAGTTCAGTCTAATTCTATCGACGATAAAGAGAATAAGATTGAAACGAGATACATGGGAACGAGCACAAGGTCAGTAGATACATTTGACGAAGGAGTTAGAGATGTAACAGGAACAGTAACTTATCGAGCACAGGATTTCAGGTTGCCTTTTTTGTCAATAGGTTCAATTTATTCTGTTAGTGGGACTAATTCAGTTCACACAGCAACAGAAATTGGAACAGACCAAGCACAGAGTCCTTTTGTCTCGGGAGCTTTAAATCCACCAATTAGTTTTACTTTAGAAGATTCGAAGCAGTCACCAGGAACTGGAAGAAACTTTATAAGAAAAATTAACGGATGTGTTTTAGATAGAGTTTCAATTACTGCGACACCATCAGACGTTATCACGGTAGAAGCGGATTACATTGGGCAGACTTTGACTTATAGTTCTGGGACTACAACTGCAGTAACAGAAGTAACTACAAATCCTTATACATTCGGAAATGCGAGTTTAACATTAGCGGGAAGTTCCATTACTGCGAAAGAAGTAACATTGGAAATAAACCAAAATGTAGAAGCTCCGCATTATCTTAATGGTTCACGAGATATAGCAACACCTTATTTCAAAAATAGGGATTATATGTTAAGTGTTACGATGGATTTGGATTCAACAACTGCTGCGATGCTTTATAATCAATATTACAAATCGACAAGTTCCTTTAATGGAGTTTTTGATTTGAATGGAGATAGCACGACAGGAAGTAGACACGCAATTTTTACTATGAGTGGATGTTACATAACAAGTATGGACAATCCAAGTGAGATTGAAGGAGTTACAGAAAGCACGGTAGAAATTAGACCTAAGAAGATTTCAGCACAAGAGTTCAACAGAGTAGCAAAATACACACCTTATTAGATATATTTAAATACTTTATGTATTTATGTATATTAATTAAATGGAGGAAGTAAAATGTTAAACGTAAAAGACATCGTATTTGATAGGGGAGAGAACGGACAACTCATTGCACAAGAAGTAGAGCTAGACGCTATTGAAGGCAAACCTACGGTAAAGGTAGTCCCTTTAACCAGAGGAAAACTTCAAGAAATTTATGCGAAGGCAAACGGAAGTGTTGATGATAAAATCGATGCAGATAACATGGCTATCCAGTTCGGATTAGTGGAACCAAAACTAACCGAAGAACAGATAAGGGATTTAAAGCCAACTTATGCTGCTGCGATTACGACCGCAATAATGAGTGCAAGTCTAGGAGTAACTCAAAAAGAAGTTGAGAACCAGGCTAAAGTATTTTTAGAGAAAGAAGAGTCAAACTTAAAAAAAAACTAAGTGATGACGATTTAATGCTTTGGTTACATGAGCACAACTATAATTTTTTTGATATTCCAAAACTCACATATCCAGAAATAAACCTTTTGGTTGAAACTCACAATCGGAGAATGAAACAACAAGAGAGAAACCAAAAAAGAGCAAGTAGAAAAAGATAATGGTAGGAGAGCAAAAAGTAAGCATTGTAATCGAAGCAGTAGATAAATTTAGTGGAACTATTAAGTCCGCACAAGGAAGTATGAGCGGATTAACTGGATTTATGCAAAAAAACAAGGTGGCTATTGCTGCGACATCTGCTGCTTTAATTGGATTCGGGTCTGCTTCATTAATGGGATTCGGGAAATTGGTTGTTGCTGCAGGAAATGCGGAGGAAACTATTTCTAAATTTAATACCACATTTGCAAGTGTTGGACCTCAATCCGAAGCAGTAGCTAAAGATTTGAGAGATAATTTTGGTCTTGCAAGTAGCTCGGCGAAACAATTATTAGCCGACACAGGAGACTTATTGAGCGGATTTGGATTCACAGGACAGGAAGCACTGGACATGGCAGAAAATGTTAACAAATTAGCAGTAGATTTAGCAAGTTTTACTAACATTGAAGGAGGTTCAGAACGTGCAAGTATGGCTCTGACTAAAGCCCTTTTGGGTGAAAGAGAATCAATTAAGGAGTTAGGAATTGCTATTTTAGAAAGTGATGTTCAAGTTAGGTTAGCAGAAAAAGGAATGGAGGGATTGACAGGAATGGCACTTAAACAAGCAAAAGCCCAAGTAACCTTAGAACTCGCCATGGAGCAGTCTAAAAACGCAATAGGGGATTATGCTAGAACGCATGATAGCTTTGCTAACCAACTTAAATTAACCAAAGAGAGAACAAAAGAATTAGCAGAATCATTTGGTAAAGTTTTATTGCCTGTTGCGACCAGACTTTTAGAAATAGGATTAAAAATAATTGATTGGTTTAATAATTTAAGTGATGCTACTAAAAAGTGGATGGTTTACGGAGGAGTTTTAATTGCAGGATTAAGTCTTTTAGCGGGAGTTCTTTTAGCGGTTGCTTTGGCGGTTGTAGTGCTTAATGTTGCTATGTCACCTTGGCTTTTAATTATTGGAGCGGTCATTTTAGTTATTGCAGGATTAGCTGCAGGACTTTATTATCTTTACCAGAAGTTTGAAATTGTTAGAAATATTGTTTCTATATTCTGGGGACTTTTGAAACTTTCATTTTTACCATTAATACTTTTAGTTAAGACTGCAATTGAAGGGGCAAAAATGGCTTTTGAATTTTGGGCTCCTGTTATTCAATGGGTCATAGATAAGATTAAACCACTAATTGAATGGATTAAAGACCTTGTAGGATGGTTAAATAAAGTTACTTTCGGAGCTTTTGACAATGGTTCTAAAAGTGTTGATAAAGCGACAGACTCATTAAAAGATTATAACAAAGAGGGAGCGATAAGTTTAGGTTCTAAAACATCTAGTTCGGGGTCTAGTTCGGGTTCTAGTTCGAGTGATTTGAAATACGCAAGTGATTATGTTAAGTCTCCGACTATTTATTTAGGTTCGAGTAAAGGCATTAAAGGAAGCACAAACGACAAAGGCACAATTATCTTTAATATTAATGAGGTAAAAGGTATCGATTCTCGGGACTTGTCAGAAGCACTAGCACGGGATATGGGTAACATGATTAAAGTATGATTAAAACAAGAGTAACCATAGGAGGAACAGATTATAATGAGTGTTCCAGATGCACGGTAAATGTTGCGACTTCGACATTTGCTACCGTGAGTGATTTTGATATTAGATATGACAATCGTTACGGGGATTATAGCGATAAATTTTCTATCAATGATGAAGTTTTAATTTACGCAGATAAAGACGCAGAACCAACTACTAAAATGTTTTCTGGAGTTATTGAAGCTATCAAATTTTCTGGGAGAGATAGTTCTGAATTTGTTTCAATCAACGGGAGAGATTATTCTGTTATTTTGATGGATATTTTAGTTAACCCCAGAATTTTTAGAGATACAGAAATAAGCGAGATACTAAAATCATTAGCGGTACAAAATTTAATCGGGACAGGACTCACTTGGACTAATGTTAACGCAACCACAACAACACTAGACAAAATTACTTTTAACAATATGAGTGTTTTTGATGCCTTTAATCAGTTAGCAGAATTAGCAGGTTTTTATTTTTATGTTGATGTAAATAAAGATATTCATTTTGAAGAAAAAAATGCAGTTGATAGTGGACTTGTTTTTGAGACGGGAAATACTATTTCGAGTAAATTTGACAAGGCAGACGATAACCTTTTTAATCAAATTGCGGTTTATGGAGACCGACAACTTACAGGAGCTAGAGAAATATTTACTACGGGCACAGATAATATTGGTTCGGTTTATGTTTTAGACGCAAAACCTTTTCAAGTTTCTGCTTTTTTATCTGGAGCGAGTAATACACAATATCAGCCAGGAGGAATTTTAAATGTTTCAAATCCAGAAGATGAAAATGTTAAATTTTTAGTTGATTATAACAAACAATCAGTTGTTTTAACAAGTGGAACTACTGCAGGAAATAATATTGCTCCTACGGGAAGTGTTATTATTATTGATTACCAAAGAAGCACACCAATTATATCTATTAAGAACGATGTTACAAGTATTGCCACTTATGGACTAAAACAAAAGAATATATTTGATAGAAACATTAAGGACTTAAACGAAGCAAATTCTAAAGCCACATCTTTTTTAGCAGAGCACATTAACCCAACACAAGAAGGCACTATTTTATTGAATGATGTTTTGAGTGTTACTCCAGGACAAACCGCTTTTGTTAATTTACCACATTTTAATATTTCTGGAGCACTATCAATTATTAATGCTAGATACGAATTTTTACCTATGAATAATTCTGCAAATCGAGTCTTAGAGGTTACTATGGATAAAAGAATACGAAAGTTTACAGACTTGATGAAAGAGCAAGAATTAAGATTAAGAAAATTAGAAGGAGCAGAAACCGACACATCAATTACTAATGTTGAATTGGCTACGGGTTCAATAGGAATATCTGGAACTTCGATTATTGTTTCAAGGTTAATAGGTTCTGCATTTTATTTCAATGTTACGGGTCACGACATATTAAATTCTCCCAAATCTCTTTTAGGTGACATGAGAACAGGGAGCACGGTAATAACAATATAAGGAGGAAAAATGGGAATAACAACAAATGCTTTAAATGTAGTTGCTGCAAGTTTAGCAGGTTCAAGCACACCAGACTTTATTGCAGTAGGAACTGGCTCGACTGCTTTTGCTAGTGGAAACACAGCTTTGGCTAACGAAACAGATAGAAACCAAATCAATACTTACGATTTAGGAACACCAGAAGAGGTTACTTTGGTTAGTAATTGGGCTCCCCCAGAGATAAGCGGAACTATCTTAAAAGAGTTCGGAGCGATAACTACTGGGTCGGTTTTATTGAATCGAGAAATCTTAACGGGCTCTTTAGTTTTTACTGGAGAAGAAGAATTACAGATTCAACAAACTTTTAAGTTCTTTATATAAATATATATTGTATTAATCAACTTATTTAAACAAAAAATTACTTAATTAACTATGGCTGAACTATTTTCAAGATACACCAGTGGGCTACAATTTACCGCAGGAACTATTAACGGAAGTGCTAACGGAGTAAGTGGGCTTAATGCTATTGTTGATAGACTTAATTCTATTGCTCCAAACGGAAGTCAGATATCTGGAACTAATTTGACAATTTATGGGAACGATGCTACTTTCACAGGAAATGTTGGTATTTTAAATAATTTGAGTGGAGCTTCATTAAACATTAGGAATAATGTTACAGACTCAGAATATCTAAGGCTACAATCTAATTCTTTAAGCAGTCCAACTGATGAAGGTTTAATACAATATGTTTCTAGTTCTGGTGCACTTTATTATTCTGACGGAACAGAATACCAAACCCTCACAAAAAATAGTAATGTTAATTATACTCTAGGAAAATACGCCGAAAATAGGAATGTATGGAACACCCGAACTTTTCCTCATGGTATGGGAAGAGCACCAATTGGGGTTATGGTTTCTATGGCAGTTCCTCACCCTAATGTTTCTTACGGAGAAACAGGAGAGATTTGGTTCTTAGTAGGTTCGCCTATGGGAGATTCAACAAATTATAAGATTGATATAGTAAATACTTACAACACTTCCGAAGGGGTAGCAGATCAATTGACTGGTTCTATTTCAATAATGGGGTTTTTTCCATGATAAAAGAATTAATAAATTATTTCTTTGGAAGAACACCAGTTAAGAAACCATCTCACGGACAAATAAGTTCAAATAAATTAAAAGATTTAATCCCATTAGTAGGAGGAAGATTTTATTTAAGC
>Ga0208904_1001846_pt1 | contig 13953 bp, 13 predicted proteins | sample AntAceMetag02UKB_FD_184774 | JGI IMG/M metagenome (GOLD analysis project Ga0208904, IMG submission 184774) | Saline lake microbial communities from Ace Lake, Antarctica - Antarctic Ace Lake Metagenome 02UKB (SPAdes) (version 2) | ecosystem: Environmental > Aquatic > Non-marine Saline and...
GGCTTTGATTCGTTTCGTCATGATCGAAACGACCGAATCCCTCTCCAGGCTTACCTGGAAATCCCGTTCGGCGATTTCGATGATCTCAGAGATATGCAGCGGACGACCGGCGGTTCCGCTGAAAAGCAAATCAGCAAAGAACTCAGTCGCCAACTGTTCATCCTGTCACCAGGCCCACAGGATACTTCCGCAATCAGACCGGCGGTCATCAATCCATCCGGACAATATCAAAGGCACCTGTCGCCAATGCCATTCGGACATGTCAGATTCTCTGGCTCAAATACCCATCCATCATGGAGACGGCTTTGCCGGACAGGGATGGCCTCTGATTTTCAAAATAGTCTATGTTGTGTTGATAACCCTAACAATCACAGGGATGCTGGTTTACATCCTGCTTGATTTAGGGCGAAAAATCAGAAATATGACACAGGTGGCGCAAACAAGGAGGATGACAGGCTGGGATATCCTGCAGCACACATTGTTGTTATTGACATTTGTGGTTCTGGTATCGACCGGATTTGCCCTGAGGTTTTCAGATTCGTGGTGGGCGGAGCTCCTGTTTGGAAAAACCTCGATGTTCACCTACCGGAGTGCGATTCACCAGACCGCAGGGGTTTTACTAGTGCTGACCAGCCTGATACACCTGTTTTACCTTCGGACTGTCCGAGGACGTGAGTTCTTAAATCAGGCCAGTCCGAAAATTCTGGATTTTAAAATGCTCTGGCAAATGCTGAGATATAATATCGGACGCTCCCCGGAAAAACCGTCTTTGGGTAAATTTTCTTATATTGAAAAGTTGGAATACTGGGCGTTGATCTGGGGGGTGATTATCATGTCAGCTACCGGCATCGCCCTCTGTTATGAAAACAGTCTGGTCAAATATCTGTCCCATACAGTTTTAGATGTTGTTCATGTTATTCACTATTATGAGGCCTGGCTGGCAATGCTTTCAATATTGATCTGGCACCTTTATACCACCGTTTTCAATCCGGATGTCTATCCCATGAATCTATCCTGGTTAACCGGAAAAACACCCAAGAATCAATTTGAAAAATAAAGTCAACGCGCATCAAGGGGCCTGCCCCGCTTAAAGGGGTAAAAAGCGTTAAGCTGACCCCACTTCTGACCTTGCGTTAATATTTAACGCAATAACGCAAGCCTGACCCCACTTCCAGTTTTACTCCTGCCAGACAATTGGCTGTTTGGAATCATACCAGCCTTTTGCAAGAAGACCGTATTCCTCTTCAAGCCTTGCCCGTTTGATCTTCATGGTTGGGGTTAAAAACCCGTTTTCCGGTAGCCAGGCATCTTTGCAGAGCGCAAGGAAAGCCAGTTTTTCATAAGCAGGCAGTTGGTTATTGACCTGCTCCAGATGTGCCTTGAGATCATTATTAATCACTTCCCTGCCCTCTTTTTCTGCAGCAGCCCGGGCTTCATCAGATAACATCACGATGCAATGGGGCTGTGAAAACCCAAGACCAGTGACCACACAGGCTTCAATGGTGGGATGATTGGATACTAGGTTCTCAATAGGAGCAGGAGCTACATATTTTCCCTTGGAGGTTTTAAAGATCTCCTTGGCGCGCCCTGTAATTTTGAGGCGACCGGCTTCATCGATCTCTCCCAGATCCCGGGTTTTTAGAAATCCGTCCTCAGTAAAACTTTCCTTGGTGGCTTCCGGGTTTTTGAAATAGCCCATCATATCACCAGGGCTTTTAATCAGGATTTCCCCCTCCGGGCTAATCTTATGTTCAACGCCATCGTTGGGGTGTCCGACATAGCCAACCCTCACCTGCCCCGGCTTGGACGTGTGTGAATAGGCTAAATGCTCAGTCATGCCGTATCCTTCCAGCAACTCAAGCCCCAGTTTTCGATACCATGCGAGTACTTCCCCGGGTAAAGGAGCCGATCCCGATCCCGCAAAACGCACATGATGCAGTCCAAGATTTTTCAGGATTTTCTTTTTGATAATACCACTCAGGATGGGGATTTTGAAAAACCGATTCAGTTTTTCCGGCGGCATCTTACTGAAAACACCCAGCTGAAATTTCATCCACAGTCTTGGTACGGAGATAAATAAGGTGGGTCGAGCTCGCTGCAAGTCCTGCAGAAAGGTATCCAGGCTATCTGCGAACCAGATCGATCCACCGATATACAGCCAGATCGTTTCCACGATCCAACGTTCAAAGGAGTGAGAGAGAGGCAGATAGGACATAACCCTGTCTGCTTTGGTAATATTGAGATCACTGACTGAGGCAAGTCTTCCGGTGGAGAGCATAGCCTTAAAACTAATCATAACTCCTTTCGGTCTTCCGGTACTGCCAGAAGTATAGATGATGGTCGCCATCTCATCGGGGGAGCGTTCCGCCACTTCTGTTAAAGGTTCCTGCCCAGCGATAATCTCATCCCATTTTGGGTGGTCGTTTTCCGGTGAGAGGGGAAAGGCGATTTTTGGCAGGTCATCCGGAACACCCTTTTTCATCTCTTCCCAGACCGGATCCAATTTTCCTACAAAGAGTAATTTGGATTCGGAATGCTCCAAGGTATATTGAACAATATCCGCAGTTAAAATCGGAAAAACGGGGACACTGACATGGCCTGCCATCCAGATGGCCAGATCGGCCAGGATCCAGTAAGCGCAGTTTTTGGAACAGATAGCGATTTGGCTTTTTTCCGGCAAATTAAGGCTTTTCAGATAAGCCGCCATCCGGCGAGCTTCGTCAATTGCTTCCTTCCAAGTCCAGGTTTTGACATTCTCGACACTGCCACCCATGGGCTGGGTAAAAAACAGGCGGTCGCTATCATTTTCTTCCCAATATAGAGCGCACTCCAGCAGATTTTTACATTCAGAAATTGATTTCATATTTTCCTCTCCCTCTCGAGGTGATAGGCGATTTAAAGATCAATTAAAGTCTAAGTATATCGGATTAGAGTTTTGGGAGACAATAACTGGCATCCGTGATTGGCTTAACATTTGCCATCTTCCCGCTGTTTACAGAAAATGGCTTTCCTGTTATCAGACACCCAAATTCATCCCCAATTGCACTCTTATTGTATTACAAATCAGTTGTCAATCGATTTAACAAGTGGGGGGATATTACCTGAAGAGCAGCTTGAGAAGGCGGGCCACAAGAAAATCCCATTATCAGGAGGCGGGGAATTCCAAGTAAAAACGGCTTCCTTCTCCCGGTTGGCTTTCGCACCTGGTGGATCCGCCCATGCGCTGGGTCATGGTTTTCACGATATACAGTCCCAGTCCGGTTGAGTTTTCGCCACCGGTTGGCTGGGGTGTCAGCTGGCTGTGTTTCAAGAACAGTTTTGACAACTCTTCCGGTGGAATCCCGGGACCCTCGTCTGATACTTCGAGCTGTACCGAATCCTTGAGTCTGGCTAGCGTAATTTGGATTTTTTTATTGTTGGGGCTGAATTTAATGGCGTTTGATATGAGGTTCCCGACGATTTCCACCATCCATTTCTCATAAACCCGGACCAGCACGGGTTCATCGGGAAGCGAAGTGCGGATCTCAATCCCTTTGGCCTGAGCCTGATATCTAAAGTCGTTAACAGCATGACGTACCGGCTGCCTATAATCAATCGACTCCAGCTCAATATCGGCAATACTTTCTGCGGCGCTCATATCCAAAAGACTGTTAATGTGTTCCAGCATCCGCTGGGCACTGGTGACAATATAGTCACTGAACTGCCGTGTGTCTTCGTTGACGTCTCCCTCCTTTTTAATCAACTCTGCAAATCCCATCACGGAATTCAAGGGAGATTTCAGATCATGGGCGGTGATGCCGATGAATTCATCCTTTTCTTTGTTTAACAGAGCCAGGTTTTCGTTGGCCTTTTCCAACTGCACGGTTTGGTTTTTTAGTTGGATTCGCTGTTCATTAATCTGCTTATTCTTCTGCTTCAGCTTTTGGTTATGGTTTTCCAGCCGTTCCTGGTAGCGGATAATGGTAATTCGAATAATACTCAAGACGATGATTGAAATTATCAGACTAATCAGCACATTTCCCAGAAAGGTTTGTTGAAGTACGCCGGTAAGCTCATCTTCACGCTGTTCAACCAGTAAAAACCAGTGAAGATCCGGAATATATCGGACATTCAGGAGCACGGTCCCATCATTGCTTCGATATTCAAAGTCGAGAAGATTACCCGATAGGATCTGTGTGGTCAGCTTTGACAGGCCCGGGACATCATCCAGATGCGAGTACTTTTTTTCATCCCCTTTTACCGAACTTTCCAGAACAATGTTTCCCCCGGCATCGGCAAAGTAGATGTTGCGGTTGTATCGGTTCCGGTAGACATCAATCAGCTTTTTGATCCGGGTAACGCTCAATCCCATTCCGCTCGCCCCTAAATAGGTACCGTTTTTATCGACTACCTTGGTGTTGATAAAAACGGTTATCGCATCTTGATTTGCCATGTCGACGTCCACATTTATCTCGTAGGCATCTTTCATCTCACGAACCCTGAAATACCATTCATCCTTTGGTTCATCTCGACGAACCGTTTTTAAAATGCCGGATGGATGATAGTACTTCATTGTCTGATCCGAAACAAAATAACTGGTAACCGCATTGGTTTTGCTTTTGATCTCGGTGAGATATTTTTGGATCCTCGCAAGATCCTGCTCTCCATTCTGAACCCAATCCAAGAGAACAGGGGCATTCGCCATTAAAGACGTGCAAAGGACCGGTTGCAGAAAACCCCGTTGGATTTCGGAGTAGATCGTATCACTCACCAACGGCAGTTCATTGTTAATCATTGATTCGCGAATCGTGTTTTTTGAAACCATATAGCTGATAATGCTGGTCATAAAAAAACCTGAGAGTATTAATATTCCCAGAAATACCAGCATTTTCTTCTTTTCCTTAATCTGCTTCTTCATTGTCCTGTGTTAACAGTTGCTTTGAGATTGGTATCGTTAAAATGAATCTTGGGGACGGGTGTCACTTCCATATTTTCCAACGTTGTTCTGCCGTTACGACTCAATGATTAGGAGTTATACAATTTCGAGACCACTGTTCTGTAAAAAAAGAGCCCAGTTCATCCGGGTTAGGATTATCCAGTTGCTGATGGTTCTTCAGCAGTTGATTTTGTTGACCTAAAAGGTCTTTCCCTTGAAGGGTTGTGATTTTCTCTTTTAATTCGTCTGATAGCTCTGATGCCGGAACAAGTCCGCTAAAAAAAGACAGACCGGCGATCAGAACCAGGGACAACCATATTTCATGTCCAAAAATGGGCAAATATTTTAAACGCTTCATTTTGCCTCCACTAATTGCAAAAAAGTAATGCGGGTCATTCCATTTTTAATATTTCAAAACCCGGGATTAACTAAGAAAAAGAGATGAATAACTCAATAGCTTTATCGCAAGGGATATACCAAAAAAAAACACATGGATAAGTGGCAGAAATAATTGGTATAGTTTGATATAAAACTTATGAATAGCCCAAAGTTGAGGAAGATGTTGGGGAATGATTACTAAACCTGATAAACCAAGCTGAGCGTTATTTCCCAAAATAGGATTTTAAATAAAAGATGAATCCCGGGAACATAAAGGGGCATGTTTGGCTTGTTCTAAACTGGAACTGATAAGGAAAATGTCGTGCCGTTTTGATCTGATTTTTCCAGTATTAAATTTGCGCCGATGTGATGACTTAGCTGATAACAAATGGATAGACCAATACGATTGCTATTGGGGTTACTGCTAAGACAGGGTTTAAAGGGATCCGTCTTAATATTCTCAGGTAATCAGGAGCCCGTATCGTTAATGGTCAGGGTCAAATATTGGGCATTCACCTTCGAAGACAAATCGACCGTACATCCTCTGGGTATCGCTTCAATAGCATTTTGCATCAGATTATTAAGAATCATGATAATTAGATTGGCTTCCCGGCTATCGAACGATGCTTCTGATGGGGTGGAAACGTTCACCACTATCTCTTTTGTTTTTGCAAACTCTTTGGTTTTATCAACCACGACTTCGCTGATCTCTGATAAGCTTAGCTGATAAGAGTTACATAATGAGTCTCAAACGAGACGTCGGCAAAGTAAGAACGGATCCCGAATAGAATTCCAAGAACTTGATCTTGTAAACTCTCCTTTCTCAAAAGATCAAAAAAGAGAGTCTACACCCAAGACAATAAAGTTTAAAAAAGGAAAAATCTTTGGCCAAATTTAGGCCGTCGGAGAGACAGGTTGATGGTGAGTCTTGGATTCAGCAATCCTTTTTTCTAGGGTAGCCAAATCCAATTTCTATTACATTATTGTCCAACAACGCTACATTCAGAAAGGTCTGAAAGCATTGGATCACATTTGTCGTTTAAGATGATATCGATCGCGTCTGGGAGCTCCGGATCGCCACCCGTACAACTCGTGATATCCGCAAATTCCATCATGGGAACCTGGCAAGCGCTAAAAACGGGCAGGGCTTCTGACATAGGGATCTCAATAAAGGATCCTTCGGGCTGACAATCCCAAGCTGTATCAATAGTGGGCAGTGATGTTCGCCGCTCAGGGAGAGCTTGATTGACGGAGGTGCCAGTTCCATCAGCTATGTTAAAATCCAGAGGTGACCAGATTTCATCATCAGGATCCGAATTGACATCGGCGTTGACATCCGCAAAACCGTAAGCATATTTTGATTGTCCGGCACCATCGGCAAAATGGGCGTACACAGCTGCCACGGTCCTAACCCCGGCGTTATTCTTCTCGGCGAAATTTCCGGACATAATGCTATAAGGATTGTTCAGGTTTTGATCGTTATAAAAAGTTCCGCTGAGCGCCAAAAAACAAGTATCATCGGTACTATCAGATTCCCCGCTTGTGCCGTTACAGGTCTCAGTATCCGTCTCGTTCTTCCAATAATCGAAATAGCTGAAGACCTCGATTCCATCCTGGGTGGCATCCAATGTCTCTTCAAAATAGCGAATGGGAGATTGATCCGTGCTGGGATCGACAGGATATTCGGAGATCCAGGTTGCTTCAACATGATAACCGGCGTCCCCAACCAGGCTGGCAACGATCCGTGCATTTTCAGCAATGGTATCAACTTCGGATTCATTGGGAATACAGATATTGATGGTTGCCGTATTGTTGTCTAACTGGATTTTAGCTCTCAGGTCGCCACCAGATTTAAAACCAGGGATCTTAAAATAGTTGGTCCCTTCCACAAAATACTGCGGAAGGTTTGTGGCCAGGTATTCAAAGGAGCAACTCAACTCTTCCATCACAGCGGCCGCTCTAATGGCATTTTTACGCACACTCCAGGCCATACATCCACCAACTGACGGTCCACTCGCCAGCTGTAATTCACGGCTACTATAAGCAATCGAGCTGCTTTGCGCCTGACTCAGGGTATCTTGACCAATATCCATTTTCAATACCGGTGCCGTAGCGATAAACTGAGCCACTTCACTGACAGCGGCTTGCTCCTCCTCTGCCGATTCCTCTGCCGATTCCTCTTCCGATTTACATGAAACCAATAAACCCAAACTAACCAACATCAATACCACAAACAAAATCCGTATCCCTTTCATCATTTCTCCAATATCCGGTTAAATATAGAATTAACAAATCCGATTGGTGTCGTGCTCTGGCTCGTGTCAAGTCAACAATGAATGGTCGTAAGCACCAAAGATGGAGCTGAAATGAGGCGACATGTATTATGTTATGTAACCCCTTAATTCAGCAGTGCTGCACGACAACTGATGCGTGACACAAAACCTGGGTACTACATTAATCGATCCGTATATAATAGGCATCAATTGGTTTTAATTTCCTTGATTTAGATAAAGTTCTTTGATTTTTTCCCCATTTTGTCTAGATTACCCGGCAGCCAGGTAAGTGTTTAGTTAGTGCCTTAAATAGAAGAAGCGATCTTCTTAATCGAGAAAGCGGATGAAGCAATCAATTTACTGCCGTTTTACGCTGTTGATATTCGCAACATTGATATTGATAGCTTTCGGTTCTTGTGAGAGCGAAGAAAGTAGCATCATAACTACCCAAGAGAAAATCTCCCCTTTTGGCCTGGACGTCTTTCTATATTGCTATGCTCCCTTCACGATGGAAGAAGCTCAGGCAATTGCCGACTTTGATGTTGCAGCAAATGTAAAGTGGACCCGCGAAGAATTTGAATGTGCGGTGGTGGAGCCGGTTAAAGGCGAGCCGAATACCGAACTTCTTGATGCCTGACTCCAAAGCACATTAAAGCGGTCAAATCTTTGTTTGGCTTATGCCTGCAATTCGGATATGAAATCCGAGGGGAGCTATTCAAATCAAATAAAAGACTTGCGCTATTGTACCTAATAAAGTACAATATGTTAATCGTATTATAAACCAGTTCCTTTTTTATAAAGTTGGGGGGAAAGATGGACGCTGTAAATTATAGTGAGTTGCGAAAAAAGCTGAAAACCGTTTTGGACGGTGTTTGCGAAAACCATGAGCCGGTTATTATTACACGAAAAAATAGTGATAATTTAGTGCTGCTATCGTATGAAGATTATTCAGCAATCGAGGAAACAGCATATCTACTTAGAAGCCCCAAAAATGCCAGGAGACTAAGGGAAAGCATTGAGAGTTTTAATAAGAATAAAGGAGTAGAGAGAGAACTGATTGAGGTGGATTGATGAAAACAGTATTTCACCCAAATGCATGGCAGGATTATCTTTTCTGGCAATCCGAAAACAAAAAGATTTTAAAAAAAATTAACCAGATAATAAAAGAGATTAAAAGAAATCCATATGAAGGCCTTGGAAAACCAGAACCTTTGAAATTTGATCTTTCTGGTTTCTGGAGTAGGAGAATTGATCAAGAACATCGCATTGTATATCGGATCAAAAAAGACGAGTTACATATTCTTACTTGTCGCCATCACTATTGATTTCGATATTGCACGCCCTTTACGCCAATCGACTACCGCCCCCACCCAGGACCAGACCAATCGCCTGTCGGTAGTCTTTTTCTTTCTCTATGCAGCAGGACGAGACTGTTTTCCGGTGAATAGGGGCTGTCAGACTCATGCAGAAGACCGGGTGCATGCAATTGATATTAACTCCGGTAGAATATCACAAACCTGGGACGTAGAAGGAGCGAAGTTTTTGAATCTACTCATTGCACCGTGATCGCGTGTTCTGATCATTGGGTTTAACAGGCGATCCTGATGATAAATATATTGTCAGTTAGCAGCCCCTTTCAGGGTTAGGACTTTTCCCTTGGGAACTTGATTGAATGCGATATCTGGGAAAGATTCCATTTTTCATACTCCGAGTTAGGCCTCAACGACGACTTTGTCTTTAATCACTGTTTGGGGTTCCCCTTCTGCGATTTTCTGACCGTGATTCAGGACAATCAACCGATTGGAAATTTTAAGTATCGCTTTTATCACGTGTTCAACGACGATCAGCGTGATCCCGGATTGAAAAATCCGGGTAACCAGTTGCAATGCGTCATCCATCTCAGCTGGCGTCAATCCGCTCATCATTTCATCCAGAAGAAGGATCTTTGGTTTGGTGGCCAGGGTTCTTCCGACTTCCAGACGTTTTCGCTCCACCACGCCAAGCGTTCGGGCTTGTACATGTCCCTTGCCCGCCAGACTAACCATGTCCAGGATCTCCTCACACTCCTTTTCAATCGCTTTCAAACTACCGGCTTTAACAGTACCATAGATCCTTCCCCCCATCACATTCTCCAATGCGGTCATGCCCAGAAATGGTTTGGATAATTGAAAGGTTCTGGTAATTCCAAGCTTGCATATCTGATGCGGTTTGAGACCGGTAATATCTGATCCACCAAATTTGATCTGACCTTGGTCAGGTATCCGCTGATCAGACTGAAAGTGGTGGTTTTGCCTGAACCATTGGGTCCCAGCAAGCCAACAATATTACCTTCATCAATGGTAAAATCCAATGCTTTGACAGCAACAATGCCTCCGAAGGCTTTTTCTAAGTTTTTTATCTCAAGTATCAATTTTGGCACCCCCGGATGAAGACTTGCGAAGCTTGGTGATTAATCCGACTAGCCCCCTGAGTAGATAAAGGACCACAACAATAAACAAAATACCAAAAATCAGCACATGGCTTCCTCCCGGCAGGTAAAGCTAAAACAACTGCTTGAGGAATACGAAAAAGTGCGTCTGGAAGCGTTAATTGAAAACATCGCACAGAACCAGAAAATCAAAATAGCCATGTACTGAAAGTTGTGAGCAGCTGGCTGCTTGTGATAGCGGGACTCGCAACAAGAAGGAGTTCGGGTTAGTTAACCGCCATATCCATTAGCCGGGAAACGGCGTTAATTTTTGCGGTCAGATTGAGGTCATAGGCTGGTTCGGGAAGTTTCGGTTCAGGAACCGGGTCATACTCTTCAGCCTTAATAATACGAGCGACCGTCTTATGGTCGTTTGGATTCGCTTCCAGCAACGCTACGATTCTGTCTTTAAAGCGGATAGTTTGCTGAATGGCATTTTTAAAATATCCCGCCGCATCTTCACCATCATAAACAGACCGATGAGCACAGAGGATTCGCTCAAACTCCAGGTTGGACAGTCTTTGAATGGAGTTAAAATACGGTTCATAATCCACCAGAAATTCAGAATAGATGTGTCCATCTCCGGCAGGAACCCCGGCAGCCTCAGATGGAATCAAGGTCCTCAATTGTGGCAGGTGGTAGCTGGTCATATCACGGGTATGTCCCGGGGTGGCATACCCGTGTAAATAACCATTCTCAAGAAGATCGATGGAATCTCCATCCTCAATCACTCTATCCACTGAAAATGTCTTAAACTTCTGTTCCTCAGTCAACCCCGGAACAAAATTGAGCTTCCCGATCAACTCCACAGCGCTGGGCTTAGAGATAATCTCTGCTGAAATAGCAGAGGCACAGATAGTCACATCTGGAAAGGCTTGCTTCAGATAACCGGCAGATCCGCAGTGATCAAAGTGGACGTGGCTGAGAAAAAGATAGTGCAGCGGTCTGGCCCCCAGGATTTTCTTAACCTCGGCTACATAATGCTCCCCCAGAATTGATATTCCTGCATCAAACATGGCCGGAACCTCACCATCCAGCAGGTAGGTTGGCATCTCCTCGGGACCAAGACTGTAGAGATTGTCAGCAATTTTGCCGGTATGACTGGGGATAATCATTCAGTACCCTGGATTGGCGTGTTAGAGCCGGTGTTTCTGCTGTTTACAGGATTTGAATAGCACTGCAACACAACGTTTTTGACTTCCGGGATGAGGTTATTATAAGGAGACAGGAACTGTTCTTTCTGTTGGTCGTTATATTCTCTCTGGTAGGTTGCTGCTCCGCTGATGACATCATGGGCGATATAATTACAGGGCCACAGTCTGTATTGACTATGTATTGCGTCATCGACTGCCCGGGCCACCTCTTTTTCGTTCTGATAATCTTCGTGCAAAGGTTTCCCGAAAGAGATATGGACACGCCCCTTTTGGCCCGAAATCCCTGCAGCCATCGCTATCAGATCTTCGTTTTTCTTCTTTTTATGGATCCCAATTTTCTGTTTGCGGTATAGTTCCCACCCCTTGATGCGATCACAGGGATCCTTTTCGTATGAAACAGCTACCGGTACAATATTACGTGATTTGATAAAAGCAGAAAAATCGGGTTGCGTTTTTCTTTCGCTGAGATAGAACATCTTGATAATGGCAGGATTGGTCGTATCAATCCCATCTTTGGCCCTGCCTTCCCTTTGCGCAATCCAGAAATGATTCCCCTCAGACTGAATGTGTCCGATATAGGCTGACAGATTTTTTAGCGCTTTGAGCTGCTCCCGGGGAGACAGATCTCTTTTGACAATAAAAGCCTTATTCACCCGGATGAGATCTGAAACCAGTTCATTAATCAGGAGATTGTCGCCAAAGGCAATATAGGGGACTTTGTGTCCTGCATGATGCAGGGTATAATTCAACAGCGCTGAATCCAGAACGATATCCCGGTGGTTACTGATAAAGATATACGAGCGATCCCGGGAGAGATTTTCCAGACCGGAACTGCTCAGTTTATCGATAGAGTGAGAAATAACCCATTCCAGCAAAAGATCACCGACAATTTTCACCTGAAATTCATCGATGGTCTTAATTTGTCGCAGTTTTCTCTTTAACATTAACTTCACTAGCAAGTTCACCGGCTTTGACAAAAAGGCGGGACATCCTGGCCAGGCAATCATCCGAACAGTTGAGATCAGGAGCTCATTATTCGGCAGGCGTCGCAATATCGCAGGCAGTTCATCATCGTGATAGGGACGAATATCCTCGAAAGGGTCCAAGTCAGTTCTCCTTAGCCGTTTAACCGGGAAATGACCTTTTCCAGGGTTTGCTCCCCTTCCTCAATCATTTCAGTGAAAATCTCTTTAATGGACTGGGTTTTGCTCACCAATCCCACACTTTGACCGGCCATCAGCGACCCCCGTTCTACGTCACCATCCTGCACAGCGTTTTTCAGGGCTCCCATCCAGAATTTTTCCACTTCATACTGGGCCTCTGTTCTGGTGATCTCTCCCCGCCGTTTTTTCAGGATTAGTTCCATCTGCATATCAGAAAATTCATCCATCCCCTTGTTGCGAATCGCACGCACAGCCACCACATTGAGTTCAGACCCCACAGACGGGGTTGCAATGGCATCCCTGGACCGGGCTCTCATAAAAGATTTTTTAAAATTCGGATGGACTTCGCACTCTTCTGACAGGATAAAACGCGTTCCCATTTGAACCCCTGCGGCTCCCATCAGCAGCAGGTGTGCCATCATTTCGCCAGTTGCAATCCCACCTGCTGTGAATATGGGAACTTCCTGATGATGGAAGAGAACATGCTGCAAAAGCACGGTCAGTGACACGTGCCCGATATGACCCCCCGCTTCACTACCTTCCAGCATTAAACCATCAACTCCGGAGTTTATCATACGTTTGGCGATAGAATCATTGGATGCAAAAGCCATAACCTTGGCACCGCCCTGTTTGGCCAGTTTTATTTCTGAGGCCCGCGGAAAACTACCCGCAAAAATTAAAAATTGTACACCTTTGTCCAGAGCAATTTTCAGATGTTCCTTGTAATTCGGAGAAATAGTGATCAAGTTGGTTCCAAAGGGCTTATCGGTCGCCTCTCTCGTCTTATCAATTTCCTGGGCAAACAGCTCTGGCGGCTGGTTTCCCGCAGCCAGGCAGCCAAATCCACCAGCATTGGCTATGTTAGCGACAAATCGGTGATCGGAGATCCATGTCATGGCACCGGCCATGATGGGATAATCAACCCCCAGGAAATCCTGCCCTCTTTTCCACAACTTGTTCAAATGTTTCATTTTCTTTCTCAAAATAGTATTTTCAATTGCCGTCAAATTGTGAGTCTTCGATAAAGCACCTGCTTCATTTAAGCAGGTGCTCTCTGCTTCTTTCGGACAACTGAATCTTCAGCTTCAGACCAGCTATTTCAGATAGTTCGGAAAACGTGATCTGTTTTATTGAAGAATCTTAAATTCTAGGCTATTCCCTCGGGGAATGCAAACGCTTACAAAAAAGTTACAATTCCTTCCAATATATTTAATACTAAAAAAACTACTCTGAAAATCTCGCTTGGCGTTTCAAAAATGTAAACAACCGTTATGAGGGAGAACCGAATTACTCCAGCATTCTGCCTATTCTTTCGAAGCGGTAACCGGACAGAAAACCAGCTTGAGGATCGTGGGACCAACTGATAATTAAGCCTTTGGCTCTGACATCCTTGGCATCAACAAAGCCCCAGTATCTCCCATCAAGCGAGTTGCGCCGATTGTCTCCCAACGGCCAGACCTTACCTTTCGGCACTACAAACTTTTTAGGAACCCCGAACTCGCGGTTGTGTGTGACCGGTCGTATTCGTTCATCCAGGAAACGGTGTGGATTTTTCTCCGACAGACCATTGATATAGATCTCCTCCCCACCAGTTCAACCTCGT
>Ga0208904_1001847_pt1 | contig 13950 bp, 15 predicted proteins | sample AntAceMetag02UKB_FD_184774 | JGI IMG/M metagenome (GOLD analysis project Ga0208904, IMG submission 184774) | Saline lake microbial communities from Ace Lake, Antarctica - Antarctic Ace Lake Metagenome 02UKB (SPAdes) (version 2) | ecosystem: Environmental > Aquatic > Non-marine Saline and...
ACTGTCCTTGGTCCTACAACGATCAAGGTTGTCAGGGGACAATGGCTAATCATTATAGAGGAATGAAATTAAAGGATATTTGCGATTTACCAATAAAAAACATAGCCGATAAAAACTGTGTTCTATTTATGTGGGCTACCTACCCTATGTTAAGAGAGGCTCTAAAAGTTATTGAAGCTTGGGGGTTTGAGTATAAAAGTATTGCTTTCCAATGGGTAAAGCTAAACCCTAAAAGTAGAACGCCTTTCTATGGTCTAGGAAGATGGACGAGAGGAAATACCGAGCCTTGTTTATTGGCAACCAAAGGAAAGCCTAAAAGGATCTCAAACTCAGTATTCCAATTAGTCCAAGAACCACGATCCACCCATAGTAAAAAACCACAGGAAGTCAGAAAGAGGATCGTTGAGCTTATGGGAGATTTACCTCGTATTGAATTGTTTGCAAGAGGGGAAAGAGACAAGGACTTATTTGGAAATAATAAGTTTGATGGTTGGGATATTTATGGTAATGAAGTGGAGAGTGATATAGAATTATGATCTGGCTACTAACAATCCTAAGCATAACCGGGATAGTGCTGAACATCTATAAGAAGAAGGCTTGCTTTATCATCTGGGCGTTTACTAATTTCACTTGGATGGTAATTGACTTCTCAAGGGGGATACCAGAGCAAGGCGTTTTATTCGCTGTGTATTTTGGATTAGCTATATGGGGGATTGTGAAGTGGAAATGAAGGAGGAACATGAATCTGAGATGCGTAATCTGTGGTAAAGAACATAAAGCTAGGATCGATAAGTTTCCGATAACCTTTCATGGATATGCTGAGGTCCTCGAGGGCGAAGGCAAAGAGAAGAAGCTTGTTACCAAGGAGATAGAGGTAGGGCATGGCTGCAAGAAATGCAACCGCAAGAGTGCTGTTAGAGAATTTATAAAGATACATAAAGTAAAGCAGCAGCCGGGCCAGAAGTTGCAGAATGCGGTTGATCTTAAGTTTAAAGAGGTAGGAGCGAACAGATGATTGAAAGAGAGATTTGAAACTTGTCCCGATGCGGACTCTTGGAGGAAAAGAAATGTTAAATAAGTTCTTTGGATTAGTTTTGATTCTTGATGGCATGTTATCTTTATTCCTGCCATTGGATAAGCATTGGTTATGGCAAGTAGGGAGATTAATCAGGATTGGTATAGGGGTATGTTTGTTACTTTCTTAGGAGGGAGAGATGAATAAATGTAAATATTGTGATGAAGGGCATCCAGTTTTAGCTCTTGATGAGGACGGAGTTCTTGCGTACTTAACAGGAAAGTTATCTGCACCTATGCACGCTTTAGACATTTATTGGTGGCGGTGTAAGAATTATAGAAAAGTTAGGGGTAAAAACTATTATAGAAAGATTGGAGAAAAAAGATTTGAATTTAAGGAGCGTAAATGAACCACAAAGCCAAAGCGAAGAAGAAGGAGGTTAATAATGGATAGCGGAAGCGGACACATTTATGAACAGCGCAAGGTTGATATGAAAAGTATTAAAGGGAAACTTGTTCCTTGGGAAGTTGGAGAAGAAGTTGTAATCAAAGAATGTAAATTTAAAGTAAAAGAGATTAAGGTATTCCCTGCTGATGAAATAATTCTCGTAGGTATGCCACATGATGTAATCTCAAAACTGTTTGAAGCATCTGAGGAACTTCCAGATGATACCAAAGAAGAACCATCACAAGTTATGAGGGACTTTATAAGGAATAAGAAATAGAGGAGATATAAATGAATTACAAAGCCAAAGCGATTGAGTTGATTGATGATAAGAAAGAAAGAAAACTTATTAAAACCAAAATAGTAAATATCCTTGCTACTATGGTTTTTAGCTTTCGTGATTTGACAGCCAAACAACAAGAAGAAAGAGTTATCAAAACAATGGAAATTCTTGTAGAACTTATGCACTCCAAAGCAGTTGAAGTGGTGGAGGGGTTGTTGGAGACGAATGAAGCGTTGGAAGAAGAAATAAGGAGATTAAAACATGACTAACATAAAGGAAACAATTAAAGATTTAGAAGATATTAAAAATTGTATAAACCAAAATATGATAGCACAAAGAGGATTTTCATTATTTGTTCCCAGACATAAAGAAACCCTCTCCCAAGCCATAAAGATATGTCAAGCTGTCGAGAGTGCGGAAGGGGGGTTGCCAGATGAGCTTGAATTTGTTGGCGATGATTTGACTTGGGGGGACACAGACCACAATTCTAATGCAGTAAGGTATGGAAGAAATGAGATTATAGACATAGCCACCCCTATACTAGCAAAGGCTAAGTTGAGGATAGAGGAGAAGGAGAAGAAATATTTAGAAGCAAGTTATGAAGTTATGGCAAAAGCTAAAGAACTTCAAGCACAAGAAGAAAGGATAGAGGAGTTGGAGAAGGAAGCAAGTAGAATAAGATTAGGAATGGGGGATGATTATGGTGATAACCCTGTTGCTGTAATAGATACTTTGAAGAAAGAACTCCAATCCCTCAAAAATAAGCTGACGGTGGGGAATATAAAAGGTCTTTGCCGTATAGTTAAAAATGAAGCCCTTAATGATATTGGTTTTGAGGATGCTTTCATTGCTTACCAAGAACATAGAATGAGCAAAGGCAGACTATGTGAACTTATAGCTCAAGCTCTCATAAAAGACTTGGGGATAGAAAAATGAAAGTCAAACTGATTGACATTAAGGCTAAACTATGAGAGAATTATAGCGTGATGAATAGTAGGCTAAATTCCAAACTTACAAACACAATGCTCTGGGGGAACTCTTGCCTTTTGGCTTGCTGTTCATCACACCCCGGAGCATTTATTTTAGGAAGGTCTAAATGAAAATCATCAAAAAGAATAAATGTAGAAATTGTGGAAAAGGTATCAGTAGACAAGCTATAAGATGTAAATCTTGTTCTAACCATAATCGGAAGAATAAATACAAAATTTCAGAATTTACAAAAAGAAAAATAAGCAAAGCAAACAAAGGTAAAAAGCGTTCTCAAGAAGTTAAAGAAAAGCTTAGCAAAAGCCATAAAGGCAAAAAGTTATCTAAAGAAACTAGAGAAAAAATAAGAAAAGCTCAATTAGGTAAAAAACATACAGAAAAAACTAAAGAAAAAATAAGTAAAATACAAAAAGGTAGATTTAAAGGGAATAACCACCCTAATTGGAAAGGTGGGGTAATAAGCAAAAGTTCTGGGTATATCCTTATTAAAAAATCTTCTCATCCTTATTGTGATAGCCAAGGATATATCTTTCGTTCTCACCTTGTTATGGAACAAATGATTGGGCATTATCTTAAACCGGGAGAAATTGTACATCATAAAAATAGCATTACAGGTGACGATAGACCAGAAAATCTTAAACTTTTTGCTAATCAAAGCGCACATCAAAAATTTCATCAGGAAGGAAAAAGGTTAGCCAAGCAAATTGCCAGATTTGAGCGTTGGCAGGAAGAATATAAAAGAAGTGGGGGCGGGGGATGAAATACTTAACCAAGTTAGTAACTATACAGTACAGCGATAAGGAAGAGAAAGCCAGAGCTGTTGAACAGTTCCACTTATTCGGATCTACCGAGGGTACTGTTATCCGGAATGTAAGATTTTTTATGAGTTATGGATTCTTTAAAGTAATGAGAGTTTTTAAATGAAACCTTCAACGCTTGACATAGTAGATGCTTTCAAGGAGGAAATTCCTATAGTTAAGCAGGAGATCCTTAAGAATAAGGCTGAAATTCGCAAGATTGAAGCTTGGGCCGACAAGCACTTGCAGCAAATTGAGACAGCTGATGAGTTTACTAAGTGGTTCTGGGCTAAGGCTCTTGAGATACTTACCCCCAATGAGCCTTATGAGAGGCTAAATCGACTCCAGATGATGCTTAGGTTAATGCCAAAACAAGACAAAAAGGGCAATTCTAAGGCGGTTAAGGCCCGAGAGGCATACATAGACCGCCTAGGGCGTATTGAGGCGGCTAAAGGCGTTTATATAGCGAGCCTCTACCCCTTTGAGAAGGTTAAGCGAGGTGCTCATCGGTGGACAGCCTGCTGCCCTATCCACAAGGAGAGGACACCTAGCTTTGTAATATATCTTGATAATAATACTTGGCATTGCTTTGGGGCTTGCGGAGAAGGCGGTGATTCGATAGCTTTCATCATGAAATTAAGAGGCTGTGATTTTAACGAAGCCTTAGATATTCTTTCTCCTTGACAGGGAAGAAGAGACTGCTAAAATATTTATAAGTCAGGGTGGGATTATGTTAATAAACCATAACAATTTTGGGAAGTTAAGCAGAAATGGAAGAGTCCTACCGGATGATTCTGCCCTGACTGGGTTCTGCTTGCTTCCCATTTTTAAATAGGAGGTTAGGATGTCAAAGAAACAAATTGCCTTTCGTAAAAAACGTGAAGCTGAGATAATGGCCGAATTTTTTATAATGCTAGATGAAGCTGCTAAAGTTTTACCAAGTAAATTCAAGAATTTTGACAAAACAAAAAATCTTCAAAACCAACTCCAGAAGCTAACAAGAGATCTATCTCCACTCCTGAAGCTCGAAACGCTAATTGATTTTTCCTTCAAACATTTTGAGTCTAATAGAATACAAAGATGCGACTATATCAAGTATTTCGCTGACTCTATGGAAAAATTATGGTTAGGGTTGTTTATGAATGAACACAAAAGGATCTGGGATGGAAAAAGATTTCACAAAATTAAATAATCTAACTGGCCGGAAGTTGCATCATTATATTGCTGAAAAAATATCATCTCAGCATATATTGATATATTGTGCTCAAGAATTCTACGAATATATTGGTGGGGTCTATATACATAGGTATGAACCAGAAATAAACCAATGGATCATGGAGCTTGCTAAAGATAAGCAAACTAGACAGGTTTTAAATGAAGTTTCTACAACTCTTAAAAATAGACATTTTATAAGACCCGAAAAATTAAACTATTCAAATTTACTTAACCTCAAAAACGGTATGATAGATTTGAATAATTTAGATTTTGAAACTTTAAAAATAATAGAACACGCTCCTAAATACTTATCAACTATTCGGTTAAATGTAGAATTCGATGAAAAAGCTTCTTGCCTGAATTGGCTAAAATTCTTAAAAGAAATATTTCCTGAAGATGTTGAAGGCTATAAAATGAAAATTTTACAAGAATTCTTTGGTCTTTGCTTAACTAAAGACACAGAGTTTGAGAAATGCCTTTGGATGATTGGTAAGGGAGCAAATGGTAAAAGTGTAATAGCCGCTATTCTCCAAGTTCTTGTGGGTGAGGAAAATTCAACATCAATAGCTATGGAATCTTTAGTTGAAAGCCATTACCAAGCTGACCTTTTCGGAAAGCTTGTCAACGTTTGCTCTGAACCTAAATCAAAAAGCAAAGTCTGTGATGAACTACTCAAAAGGATTATAAGCGGAGATTCTTTACAGGCTGCCGGTAAATTTAAAAAATCTTTAAAATTTACGCCATTCTGCAAGGTTGTTATTTGTGCTAATAATCATCCAAGGGTAGATGATAGGACTGAAGGTTACTGGAGGAAGTTGCTCATATTAGATTTTAAAAGACAATTTAGTGAAAAGGAACAAGACAAAGGATTAAAAAAGAAGCTCATAAAAGAATTAGATGGGATATTTCTCTGGGCACTGTATGGATTAAGGAATCTTAAAAAAAGAAAATATTTCGACATTAACGAAGAAATGAATGAGTCTATTGACAAAATAAAATATGAAAACAACAATGTTAGAGTATTTGTTGATGAGTGTTGCGTTATCAATGGCATCAGCCATATGAAAAAAAGAGATCTGTTTAATAAATATGTTGATTGGGCTAAAGATTCTAACGCTAAACCATTCGGTATAATTAATTTCGGTCAAGAATTGCTTAAAGCAGCTAAAGGAAAAGTGACTGAAAACCTTAGCGGCGGTCATTGGTGGGAGGGAGTAAGATATGAGGATTATAGATAAAACAGTACATCCGTACTTCTTTAGTACTTTTACTTTTTCAAGAAGTACATCTAAAATTACAATACTGTATTGCATTTTTGCCTATTTAGTACATCCGTACTTCTTATTCCTATTAAGTAGAAAAATATATATATAGATGTATGTATAGAGAGTATGTATAGTAAGTAGGAGAAGTAGATGTACGGAAGTACTAATTGCACTTAAAGTCAACTCCTTATTGGAGTTGTGGCAGTACTTTTACTTTTTCAAGAAGTACAAGAAGTACTGTTAGATGAAGATGACTACAATAAGTATATATACTAGGTAAAAAAGGGGGGTGTTTGGTATGATTATATTGGGAGAAAAGGTAAAGGATAAGGTTACAGGGTTTGAGGGGATAGCAACGTCCCGGGTAGAATATCTGAATGGTTGTATTCAGTATGGCGTTACGCCAAAGATCAAGGTTAAAGAGAACAAGAAGCCTGAAGTTGAGTATATTGATGAGGGCCAGTTGGGATTGGTAGGCAAAGGGATAAATACAAAGAAGAAAACAACAGGTGGATTCCAATCTGATCATCCTTCGCGTTAAAAAAACTTGCTAAAAAACCGCTAATAGAATAAGGGGCTAAAAAAACAGGACTTGACAAGGCTTATTTTCTGTGCTTTATTTTAGACATGGAAGATAAGCCGAAAAGTCCTGAGACGGAGCCCACCATCGTTACGAAATTCAACCCCAACGAAAATCAAGTTAAATTCTTGCAAGCAGCTATTAACGTAGGTACTTATAAAAATAAAACTAGCGTTGCTGAGGAAGCAGGTGTAACACGCAAAGTTTGGTACGATTGGCTTAAGCAAGATGGCTTTGCTGAATGGTTCTATACTGAATTTAACCGGGCTTTAAAGTTTAGAGTGTTTGAATTGGATATGATCTGCTTTAACAACGCCATGCAAGACTTTAGGTATATGGAATTGTTGCAGAAGAAATATGGTGGTTTACCTGTTGGTAATTCTGGTGTCAAAGTTAGCGTAGAAGCTAAGGCTACCGCCGAAGCTAAAACGGAGGTTGAACTTGGAACAGAAGAAGCTAAGGAACGACTTGGTCGCAATCTCGGAATCATGCAGAGATACGGATATTTGCCTCAATTCGTTAGCGAAGAATGATGTAAATATTGGATTAGAATATTACATCAAAGATGCTAAGGGTAACAGCATTGTTCAGTCTCATATTCATAAAGAGATCCAATTCCATATCGATGAATGTAAAAGACAAGGCCAACGTTATTGCGGTATTCTCGCTCCTTGGGGTTGTGGAAAAACTGAGCAAGTTATTATCGGTAGAACATTACAATACCTAGGCGAAGATCGTAATTATAGAATATTTATAGTTTGCAACACCGATGATAACGCAATGTCTCGAGTCAGTTCTATATCTAGGTATATATCAGAAGATAAAGATTATAAGAAATTATATCCGGGTGTTGTACCGGCTAAGTTAGGCGATTGGACTAAGCATAAATTAATAGTAGAGAGGGATAGTAAATCTAAAGATGGAAGCGTTGAAGCTTGGGGAGTTAATACTTCAGGTACTGGTTCTCGTTGTGATATACTTCTCTTTGACGATCCTGTAGATTTAAGAAATGCAATATTGAATCCTGCCTTAAGGGAGCAAGTTAAAGACAGTATTAAAAATGTTTGGTTGTCTCGATTAAGCCCAGAGGGCCTTGCTGTTTATATTGCTACCATTTGGCATAATGATGATGCTACCTCTGAGCTGTTAGTTAATCCCGAATGGAAATTCTTGGTAATGAAGATTGCTGAGGATTTTGAAAGTATAGAATGTGATTCGGCTTTTAAAGGTAAATATAAGATACCGCTATGGGAAAGTTATTGGAACAAGAAGGCTCTGCTATCAAGGCTTGCAGTAATAGGTAAGCGAGCATTTAACCGGGGCTTTAGACAGCAAGCCCTAACCGATGAAGATAAGACATTCCCTTCCTCTGAAGTAATATTTAAAGAAGATATAAAGGTAACTGATGTTGTGCAACCTAATTGGCCGAAGGTTATGGGTATCGATCCATTTGGCCAGCAAGTTGTTTTGCATACCTTGGCTTATAATCCTTATAACTTTAAACGCTATCCGATTGATATAGTAAGAGGCAAATTCGATCCTTCAAGAACAGTCAATGAGATGATTAGATTGTTTGATAAACATAGTCATCAGATTATTGTATGCGAGAATAATGCTGCACAGGAAGCAATAGTACAATGGGCTAAGGAGAAGGGCCGGGCAGATATGCCTATCATCCCATTTACTACCGGCAGGCAAAAGGCAGATCCGGCGTTAGGGCTGCCGTCATTAGAAGTTGAGTTTGCTAATGGGGCTTGGCTTGTAGCTATGGGGCATAAGCATGATTCTGATTGTCAATGCGGCTTTTGTGTTTGGAGAGATGAGCTGTTTAATCATCCTTTAGCTAAGGCCGCCGATACGGTAATGGCCTCATGGTTTGCCCGGGAGGGCGTGAGATTTTTAGCTGAGAAGGCTAGGATAGTAGCAGAAGAAGCAGCTAATCCGGTTGACGATATTGTTACTGCCGAGGAGCTAGGTGTTGAGCCGGTAACTATAGGAGATCATTATTAAATTAAAACTTAATATTTCAAGGCGTGCCCATTATCAAACGACAATAGATGCTCAGTTCAAAGAGTTATTGTTTCAGGCTATTGCTAAATTTACTAAAGGAGATTGGGGTATATTACCGGAAGAAGATAAGGAATCTAATAATAGAGCAAAGACGAATGGCAATCCTATACTTGGGCTTTATAAGGCAGGATATTTTGATGTAGTAGTTGTTTTGCCAAAGCAAAGGAATAGACTAGAGGTTATGATGAAACATGAATTAAGCAAGGAGAGAATTCATACGCCGGTATTATATGATTCAAGAGGGAATAGGATGAGTAACTAAATGAGGTGCATATGTTTGGATTTAAGCTCTTAAAAAGTAGCGAACATGATAAGATGATGGAAACCATGACTCTTTTTCAAAGGACACTTGAGGATTTGGGTTGGGAAAATCTTAGCTTGTCAGATCAGGGGAGCACTTCTAAAAAGTTATTAGGAGCTGATTTCCAAAAGATACTCTTTAGATCTAAGCAGATGTACTTCAACAATCCTCTCGCCGGCCATTGGATTAACCTAACAAATTATTTCGTATTTGGCGAAGGCATATCAACGCCTATAGCTAAAGACACAAAGGTACAAGAAACCATAGATGAGTTTTGGAATGATCCTGATAATAAATTAGTATTAACTTCCTTTGAAGCACAGCAGCTAATATCCTCTAAGATTCAGTATGAAGGGAATCTCTTCTTTGTGTTGTTCACCGATGAGGAAGGAATGGTTAGGGTGCGAATATTAGATACTACTGAGGTAAGGGAAGTTATAAAGCTGCCCGGGGATAGACAGCGTAATGCTTTTTATAAGGTTAGTAAAGTTGATAGGAAGTTTAATTTTAAAACAGGTGCTTTCGACTTAGGTGCTAATAAATGGGTAATATATGCAGATAAAGATATACCGGATGAGGTAATCAGCAATTTTGGTATTCCTAAAGAAAGATTTGTAGAGGATGCTAGGATATACCACGTTAAGATAAATACCGATATCAATGCTAAGTTCGGCATCCCTGAGCTGCATAGAGGAAACGATTGGATATCTGCTCATAAAAACATGGCCGGAGATTTAGCTACGATAATACGTTCATTATCTAAGTTTTCATGGAAGAAGAAAATTAAGGGAACTCAGGCCCAAGTAAATGCTATCTCTGCTGCTATGACTACCAAGAGTGATTTAAGAAATAAAGGCCCTGCAGCCGGCTCTACACAAATAGAGAATGAAGGTATTGATTTGCAGGCCATGAAAACGCCTACTGGCGGAGTAGCAATAGCCCGGGATGGTTTAAGGCAAATGCTATTGATGACATGTGCCGCATCGGGTATTTTTGAGCATTACTATGGTGATCCTTCCACCGGGAATTTAGCGACTTCAAAATCTATGGAGTTGCCAATGGTTAAGAAATTTACAAACCGTCAAAGGTTATGGGTAGCAATATATGAAACCATTTTGCAGTATCAGATAGATAAGAAGATTGAAGTTGGTAACTTGCAAGGTACTGTTAGTTATAACTCAAAGCTTGAGCGGAATATCGTTGATACTAAAATTGATAGAAGTATAGATATTGATTTTCCACCTATCTTAGAAGAGGATTTAAAAGCAATAGCTGAGGCGTTAGAGATTGGCAAGCGTACCGATTTAGTAAGTAGTAGAACGGCGGCACAGATATTCTTAAATGCTGCTAACCAGAATAAGATAGATGAAGAGTTGGATAAGATATTTGAGGAAGTAGATAAGAAAGCAAAGCTCCCCAAAGTGGGAGAACCCGAAGAAGTACCTAAAGAAAAGACTCCGCTAGAGGAAGCTATCGATGTGCCGGGTGATGACAATGCTAAACGCTTGGCTGGTAAAACTAAGTTTGTAGAGCAAAGGCTGAATGCCTATAGAAAAGCTTTATCAGGTAACTTCCTGAGATTTAGGAGAAAAGTTTTAGAATCTCTACAATCTGATGGCGAAGAGGATAAGGTTGTCGGTAATATTACTAATTTAGAAAGTAAGGTAAAAACCTTTATGAGCGAAATGCAGGCTTCGGCTAAGAAGTTCTTCCCGGAAGCAATAGCCATTGGTTCACAATTCTTAGTTAAGCATTTAAAAGAATCTGCTGAGGTTAGGAAACTAAAATTAACCGAGGCCGCTAAAGATTTAGGAGATCTATTAGGCGAGAGGCTCGATTGGAACGAGAAGTATTTAACTGAGAACTTCGGGCCGGCGGTAGAAGGTAAGCTACTAAATACTTTAAGGCAGCCATATAAAAATGATAGGCAGCTAAAGATTGCTACCGGGGTTGCTTTGGAAACTTTTGAGAGTAGGGTTGAGCAATATGTAGGAGCTTTTTGGACAGTTGAGGAAGCTGCGGTTAGATCCGCTGGCCAAGGTACAGGGTTGAAAGTTAATTTTGTAGGGCCAGTTGATAGCGTAACTTGCCCCGGGTGCGATTCTGCTGTAGCAGGTAATCCTCATGATATCGATGATGCTCCGTTACCGGGTGAACAGGATTGTTTAGGGAGATGCCGCCATGCTCTCCAAATTATTGAGTGATAGTATGAGTGGGTTGATACCAGTAAGGGATGGTGCTTAAAAATGAATAAACAAGAATACGAAAAGAATCCGGTAGGTTATTGGGGAACTGTTATGATAGATAAAGAACCTCCGCCTCTTCCTGCTGATGCTAAACACCCGCCTCTTAACTTAAATCCAATTTGGGCGTGTTGTATGTTACCGGAGATAACTGCTAAACTTGAACGTGGGGTTTGTTTAGATTTGGGTTGTGGGGGAGGAAGGTATCTTGGTTATGCATCACAGTATTTTAAAAAGGTTATTGGTATTGATTTTTCAGAGCGTAACTTAAGAAACGCTTCAAAATTATTTTATAATTTTAAAAATATAGAATTTCTTTTAACAAGCCTTGGCGATCTTAGTTCAATTATGAGCAATACTGCTGATTTTGCTTATTCATCAGCGGTCTTTATGCACATGCCAAATACAACAAAGAAGCTGGCTTTAGCGGAGCTTGCCCGGGTATTGAAACCTGATGGTTATGCAATATTAGTAGAAATAGTTCCTATCCTTAATGGTGCTTTTGATTGCCCGGATATAACACAGCAGGAATGGAATGATATGATTAGAGAAGCGGGATTAATAATTGAAGATGTAGAGACTGCATTGACTTTCAAGAAACATAAACTTTGTAGTTGAGAATGTTGTCAAGGAGGTAAACGAATATGTCGAAGCTCAAGCTGCTTGAAGAAAAGATTAATGGTTTAAAGACAAAGACTAATGAAACTCTTGACACTTTAATTAAGGAAGTTGATGATTACAATAAAGCCATAGAAAGGATAGGTCTTAAAGAACCCTACACCGCGGATAGTGCTCCTGACCATGTTAAGAAACTTCCCGAGAAGAAAAAACGGCAATGGATACATATTTGGAATAGTGTATTTAAGCAAACCAAAAGCGAAACAAAAGCCTTTAAGGCTGCTAACGCTATACTTACGGAATCTGTAGCCGAAGTTAATGCTTTGTTGGCTAGAACTGCTAAGAAGGAAATTATGCAGGGTTTGTTAGAAGAGATAGATAATTTAATTAGCAAGGCAAATGATGGGATAAAAAATAAGCCCGGAGCACCATCTATAAGGAATTTTTTAAGGGAGGTTAAGAATAAAATGAAAAGCATACTTGGTAGTATTAAAGAATCCGAGATTCGTGAAAGTGCTGAGAGAATAATCAAGTCAATCGAAAAGCTTGAAGAAGGATCTCCCGAAGGAAGCTATGAGGCGTTGAGAGATCAAGTACAAGAAGCATTAAGGGTATCCCTTCTGTTGGTTGATCCTCTTGATGTTGATAGAACTCCTTGGATTAGATATTTGTTTAGTGATAAAGTTATAGTTTCTTTTAAGGATAAGATTTATCAGATTGCTTACGCTATATCTGAAAAAGTAGTTAAGTTTGGTACTCCGGCTGAGGTAACTGAGGAATTTGTTGTTAAAGAAGCTGAAACAAGCTTGGCTGAATTTAAAGAACCTACTGAACATAGTCTTAGAGAAAGCCATATAACTAATAAAGGCCAAGCTAAAGAATCAGATATAGAAGTTAGCTTTGTTAGTTTGAAAGAATCAACTTATGATGAAGCTACTGGTGATATAAATGTTATATTGATTGAAGCCGGTACGAATGAAATGAAACGCAGACATTATCCGGTTAAGACCATAACGGAAGCAGCACCCTTGTTCGTCGGTTTAAAAATGTATATAAATCATCCAACGAAACAGGAAGAGAAGGAAAGACCAGAAAGAAATCTATCAGATTGGGCTTCTACCATAAAAGAATCTCGAGCCATAGACGGTAAAGCGGCGGCGAAAGTCTCCGTTCACGATCCTTGGTTGAGAGAAAGGTTGGCAAATAAAACATTCAGGGAGAATGTCGGTTTGTCAATTAATGCAGGAGGTTTAATCTCCTATGGTAAAGTTAACGGTAAGGAAATGCAGATAGTCGAGAAGATTACTCTTAACAGGCGTAATGGCCCTGCAAGCGTTGATTGGGTTACAGAGGCCGGAGCTCGAGGAAGAGTAGCAACTAAACTATTTGAGTCTAGAGGGAGGAAAAAGACTATGGAATTGACAGATGTAACATTAACTGAGATGTTAAAGGAAAGACCGGATCTTATCAAAGAGCTTAAAGAAAGCATCACTAAAGAGCTCAAAGAAAGCAAAGAGAACACAGAGAAAGAAACTAAGCTAACCGAAGCCTTGGAGAAGATTGCGGTGTTTGAGAAAGAGAACGTTGCAAGAGGAAACCAATCTTTGGTCGAAGGCTGGTTGAAGGAAAAGAAAGTCGCTGATGTTCTGCACGAAAGGATTACTGAGTCTCTAAAAGGCAAAGAATTCAAGAACGAAGCAGAGCTTAAAGAAGCTTTCGAGAATGCTGTTAAGAAAGAAGTTGAATTTCTTAACAAGGTTAGCGGAAAGGGTAAGATTAACTTAGGTGAAGGCGGCGAAGGAGAAGGCAGCGGCACGTTGTTAGAATCTTTGGGTAAAGATTTAGATGGTCGTGCTAACATCAAAGAAGAGAAAAAAGAAGGTGACGAATAATAATCCGCTCTATGAAAAATAGAGAGACTTAAAAGGAGGTTAATTTAGATGGCTAGAAATTTTAAATTTTCAGGAAAAAGAGTAACGATAGCAGTAGAGGCCGATGTTACATCGGGCAAGCCGGCCCGGCAAAGAGGATTTATCGGGATACCGTTAAATCATACTTTGTCTGGTGCTTCTGTTGCTTTTGCGTTAGAGGGGGTTTGGGGTTTGACTTGGGATTTCTATGCAACAAGTCAG
>Ga0208904_1001848_pt1 | contig 13937 bp, 25 predicted proteins | sample AntAceMetag02UKB_FD_184774 | JGI IMG/M metagenome (GOLD analysis project Ga0208904, IMG submission 184774) | Saline lake microbial communities from Ace Lake, Antarctica - Antarctic Ace Lake Metagenome 02UKB (SPAdes) (version 2) | ecosystem: Environmental > Aquatic > Non-marine Saline and...
TACTGCGGACTGAGGAATAAGGAATTATGCTCCTTGAAGGTAAAGGATGTTGATACCGACAACAACTTAGTAAAAGTCATTGGGGGTAAATTTAAGAAGGATAGAGTTGTGCCAATGAGTCGAGAATGTTGTAAGATAATAATTAAGTACATAAGGGATTACGGGCGGGAGAAGAAAAAGAGGCTGTTTGTTACTCTAGTGAGAAGAAACGACTACAGCGGCTGGGCACTAAGGAAAATGGTCAAAGTAGTAGCGGGGCGGGCGGGAATAACAAAGCGGGTGTATCCCCACCTTTTTAGACACTCGTTTATCACTCACCTGATAGACAGAGGAGCAAATATAGTGGCAGTACAGCATTTCGCGGGACATTCTAATATTCAAACTACTATGTTATATACGCACCTAACACCGAAGCGGATACAAAAGGAATATGAATTTTACATACCATCGTATTTATAGGGGGTGATTTAATTGAAAAAAATACTAACCCTAACTAAAGAGCAGGCCCGCCTTCTGTACAACTTACTCTCTGGTCACGAGGTGCCTAGCCGATCTGACAACAGAAAGCGGTTCGGGTTTCTTGAGGTGATCGAGGATTTTGTGTTCGCATTTGATGACGAGGTGCGTGGCTTCGATACGAAGGGCAAGACCCAGAAACAGGTCAACGATGCGCTGAGCGATATGGGTAAGCAGGCCAAAAACTTTACCTTTAATGATAGGGAGATTTTTGCTAAGGTAAAGGATATGTTCGAGAAACTCTACGAGATCGGAAACATCTCGCGTAGTAACGCCGGCCAAGTAACCAGAAGCCCGCTAGTTGGCCGTGATGCCATGATTTATGTTGAGTTAGAGGACGCTTTCATGGATGTTAAAGAAGTGAAAGATAAGAAAAAGTGAGGTTGGCAAGTTATGGCAGTTCGGCAGTGGTTCGACAAAAATAGCACCGGGTGGCTAGCTAAGCTGCTCGATGAGTGGTGTAGCAAGAACGATATCACATGGCAGCAGCTGCCAGTTCGGTTGTGGTACAGCAGAAACGAGGGTGGGTGGCTACAAAAGCTGCTTGAGGGCTGGTCAAGCAAGAATAGCGACAGGTGGTATGTTAGGCTGCTACAGGCGTTCTGGGACTCGGCAATCTACACGTGGGATTCGGCAGTTTGTCCGTGGGATGCCGACAGTGAGGAGAAGTGGTACAATAAAATTACTGCCGGCTGGAGAAGCGCTGCCGGATCTAGCTGGATGAGCAAGAATAACACGGACTGGAAGGACTAAAACCGATGTCAAACAGAGGATACCTAACAGAATCAGAGCTAGAGGAATTTGCCGATATCACTGTCAGCGACAGTGACGAGGCAGAAGACCAGATATCGCAGGCTGAGGAGCTGATCGATGCCTTCGTGGGGTATCAAGATAAATTCATCGAAAGCCCAAAAACAGGGATGCTTTCTGCTGGCGGTACCACTTCCCACACTCTCCAATCTAAGCACCAGAATGTCTACGATGCTGATTACTTCGCCGGTTGTTATCTAGAGATTATCGGGGGGACTGGTTCCGGCCAGCGCCAGAAGATCACCGCTAGCACTAAGGCCGGTGTGCTTACCACAGACGAGTTCTCCAGCACCACCGGAACGGACAGCTACTACAAAATCTACCAAATTGGGAAGTTCCCTAGAAAGTGCGATGTCCACCACGATACTGAGAATACCCCCAATACCTACTACAAGCAGATTATCGAGGCGGTAAAACGCGCTACGGCGGCGCAGGTTGAGTACCGGATCAGCGTAGGTGATGATTTCTTCTCGGGTGATAAGGTAGACATGAATAGTGAGAGGATTGGCGACTACGCCTACGAAAAGGGTAGTGGGGGTGCCGGCATACACAAACTCATCGCGCCCAAGGCGAGGATGCTGCTCCGGGGCATCGTTAACCGCCGGGGTAAGATAACCGTGTGATATGTCACTAAAAGGCCTTCTAAACCAGACTGTAACGCTCTACGCTTCTACCGGCAAGGATAAGTACGGTCGGGAGAGCTACGATACTAGCACCGACTACAACGCCCGCGTACAACTAACCACTAAATCCCGCATAGTTGGCCCAAACGAAACTGTCGAAATTGTGGCTATTGTTTACTTTGACAAGGATGTGTCGATTAGCAAGGGTGATAAAGTTACCTACAATAGCGTCGATTACCGTGTCTTTGGGGTCTATACGGCAGTTGATGGTGCGGGTAGTACCGATCACACTAAGGTAGAGTTGGTCAAATGGGCGTAACTGTAGATACTTCCAGCTTCGACAGAGGCATCAAGGACTTTGAGATGGGTTTTGAGATGGCTAACAAAAAAGGGCTAGAGATGGTCGCTAATGAGGTTCTGCGACTTAGCAGCTTCGAGGTTCCACACGATACCGGAATGCTGCAGGCCAGCGGTAGTGTCCAGCCGAGGCATATTTTAATGACAACACCAGAGAAGGGATTTCTGGTTGGTTACAACAAGGTCTATGCAGCGCGGCTGCACGAGCATCCCGAGTACAAGTTTCAAAAGGGTAGGAAGGGAAAGTACCTCGAAGACCCTATCAAGAATAACCTGCACGTGTTCAGGGACTTTCTGGCCCGCGGATTGCGTGGTGCGTTTAGATGACACTAATTGAGCAGGTCGCAACATATTTACAAGACGATTTTGACTTAGGCACGATCGGCACCGATATTTTCATTGGTTTTATGCCGGAATCTCCTGATGCCTGCATTGCTGTGTTAGACACCGGTGGAACCGAGCCTAGTCGCTATCTTCCTATCGAGTCGCCTACTTTCCAAGCTTTTATCCGTGCAACTAACTACGACAACGGCAAAGCGGTGCTAGCCACCGTTCGCGGACTGCACGGTAAATATGGCGAGCTTGTCTCTGGTGAGGATCACTTTATGCTGTTACATGCTATCTCCGAGGGGGGCCACGTCGGCAGGGACGAGCAGGGCCGGGACCTCTTTAGTATCAACTTCACCTGCAGAACAAGGTAATGTCCAGAATACACGAAGGCCAGCTATACCGCGAACTGCGGTGCAGATTCTGTCGTAATCTGATAGGATGGGAGTACATACATAGGGGGATGTTTATGTTTGAGTGCCCCCGGTGCTTAAGAATAACGACATTCGAGTTTAAATGTATAAAAGATATCAGAAAGGGGGTGAATAAACAGAAAAATGGCTGACATTACAAATGTCCAGATGGGCGCGTGTGATGTTGAGTTTAATAGCATTGATCTAGGCCACACCGATGGTGGTGTGGAGGTCGCCTACGAAGCTGAGTACGCTGACCACAAAGTTGACCTTTACGGCAACTCTGTCGTCGATAAGCGGCTCCTGGGTGAGCGCCTAACGGCGCGGGTCCCATTGGCTGAGTTTACGATCGCCAACCTGAGAAATGCTATGCCTCAAACCCAATTCGCGGGGGCGGCAAACGCCAGAGTTACTGTTGGCGCCAAGGCTGGTAAGAAGGCATCCGATGATGCTTACAAGCTGGTGCTACACCCCTCGCAGGAAGGTACCCGCCGGCACGATGTTGTGTTCCACAAGGCCTACGTTGAGGCTATGGAGCCTATTGCTCACAACAACGAGGGCCAGAAACTTTTGATGGTCACGTTTGTTGCTCTGATCGACGAGAGCAAGGCTGACGGCAACTACCTCGGTTTGATTGGCGACTCGACCGCATAACCCTAGGCATTAGTAGCCATTAGTGCTCGCCTATGGAATCTATCAAAGTAAAATTAGACAATAGGGAACTCGTAGTGTCTAAGCTCCCGCTTAAGCGCTACGCGGACCTACTTAAGAAAATCAACAAGCTCCCGACACACATCTCAAAACTGGACGAGATGGACGAGGGGGCTATTATTGAAGCCATCCCCATGCTGCTTTCCGGTGCCCTCCCCGATATTATTTCCTTGGTTGTTGTTGCTACCGACTTAACCCAGGAGGACGCCGAAAACCTTGGTGCGTCGGAAGCTGTCGATGTCCTCGAGGCAATAATCAAGGTAAACCGTTTTGCCGACATCTTTAAGAAGGTAAAAAAAGGGATGGCCCAAACCAAGCCGGAGACCAAGCTAGAGAACCCCACCGGGGAGGAGGCTCAGAAGCCGATATAGACGATTGGTTGTATTGGGCCGTCGATCTATTTGCGTCGGAGTACGGCTGGAGTAAGCATGACATTTTTTACGATGTCTACCCTGATGAATTGCTACCGCTAATTAACCAGATCAATCGCCGGCGGAACCCTGAAAAGTACGGTAGTTCAAGAGTGGGCACCGCCCCGGAACTTGACGAGGCTGGATTTGCCAAGCTGCGCCTGGCGGTCGGTGGCGGTGGGATACGAGTTGTAGATAAATAGCCAACCTTGTTATAATAAAGCCATGGCAGGATTTGACATCGGCTCTGTTGTAGCCAAAATTAAGGCGGATACCTCTGATTTTAAACGCGGGATGGCCTCTGCCCGCAAGGAAACCTCCTCGTTTGCCAGTGGATTAAAAAACGTCGGAAAACTAGCCGTTAAAGGGGGTTTGATTATTGGTGCTGCCGCCGCCACCGCTGCCGCCGCCGTCGGTGTTGCGGCATTAAAACAGGCGGCCGCCTTTGAGCAAGCCCAAATCGCCTTCAGCACTATGCTCGGCAGCGCCGAGGCGGCTACTAAACTTCTAGGCGAGCTGGCCGATTTTGCCAAAAAGACCCCATTTGAACTTCAAGGTATCGAAGCGAGCGCTAAGATGCTTCTGGCGATGGGCGCCGAGGCAGATGAAGTAATACCCGAACTTAAAATGCTGGGCGACGTCTCCGCCGGATTAAATGTCCCGTTGGATCGGCTGGCACTTAACTTTGGTCAGGTACGAACTCAAGGGAAACTAACTGGCAGAGAGCTTCGGGACTTTAACGTAGCTGGAGTTCCTTTGATTGATACCCTAGCGAAGCTTAAGGGTGTAAGTAAGGAAGCAATTGCCGAACTGGTCTCGAAGGGAAAGATAGGGTTCGACGACGTAAAACTAGCGTTTGAAGCAATGACTGGGGAGGGTGGGAAGTTTGGGAATTTAATGGAGGCGCAGAGCAAGACCCTCCCCGGCATGATCGAAAACCTCAAGGACGAATTTAACCTCCTAATGCGAGAAATTGGTAAAGAGCTGCTGCCGGCGGCTAAAATGCTAGTCACCTTCGCACTAGAGAAGTTGATTCCCGCACTGCGTGAACTATCCTCATGGTTTGTTAATGAGGGCATACCCAAATTAAAGGAGTTGGTTGAAGGATTTAAATCGGCACAGGGTGGGATACAATCAGTGATTGACCGCCTTATAGGGGTGTTTTTAAAGTACAAAGATCGTTTCCAGTATATCTTTGACGGCATCGTAAGTTTCGTTGGGTGGGTAGTCGACAAGCTGACCGAATTTTGGAATACCTGGGGCGCGGCAATTACCGCAACTGCTAAATCCGTGTTATCAGTCTTGTGGTCAATTATCAAAAACGGGTTTGACATCATTCTAGGTATCATCACATTGGTAATAGCCATCTTTAAGGGCGACTGGGGTAAGGCTTGGGAGGCGGTAAAGCAGATATTTACTGGGGGAGTAGAACTAGTTAAGACAATTTTCGATTCCCTCAAGACCATAGTTGAGGAGGCCATGAAAGCTCTTTTTGAAACGATAACCGGCTGGTTCAAGAAGGCCTGGGAGGGTATTAAGGAGGATGCTAAAAACATCAAGGATTCGGTAAAAGATGCCTTTAACGTTGATAAGCACGACAGCCCCTCCATCAGAGACACCTTAAAAGAGATGGTTTCGGCGGCGGAGCTAGAGTTGGGGCGACTTAGTGTGCCGGACTTTAGGACGGATGTCCGCGGCTCCCTGGCGGTGGCTCCGGCAGTGGCCGCGCCTGGCGGCTCCACAATTATTGTCAACCTCGATGGGGCAATTATCGCCGACTCCATTGGCGCGCAGCGGATGGGCGAGATGATTGGCGACAACATTATCCGCAAGCTTAAGAAAAACGTTAGGTTCTAATATGTCTGCTCCAACCGTAAACACAATCGGCCAGACAGCAGTTGGCAAGACCACGATCACTGTCCAGGGTGAAATAACAGCCACTGGTGGCTATAACGCGACCGAGCGCGGTTTTCAATACAACACAGTCAAATATCCCGATAAAACCAAATCCGAGTCTGGCAGCTTTGGAACCGGCACCTACAACCTCCAGCTAACAGGCCTGACGCCTGGAACTACCTACCACATTAGGGCGTATGCTACCAATCAGGATGGGACAGGGTACGGCAGTTGGGTGGCTATCACCACCGATGCCGCTACGTACAATGTGACCATAAACTCGGTGGATCGCACGGCGGATGTAATCCACCAAACTATTATCATCGAGGACATTATCAATGACCTCCAAAACGCCTGTAGGCTATCTTTGATGGATTTATCGGGCGGCGGAATTCCAGGCCCCGATGAGGAAATTACCATTACTTTAGACGACGGCACGGTGATTTTCGGCGGGTACGTTGTTTCTGTTGGGATGAGCGAGAGGGCCGGTGGCGGAGATGTTTGGGCGAACATAGAGTGCATTGACTACGTTCGGCTTCTCGATCATAACCTGGTCCACAAAACCTACGAGGACATGACCGACAAAGAGATCATCGAGCAGATCGTAGACGACTACTGCCCAGGTTTTGGCATTACAACGACCAATGTTCTTGAAGGGGTAACGATCGACCAGATAAGCTTCAACTACGTGCAGCCATCGCAGGCGTTTAGGAGAATAGCCGAGCTGGCCGGCCGCAACTGGTACATCGATTATTCCAAGGACATCCACTATTTTCCACTGGCGACTGACAGCGCCCCGTTTAACATTGACGTCGATAGCGCTGAGTATTACAACCTAAGAATCAGCAAGGACGCCAGTCAAATAAAAAATCGGGTCTATGTCCGGGGTGGTACTAAACTATCAGCGTTTACAACCTACTCGGAGAAGGGGGATGGTGAGAAGGTCAAGTTTAATTTGCCGGACAAACCACATAGTGTTACGTTAACAGTTAATGGTGGCGCCAAAACAGTCGGTATCAAGCACATCGACACCTCCGGCTACGACTGGTACCTCAACTACCAGGAAAAATACCTCGAGCAAGACAGTGGTGGCAGTGTACTCACCTCGTCTGATATTCTAGAAGTCACGTACAAATACGATATTCCTATCTTGGTTGCTTTAGAGAACGCTAGTTCGATCGCTGCACATGGTGTTAACGAGTTTGCTATTTTCGATACTTCGATCGCTACCACAGACGCGGCACGAGACCGAGCTGGCGCTGAGCTTACCGACTATGCCAATAATCTTATAGAGGGCGAGTTTGAAACCTACGAGGCCGGCTTCGTGTCGGGCCAGTACATCAACATTAACCTAGCTGCGTACGATATTGACGATAACTACATCGTCCAGAAGGTGATCGCGCGAGCAATGGGTGGCGGAACCTACAAATACACAATCTACATGGCGAGCGCTAAGACTGTCGGCATCATTAAATTCCTGATAGAGCTTTTGGAGGCAAATCGTAATATAATAACCTTGGACGACAACGAGGTTGTCGATGAGTTGCTCAATGTGGCAGACGGCCTGTTATCAGACAGCCTGCTTGATAGCTTACTAATTGACAGCGCGGGACCGTACGCCACCTGGTGTACCGACAGCCTGGAAACGTCACCAGATACCAGAGCACGGTGGAACCTATTTCAGTGGGGATAACATGAAACAGCTAATACAGAAAGACGAACAAGTTACGCTAAAGGGGCAGCTAAAGATTGAGCTGCACAACGTAGTAACCGGGGAGCGGGATGTCGTTGTTTACCCCAATTTGGTAACTACCGTTGGCAAAGAGTCCATCGCCAGCGCTCTAAAGGGTACTACGGTCAACAACCAGGGGATCATCACCTATTGCGCGCTTGGTCTTGATGACACGGCCCCAGCTCTAGGCAATACCGATCTCGGGAGCGAGCTGGCGCGCAAGGCGGTATCGGTTCGCAGTGTGGCCAACAACATTGCCACCTTCCAGACGTTTTTTACAACATCAGAGGCGATCGGAGCGCTTAAGGAGGCAGGACTTTTCGGTGACGACGCCTCGGCTGCGGCCAACTCAGGGACGCTGTTTTGCCACGCCGCTATTGACCGGACTAAAAGTTCCAGCGATACTCTAACTTTAACTTGGACAGTAGCGATCGGTTAGTGTTACCATAGCTATGTAATTATGGATCATTCGACAGTTGCCACAGCCGGGGTTAACGCCGTCGCCCTAGAATACAACGGCCTGCGTGTTGATAAGCAGCTCGGGTGGATGAAGCCGGCCATCAAGGTGGGCGGTATTTACCAAAACGACTCCTGGGCCTACCAGAGCGTTTCCGGTCAGGTGGGGACTGTAACCGTTACCACCGATGCCGCCACACGGTACGAGACAGGGCAAAAGGTACGATTTAAACAGGGTGGTGCGTATAAATACTTCTTCATTGTTGCCGTTACCGCTACGACCATCGACATTACCGCCGGGACGGACTACACACTGACTAACGCCGCTATCACTGATCTATATATCTCCGGTGTAGATAGGCCGCTTGATTGGCCACTCAGGCACAGGCTTGGTGAGAGCATAACAACGGTAAATTCTTCGGGTGCTGTTAATTACACCTCAGCAACATGGGAGGCCTTAACGGGGATGTCAATTAGTTTAAGTGCCGCCGAAGTCCCAGTAGACTCTACAATACTTATTTGGTTTGGATGTGACCACAAGCGCAATGCTTCGGGCGAGCATCAGGTTAGCTTCAGACTTCGAGCAGGTAGTACCACTATTGGGTCGACCATAGAAACATATACAAATAGAGAGGGTAGCGGTGCGGCTTACAGGCATGTTGAAATGCATCGGGCGCACGATGTAAGTGCGGGGGCAGTAGTTATTACTGCGCAGACTTCGCACAGTGACGGTGAGACATACGCTAAGAATAGGTACATGACGGTTATGGTTGTATCCCGGTGAGTTCGGGAGTGTTATGCCAAAAGATAAAACAATTAAAGAAAGGATTGCGGTGGTAGAAAACGAAGTTAGAAATCTTGGCGAGGGTGTCAAGACTGGATTCAAAGGTGTGGGGGGTCAGCTTACCGCCTTGAATAATAAGTTTGACAACCTAGATAAGAAGTACGCCACAAGGGAGTCTTTGAAGGCTATGGGCGATGGGTTTGATGGCAGACTAAAACCGATCGAAAAGGTTGTTTATACGATCGTGCTAGCGGTCGTGTTGGCTGTTCTGGGGGCAGGTCTATCGTTTATTATTAAATGATAACCCTTCCGAAAGTCTACTCTCAGAGAGACGAGAGGTGGAAAGACAAAATGCTGGGGTTTTCGACAGTGTCCACCCTGGGCTCTTATGGGTGCATTGTCACTTGCTTGGCGATGATCGCTCGGTACTTTGGCAAGGAAACCGATCCCGATAGGATGAACGAAGATCTCAAAAGTGTTGATGGCTTCCAAGGCAATGTCTACTATAGGTGGAGCTCGCTGGCCAAAATCTACCCAGACATTAAGTTTACTGAGTTTGTTAATACTCCAACACCGGTTACTCTCGCACAGTTTACTGAGATCGACGCCCACCTGGAAAAAGGCTTTCCGGTGATGCTAAAGGTGGACTACAATCCGGCGACCACCTTTGTAGAGCAGCACTTTGTTCTCCTGGTTGGGAAGGTTGGTAACTCCTACAAGATCGCCGATCCGTGGACGGGTACGATTGAGAGCTTCACTGCCAAGTATGGAACGGCCAAATACGCCATCCAGCGCTTCATTTTATACGAGGGACCGATTCCGGAGGGGGGTGGTGACGACATGCCTAGTCAGGCTGAGTTTGACGACCTACGTAGAGATGTTGATAACCTTGACCAAACCAAAGTTCCCGATCTTGTCAGCGGTTTAGTACAAGTAAACGAGAGGGTTGACGAAATTGGGCCGGTGTTGGAGAGGGTTGATACCACTGTCAGCGCGATACCCGATGTTAGTGGCGATCTAGTAGATATTCGCGGTGAGATCCAGAAGATCAAAGCCAAATTGGAGAAGTCTGGCATACCTGTGGGTAACTTTGGGTTGCTGGACAGGATGCTATTCGAGATCAGCGAGTTGTGGCGAGTGGTTAAGAAAGCGATCAAAGGGGGTGAGAAGTAGTGGATGCACTCATAGAGGGAGTTGGTTTCTTCGGCTTGTCGTTTGTGCCATTAACGATTGGGTTCGTGGCTGCTGCTAAGATGGCCGGTCTGGCTAGTAGGTATGCCCCGCTAATGTCTATGTTAGTTGGGATTGGCTTAATGTTATTGTCTGGTGCGGAATTAGGAAGGGGTATAGTATTGGGAATTGCCACTGGTGCGGCTGCTTCGGGATTGTACGATTTTGGCAAGAGGACAGTTGCTGGTAGATAATTACCGCATATTTCCCGCATATCATATAGTTAATGCGGGAATTGTGCGGGAAATACGCATTAATCAAAATCCTCGCAATATCCCGTAACGGTGGGCTTAAGTGAATAATTCCCGCATAATCCTCACGATGCCATCGGTCAAACGCAATAATTCCCGCAAAAACGAACTTGCTGATGAGGCGCACGTCCATTAAGATCTGAAGCAGTAGTGTGCGCTAGGCCATGATTACCCCAAACCAACCGAAAACAGAAGTTAACAGCCACCGAAAGGGTGGTTTTTTTGTTAGAGGTGATAATGAGTAGAACAACAAAGTTTTCAAAACATAAAGAAAAGAACGGCGATACCATTACAACGCATTATGGGAATACACGTTATTACCGGGATGGTGAGAAGCTGGGTCGTGTAGAAGATCTGCGTGGGGATGTCTGGCTGAAGCTACTGAGGGAGGGAAAGCTAGACCCAATGTCAAATATTCTTGATTAGTGTTGGTTGAGTTGGGCTACTGACTTTCCCGGACGGTAGCCCTACCTAGCTAATACCTAGACTGCCGCCGCGGGGAAACTTAAATGCTGGCATAGCGGTGGATCAACAGGAAGGCCAGATATTCAGGCGACGGGTGACCATACCCAACGCCGTTCTGCAGAACAAACCACATTTCTTAATAAGCCTATGCCCAGTAGGTAAGTACCCTCATGGGGAATACAAGGAGCTTATATGTTTGGGAAACACTAGGCTCAGGGCTCCACCCCAACGAATATGTATATTGATGATATTGAAGACATCAAACAGTTAGGATTTGGAGACTTTGAACTCCTCTACGATAAGGATAGTAACGTGCTTACTGTTCTGACTCTTAAAGGGTGTTGTATGGGAAAAGTAGTTATAAAAAACGGGCGGCACTGGCTCGATCTATCTCCCAACCTGCTTGGGTTTTCCTGATCCACCGACCCGTTTTGACAACTTGGGACATCTATGTTACATTGGTATTATGAGAACCCAAGGTCACAAGAACCGCCGAAAGCGAATCTTGCCGGTGTGGCTAAGCATTGCTGATGACTACAACGACGGTTTGCTAATTAAAGATATCCGTAATAGGAACCCCAACCCCGCTACTGGAAAACCCTACACGCGCCAGCACATCCACTGGATTTTGAGAAGGCTGCGCCCGCTTGGGAAAATACTAGCGTGAACCCGCCATCTGTAAAAGATATTAAACTGGCCGAGATTGAGAAGGACTTGGAGGAGCACCTAACGCCAGAAGAGAAGAAGGCCGTCAGCCGCTCCGAGTCTAAGGGTATTCGTACCTACGCCTGTCCCAAGTGCGGCAACGCCTACCGTGGAAAGCACATAACTGGGATTATCGTGTGTGGGCGCTGTGGCTGGAGAAGAAAAGATGCCCCTAAGAGAAAAGCAGATTCAAAACCAAATAATTGAATACCTCAACCTCCGTGGTTGCTATGTCTGGACCCAGAATGCGGGCCAGATACCAATTCAGAGTGGGGACAAGCGCCGGTTTATAAATGTTGGTAAAAAGGGGATTAGTGACATCGTCGGTATTAGAAGGCGGGACGGTAGGTTTATCGCGCTCGAGGTCAAAACTCCCAAGCGCCGGAAGCGGGTCACATTCCACCAGCGGGAGTTCCTGGACCACATTCTAGAGTGCGGCGGGATAGCCGGAGTAGTAACTAGCATTGAGGAGGCGGAGGAGCTAGTCAAATGAACGAGGACTTTAGAACGCTAAAGATAATCTTTACTAGGCACGCCAAGGGGCGCCTGAACGATGCCCAGCTGGGATTTAGACGTGTCTACGGAATGATTCGCAACAGTGAGGTGGTCAAGCTTCCAGGCATGAGTGACTACAAGCGTGCCAAGTACGGTCCCAGATCACAGGATGGGATGATATACCTGCGAAACGGGAGCTACATTTTTACGTGCCGAGTTGTAGAAAATAACTTCAAGCCCGGCGAGATGGTTCTGCTAGTGATTACCGCGACTGATCAGCGGGCGACGGCGGGTCGTAAGGGCCACCAATTTGGTGCTTGACAGGCATTCTGTGGTGTGTTACATTCGTGTTACAGTAGGATTAGATAGGGGGTGATAACTAATGGAACAAGCACTAGCGATTGCCATAAAAGAAGTTGTCGCAGCTGTAAGGGCCAAACAAATGAGCTGTGCGGAGGGCGTAAGTTTGCTAAGTGCGATACTGAGTATATGTAGGGCCGCGTCTACGGAGAAACACACTTTGAGCGGCGAATGTCCGAATTGGATGGTTTAAGGAGGTGATAACAAATGACCAACAAAACTAGAAACATTGTGTTAGCGATCGGAATCTTCATTTTGGGAGGCGCTATCGGCAGCGCTGGGTGCGAGGAGGGATGCAAGGAGCCAGTGAAGGTCGGTACGCAGATCGAGTACCGGGATTGCGACGACTCGCTTTGGCGGGAGCTAAAGTCTATTGACGACAGGGGGTTTGGTGTGGCCAAGAGGTCAATGGGGATTATGTCGGATGGACTGACAGCGGCCGCTAACCGCGATGTGGCAGGTATGGAGATTGTTGCGGATGCGCTGACAGCCGAGAACGAGATAATGGGTGGGCTGGTTACGGAGCGCTGGGAAGTCTTATCGAAGCTAGGCTATTAAAAAGGAGGAATATGAAAAAACTACCAAAGAGTGAGTCGCAGAGAAGGCTAGATGATTACCTGGGAGTAGGAAAATTGACCCTGGTAGAACACGCCCGCTTATTGAGGAAAGAAACCGAGTTAATGATGAAAGGACCGTATGCCCAAATCATATCCAAAATTCTATAACCTGAATGCAGCGGCCCTATTAAGCGGTAGGTTCTTAGAGGATGCGGTGATGGCCGAGTGTGATCTGTCTTACGAGGAGGTAAAGGAACTGACCGAGGACGAAATGCGCTGGAGTCTTATTGGGAACCGACACGACAGGAACGGATCGGTAATCAAGAGTGAACGATAATGTTTAATCCATCAGAACACCTAATAGATATAAAGGGTAAGAAGTACCTCCCGGTAGCTGCTAGGCTGGTGTGGTTCAGAGAGGAACATCCCGACTGGGCGATCCATACTTCTGTAGTAGAGCGCGGTGATGGCTGGGCGCTAATGAAAGCTAGTATTAGCAGTGAAAATGGATACACGCTAGCTACTGCGCACAAGGCAGAAACAAAGGCGGGGTTTGGCGACTACTTGGAGAAGGCCGAAACAGGTGCTGTAGGCAGGGCATTGGCTATGTGCGGGTATGGGACCCAATTCGCTCCTGAGTTTGCGGAGGGTGAGGAAAGAATAGTAGACACCCCACAAGCAGTAGCACAGCCAGCGGGTAATGTCCCACCAGTGGCGAAACCATCCCACCTAGCAACCGAACCGCAGAGGAAGTACATCTTCAAGCTAGGAATGATTGGGGGAATGTCTCCAGATGAAACTAAGGAGATGGCTAAGAAGAAGTTTGGTCTCGACTCATT
>Ga0208904_1001851_pt1 | contig 13916 bp, 12 predicted proteins | sample AntAceMetag02UKB_FD_184774 | JGI IMG/M metagenome (GOLD analysis project Ga0208904, IMG submission 184774) | Saline lake microbial communities from Ace Lake, Antarctica - Antarctic Ace Lake Metagenome 02UKB (SPAdes) (version 2) | ecosystem: Environmental > Aquatic > Non-marine Saline and...
TGTCAAATGGCTCTGTTGCAGACTTAAAACCTACTCCATAAGAAAATAACTCATCTACTAGATTAAGTAGATCTTTTAAATTTCTACTGAACCTGTCTATCTTATACACCAGTACTAAATCAAGCTTTCTCTGTTTTGCATCTTCTATAAGCTTCTTCAGAGCAGGACGCGAAGTTGTATATCCGCTTATACCGTCATCTTGGTATATATTGATTACCTCAAGACCTTCTCGTTTAGCATAGGATTCGAGATATTCTCTCTGCACTTCAAGTGAATACCCCTCTTTTGCTTGATCTTCAGTTGATACTCGGAGATATAATGCAACCTTCATTTATTGAATTCTCTTTCTTTCGCTTTAAGCAATCTTTCTCGTTCTTTTGCAAAAATCTCTAATAATTTTGGTCGCATACCACTATTATAAGTACCTCTCATATTAAAATGTCCGTTAATCCCATTCACCATTGAATCATATATTAATTTTTCAGCATCCTTCCATTCTCCAAAATTAAAATAATCTGGGATCTTTTCGACTTCCGTATAATATGTAGTTACCCACTCACGCCTATTCTTCCCACCAGAATATTTCAAAGTGCGATCTATGCTCTCTAAATAACGGGTGATATATAAAGAGTAATCTTTGTCCGTTAACAAACCTTTCTTTTCTTTTTCTTTCAATTCTTTAATATCACTGGATATTTTTGTTTGCCCCCGCGATGTTTCATCTTGGTATAATTCATCCCTGAAATCCTTATAATCTGCAGATTTTTTCTCTTTCCAGCCATACCAGACTTGAAAGGATAAGCACGGCACTATAAGAATAAATAAAAATAATTTAAAACCAAAATTCAGTTTCTGTTCAGGTAAGAAACTAATTGTAGCACTAACTATACCAACAACAGCTATTGAAATAAAAAATAGTTTATCCATATATTTACTCCTTTAATCTATTGCGCCACCTCTTAATAGTTTCAATATCTTCAATTGTAAAAACAGGATAATTGCGATAATCTCTCTTTGGTTTAATCCACTTTTTCTTAATCCAATAATAGAGAGTTTGGCGGGTAACACTTAATTCTTTTGCTGCTTGGCTTAGATTATATCTTTTCATGGTAGAATTGGATATTACACCTTTTTACAGTTATTGTCAATTAGTATTTAAGGGGGCAGTTGCGAAGTAACTGCGGGTGGGCGGGGCTTTATTAAATCATATGCTTTTTAAGCGCCGTAAGGCGCGCGGACTGCCAAAGGCAGAACGCAAAAACATCAAAATCGCTTCAAAAAAGATCTTTTTGCCCCCAAAAAGCTTTTTACCCTTCGGGTATTTCGCGCCCTCCGGGCGCATTGCTTTTAATTTTTTTGCCCCCTTTAATTTTTTATATTTTAAGGAAAAAGAAAGATGCCAAGTACTTCAAAAGAAAAAGCTTATAGAAAATCCGCACCGAGAGTCTATATCCGGACTTTCGGATGACCTTATGCTCCGCTTATACAATACGCTTCATTCGTTCTTTAAAATTCAATGATCTAATGCGCCGCCCGCTTGGGCGGGCTACTTGGTGCTGCTTTTACCGCTTGCTGCGCCTTGGGGCGCAGACTACGCTGCTTTGCTCGCTGGGCCGCTCGCTTGGTGATAGCATCCTACTTCGATTCGGCTTTTTATGTTTGGTGCATTTTGGGTGGGGGCAAAATGCACCAAACACTATGTGTCCTCAACCTCGCATAAATCTTTTATTTTTTTGCCGGCCAATCTGTCTTGCCTGTCCCGAGCAAAACGAGGGGAACAAATGTGAGGGAAATGACGAGTGGCGAGCAAGGTCGAACCAAGTTGAGAGAAAATTTTTAAAAGCTGTTTGATTTTTGCTCGGGTTCGTCCACCCCTGCCTGTAGCCAAAGCAGGGACGAAGCTTCCAGCGGCAGGTTAAGCCGAATCTTTTGGTGTTAACACAGCTTTAATGCCCACCCACCCGATGTTTGTTATGAAAGAAACTTCACCCATCAATTGGTAGAGAAAAATAATATGACATTAGTTCAAATGCCAAAGTCAGAGTCAAATATTCTAAATGTAATTTCTCCAATTCTTGTTTGGAATGATGGTAAAACCGCACGCGTTGTTGGAACAGCAATTTTATTAGGGCCTGGACTCGCTTTATCAGCATTGCATGTTATTGAAGACTTTATCCCTAGAAATAAACATATAAACGAGATAAATGCTAATGTTGTTGTGCTTCAAGCTTTAACAGGGGCAGCATGGTATATCAGGAGAGTTTGGGCTACAAGTCATACTGATGCAGCCTTTTTGGGTCTTGAACCTAAAAATGATACAGCTAAAAATTATAAATGGCACCGCTTTGGAATAAATCTCCATTTACCAAAGCCAGGTGAAAAGATTTTTGCTGCTGGTTTTCCGCATTCTACAATTTTGGGAGTTGATGAGGGTCTTACTCAAAAAGAAGTTACCGCTGTAAAGATTAATTTAAACCTTAAAACTGTAAGCGGAATTGTACAAGAGGCGCATGGCTCTAAGCATGAAGGCCATTTGGATTTTCCTTGTTTCCAGTGTAATGCAGAATTTGATTCACAAATGAGTGGAGGTCCAGTACTAGATGAAGACGGATATTTACGTGGCCTTGTGTGTTCAGGGTTTGATTTAGCTGATGAAGCTGAGCCTGTTTCTTTTGTTGCGGGCATTATGCCAACCATGGCTATTAAAATTGATAGCTCTTTACCGAAGCTTGACAGAACTCAGAAATACTATATTCTTGAATTAGCAAAGAAAGGTTTTTTGCCTGTTATTGGTCATGAAAGGGTTAAAATAACTGAGCTAAAAGAAGGAAGGTCAAGAATTGAATTCAGGTAATGCTCGGAGTTTGTTGGGTGTTGTTATGAAGAAAAACATTAAATTTACCATCTTCCTTATATTTATTTCTATCTTATGCATAGCTCCTTTGTTATTACGGGCTGAAAGTGAAGTAAACTCTGCTAAAGTCACTGACATATCCGATCGTAAATACGAACAGGCTGTTATTCAGCTTTTGGATAACGCGAAGCATTCAATAGTTATCTCCATGTATAATATCAGCTTAGGCAAAGATACTAATAATCCTGTCAGGCTCTTACTCAATGACCTATTAGAGGCAAGGCACAGGGGAGTTAGGGTTACATTATATATTAATACGCGTTTTCGCCGAAACGCTAAAAAACCCTTTATTAAAAGCCCTATCTTTAAAAAGCTAGAAGAGGCAGGATGCGTAATTTATCCCTTGCCATCTAAACGAAAATTACATGATAAGCTTATAATAGTCGATAACCGTTATGTAGTAGAAGGCAGTACAAATTGGTCTGTTGTAGCGCTAAGAGGTAATTTTGAATCCGCTACACTTATTGATTCTCCAGACCTTGCCCGCGTAAAGCTATCTAGGCTTGAAAATCTTCTTATTATATCCAAAGAAGAAAAAGAGGTTTCCAATTCTCCTGCTTATATAGAAAATCTGCCAAAAACTCTAACTATTCCTAATGTCCTTCTCTTGAATAAGCAGTATTTCGTATCTATGATTAATAGGAATGATAATCGGTCTTTGGATCTCTATCTATTGCTATTAGCGCACAGCCAAACCATCAAAACTAAAGAATTCTTTATAAATTTAGAGTCCATGGGCTTAAGTTTAGGCCTGTCTGCATCCTGGTCAGATACCGCTTTAAGGCGCCAGGTAATCAGGAGCCTAAAAAGACTGAAAAATAACTATCATTTGATAAATGTAAATTTTTTTTATGGCAAAGATGCTGCTATAAGCCTCTGTCGTCCTGAAGTAGAAAATACTGTCATTCTGAGCCCGCAGGGCGAAGAATCTAGCATTTTCACTATACCCACCAACTCTATTATCAAGGCAAAAGGCCCCGAGCTAACCCCGCGCCTAAAATACCTCCTTTTAATCAAGGCATTCCTAAAAAGCAAAGGGGAAGATTTATATTCTATTGAAAAGACCACACTTGCTAAACGTTTTTTTATTAGTAGGTCAACCGTTACTGCTGCTTTTAAGGATTTGCAGAAATATTCTAAATGAGAAAAGGGAAAAACAATGCCTGAAGGTGGTTTCTTGCTAAAATTTGATGGTAAGGAGATCGAACGTTGCCATTCCGTAGCTTTTGACTACGATTCCTGGGAATGCATAATCAACAACACAAAGAAAAATGCGCATGCCTAACATCAAAACTATTACCATTGAGGCAGAAAAAGAATCTGCTTGATAGAGCATATTGTATGTGGTATGATGTGGACTAATGTTGTATTAAATGGAATTAAGCGGGGTTGGTACCATCACAATATAAAAGGAGGTATTAAATTATGATTAAACTTGATGCAGAAATACAAAGGAAGCTATTAAGTTTGCCTGAATCAGGCATGGGCTATCAAATAGTAGAGGCAACTTATTCAGACTATAGCCAGAAAGAATGCCTTGTTATGAATGCGACAATAGCTGAACCTACAAACAATAGAAACGCTCAGGATGTTTTAAAATCTATTTCTTTAGATGAAGCTAATAGAGTATATAAGTTATTCACAGCCTCAACGGATATCATTGACGTAAGATTGAAGGCTGACAAAGGCATTTTTAAAGCATCTATTGTTAAGCTTGAGGAGGCTAAAGGGGCAGATCAGGCTCAGGAAGAAATGACAGAAGAAGATGAACATTTTGTTAGATTTTCGCATTTTGAAGATGATAAGCGCATAGATAAGATTAATAAAAAAGCACTTTCTGGAACATATGCTACTACGGCAGAAGATGCAGAATATTGCATTGATAGTAAAATTGATCCGATTGCTAGATATGCTTTGCCAAGTATACTTACTATAGAATACGCATTTCATATCAGACCGCTAGAAAAGACGCCTGTAAAAAGAGGCACTGTAGAACCGACAAATAATCAGCCGGGAGGTGGCCCAGAAGTGCTTTTTACAAAAGGAACAGATAATAATACGGTTTCACTACCTCCAGAAAAGCTATGAAAAATGAATTAGAAATTAAATTATCAGAAAACTGGATAAAAAAGCTTCAGGAATTACCAGAGACAGGCATGGGCTATCAAATAGTTAATTTAACACTTACAAGTGACAAAGTTTTTAACAATATAACTGTTTTAAATTGCTCGATTGCTATTCTGGAAGAAAAAATTGATGTGTCTCAGATCAAGAACATTGAGATATCCAATAAAGGAAAATAAAAGGATAATTTTTCTATGCTTTTAAAAGGATATTTAACTGTAGAAGAAGTTGCCAAGCAGCTCGGTCTGTCTGAGTATAGAGTGCGTGAGCTTATTCGCGAGAAGCAGATCAGGGCTACGAAAATAGGGCAGTGGCGTGTTAAACCCGCAGATTTAGAAGATTTTATTAAAGCGAGGACAAATAGATAGGGAGTTGTTATGCCAATAAAAAAGATCATAATGTCTCAAGAAACCGCAGCAAAAATAGAGAATCAAGAGGAACCTATTTTTGTTGTGGCTATTCCAGCAGGTACTGCACCTGAGGCTACTGGAGATTACGTATTGCACGAAGTAGCCGAAAAGTATCCAAATATTGCTTTAGCAACTAGCACAAGCAGTACTATAGCTTTTGCAGCGCAGGAAGGTCAAAGGGAACACATGAGACTGAAAGGTGTTAAATTACATTTAGGTTTTTCTCCAAGTTGTGATTTTGAATGGGAAAAGGAATAAATTATGGCAAAAGAAGCTAAAGCAAGAATACGAATAAACAAGTATCTTGAAGATGCCGGGTGGCGATTTTTCGATACAGATGTTGGACCCGCCAATATTTTCCTGGAGACGAATGTTAAAATTACTGAACAGGTATTAAATGATCTTGGTGAGGATTTTGAGAAAACAAAAAATGGATTTACAGACTACATCCTTTTAGATGATAAAAGTTTCCCATTTGTGGTTTTAGAGGCAAAACGAGAGGATAAAGACCCTTTAGACGGGAAGGAACAGGCTCGCAAATATGCAAAAAACCTTAATGTTCGATTTGTAATTTTGTCTAATGGTAGCCTTCATTATTTTTGGGATATTGAAATAGGCAATCCGCATATCATTACTGCTTTTCCTACGCATGAATCATTAACATACAAAAAGTCTTTCAAGCCCAACACGGATAATCTTGTTCGTGAATATATTGATTCAGATTATATTGCCATTACCCAAAAACCGGATTACAAGAGCGACCCTAATTGGATGGATGAGGGTAGACGGAATGATTTTATTAGCGATAATAATCTTAAATTTTTAAGAGATTATCAGATAAACGCTATTAAATCCTTGCAGGATGCGGTAGATGAAAAGAAAAACCGATTTTTATTTGAAATGGCAACAGGCACAGGAAAGACCCTTGTTGCGGCAGGTGTTATCAAGTTATTCTTAAGGACCGGAAACGCTAAGAGGGTACTTTTTCTTGTTGATAGATTAGAGTTAGAGGATCAAGCATGGAAAAATTTTGTAAAATACCTTAAGAGTGATTACAAGTCTGTAATTTATAAAGAAAATCGAGACGATTGGAAGAAGGCTGAAATTGTAGTCTCCACTGTTCAGTCATTTCTTTTTAACAATAAGTATAAAGATTTATTTTCGCCAACTGATTTTGATTTAGTTATCTCTGACGAAGCGCATAGGTCAATTGGGGGAAACAGCCGAGCGGTTTTTGAGTATTTTACAGGGTATAAATTGGGGCTTACCGCAACGCCTAAAGATTACCTAAAAAAAGTTGACGAAAAGAAATTAGCTGAAAAAGACCCTCGCAAATTAGAAAGGCGTCAGTTGCTTGACACTTATAAAACCTTTGGATGCGAGGCAAGCAATCCAACATTCCGGTATACGCTTTTAGATGGGGTAAGAGATAGGTATTTGGTGAACCCTATTGTTGCAGATGCCAGAACAGACATAACAACAGAATTGCTTTCAGAAATGGGCTATTCTGTGCTGATAGAGAACGAAGAAGGCCAGGAAGAAGAAAAGATATACTTCCAAAAGGATTTTGAACGAAAGTTTTTCTCAGAAAAAACTAACAGGACATTGTGCCGGACATTTTTAGAAAAGGCGTTAAAAGACCCCCTAACAGGTGAGATTGGTAAAAGTATTATTTTTTGCGTTAGCCAAAACCACGCTTCGAAAATAACACAGATGCTTAATGAACTGGCACATAAAATTTATCCGGGTAAATATAGTTCTGATTTTGCGGTACAGGTAACATCTTATATTGATGGCTCTCAACAGATGACAATTAACTTTTCAAACAATAATCTAAACGGGCATACGACTTTCAAGGACGGCTATAATTCCAGTAAGACTAGGGTATGCGTTACCGTAGGAATGATGACGACGGGTTATGATTGTGAGGATATTTTAAATTTATGCTTAATGCGGCCTATTTTTTCACCACAAAATTTTATTCAGATGAAAGGCAGAGGAACCAGGAAATATGATTTTGTTTATAGAGAAAGAGACGACTCGGGAAAGGTGGAAAAATATGTTGTCAAAAAGGAGCGGTTTAAACTTTTTGATTTTTTTGCCAATTGTGAATATTTTGAAGAAAAATTTGATTATGATGAAGTGATAGAATTGCCTCCGGAAACCGGAGGAGGTTCGGGCCCGTATCCACCGCCACCTCCGTCGTCAGACGAGTATGAAAGTACCCGTCTCGATCCCTTAAAAGAATTGGCTGAGACACCTATCGGTCTTGAGGGCATGAAAATCGACCGGAAGTTTTTTGAAAAGTTTGAAGAGGTTATTAAAGGCAATGAGTATGTTAAAGCTAAAATTTATGAAGGCAAGTACGAGGAAGCCGAGAGCTACATCAAAAAAGAAGTTTTTGATAAACCGGAAGAATACTTTAACCTTGATAAACTCCGCAAATCTGTTAAACTTGACCGCCGCTTAAGCTTAAGAGAAATATTAGAAAAAATATTCGGTCGGATTAGGAAATTTAAAACAAAGGATGATCTGCTCGAGGAAGAGATAGAGAAGTTCATTTCTCTTTATCACCCCGAAAATAAGTTTATCCATATTATACGCCAATTTATGAAAGCGTATATCCTAGATATCGAATTGCGGGAAATTTTTAACTCTAAGGAATACGGTAGGCTTGAGACTAACCCAGGTTTTACAATGAAGGACCTAAAAGAATTAGATGGTTGGAAAGACCCGGTAGTTGAGTATATAAAAGATTATGTGCCATTAAATGCCTTCGTGGCTTAAAGGAAAATTGAAATATGTTGACAAATGGAACAAAAAGACTGATTGATACGGCAAGGGATATCCTTGTCGGCAAATTGCCTGATCCAAAATCGCAGGTTGAGCAGATTACGATTGCCTTAATCTATAAATTTATGGATGATATGGATAAGCAATCGGAGGAGCTTGGCGGTAAAATGAAATTTTTTACCGGTGAATACGCAAAATATGCTTGGAGTAAAATATTCGATCCTCGCGTGAGCGGTCATGAACTTGTCGGTTTGTATGGCGAAGCTATTCAGCGGATGAATCATAATCCGAATATTCCGCAATTATTCAGAAATATTTTTAAAAATGCCTATTTGCCGTATCGTGATCCTGAAACCTTAAAAAGTTTTCTTAAAGCTATCGGAGAGTTTGAGTATGATCATAGTGAAAAACTAGGTGACGCCTTTGAATACCTGCTTTCTGTGATGGGCTCGCAAGGAGATGCTGGTCAGTTTAGGACCCCCCGGCATATCATCGATTTTATAGTAGAGGTAGTTGAGCCAGGGAAGAATGAGACTATTCTTGACCCCGCTTGTGGTACGGCGGGATTCTTGATTTCTTCGTATAAACATATTTTAGAGAAAAACAAAAAAGACAATCGGGTACATTTAACACCAGCTCAAAAGAAAAGACTTATTGAAAACTTTTCTGGCTATGACATTTCGCCGGATATGGTCAGGTTGTCATTGGTTAATATGTATTTGCATGGATTCAAGAATCCTAAAATCTATGAGTATGATACATTAACCTCAGAGGAAAAATGGCAGGAAGTATTTGATGTAATATTAGCAAATCCGCCGTTTATGAGTCCGAAAGGCGGAATAAGGCCCCATAAACGGTTTAGTGTTCAGGCGAAACGTTCGGAGGTGCTTTTCGTTGACTATATTGCCGAACATTTAAACCCTAACGGCCGGGCCGGTATTATTGTTCCCGAAGGTATTATCTTTCAATCAGGCACTGCTTATAAGAAGTTGAGAAAGATGTTAGTTGGCCATTCACTTTATGCTGTTGTGTCTTTACCTGCTGGAGTGTTTAACCCTTACTCTGGGGTTAAGACATCAATATTGATGTTGGATAAAAATCTGGCAAAAAAGACAGATAAGATTTTATTCGTAAAGATCAATAATGATGGTTTTGGCTTGGGCGCACAGAGAAGAGAGGTTAGAGGAAGCGACTTGCCATTGGCCTTAGAAGTAATCAAGAGATACAAACGGAGTATCATTGAGAATAAGGAATTTGAATTCGATGCTGATGAGGTAAAGCTTGCCTCGATGATTGAGAAAAAAATAATTGCGAAAAGCGGAGATTATAACCTGGGTGGAGATAGATACAAGGAAGCCCTCGTTTATAGTGGAAAATGGGATTTTGTGGACTTAGGGGATGTTTGTGAAATAAAGACAGGAAAAAAAGATGTCAATCAAGGTAATCCTAATGGGAAATATCCCTTTTTTACTTGTGCGAAAAAACACACTTTTAGCGATGAATTTTCTTTTGATACAGAAGCTCTTTTGATCGCAGGGAATGGTGATGTCGGCTCTGTTCAATATTGTAGGGGAAAATTTGAAGCCTATCAGAGAACTTATGTGCTTTTCGATTTTAAGAAAATTACTGCAAAATACTTATTTTTTGTTCTTGAAGCAACTTTGAAAAAAATTATATCAAAACAGAAACTCGGTAATACAATGCCATATATAAAACTCGGCATGTTAAAAGGTTTTAAAATTCCACTTCCCCCGCTTGAAGTACAGGAGCGAATTGTTGCCAAATTAGACAGTTATCAAAAAATTATTGATGGCGCGAGGCAGGTAGTCGAAAACTACAAACCGCATATGGAGATTGATCCTGCCTGGGATATGGTGGAGTTAGGTGAATTATTTGAAAAGATAACTGAAGGTGTTGAGCCCAAGTCTTTAGACGAAGAAGGTGTTTATATAGGGCTAGAAAATATTACACAAGGTTCAGGCTGCTTAGATGGTGATATTGTAAAAAAGCATGGAGAGATAAAAAGCACAAAACTTGTATTCAAACCAAAAGACATTTTGTATGGGAAATTGAGGCCAAATTTAAATAAGGTTTGGCTTGCTGATTGTTCAGGAATTTGCTCGACAGATATTTTTGTATTGCGTTCGAAACAAAATATGGAGGTATTTTTTTATTCTAACTATTTGAGAAATGATAGATTAAATCAAGAAGTGTTAAGGGGGGTAAAAGGTGCTCAGCTTCCTCGTGTTGGGTGGTATTATTTCTCAAAAATAAAAGTTCCTTTTCCTGAAATGACAATTCAGAAAAATGTAGCAGAAAGTTTTAGATTGGAGCAATCGATAATAGAAGGGAATAAAAAGCTCATTGAAATTTATGAGCAAAAAATCAATGATCGCATTGCGAAGGTTTGGGGCGAAAAGACAGTATGATTAAAACGCAAACACTAACTTATACAGGTCATCGCCGGAGGATAAAGGGCAAGTACAAAAAATCAGGCATAGATGGTTGGTTGGATTATGAGGTTTTGGAGTTAGCTCTTTCTTATGCTATAGCACGAAAAGACACAAAGCCCATTGCTAAAGAGTTATTATCTCGGTTCAAAACTATTAACGGCGTTTTAGATGCTGACAGCAGAGAGTTAAAATCTGTATCCGGTATTTCAGAACACACAACCTTGTTTTTGAACTTGTTGAAAGATATCACTATTCTTTATTTAGAGAACGGTCTACATAACAAAGATTTGCTTCCATCTTCCGAAGCAGTGCTTGATTACTTGCGGGCATCTTTAAAAGGATGCGTGGATGAAGAATTTAAAACCATCTTTTTGAATGGCAGAAATCAGTTGCTATCCGTTGAAACACTCCAATCCGGTACAGTTAACAGGGCTGTAGTTTATCCAAGAAAAATTGTAGAAAGAGCATTGCATCATCATGCTGTTGGAGTTATTATCGCGCATAACCATCCTGCAGGAACGTTAAAGCCATCGAAAGATGATTGCGTAGTAACAAAATCTATTAAAGATGCGCTAAAGACTGTTGATATTTCTTTACTGGATCATATTATTATTGGTGGTAATGATTATTTTAGCTTTAATAGCAAGGGCCTTTTATAGCGGATGTTCAGAGTGCGGGGAATAGTTAAAGATTAAATAATAAATAAAAGACCAAATCGCTAAGGCTTAGGGGTGATAATTATGTTTAAAAGAATAACCAAAATCAAAAATATAGGAAAATTCTATGATTGTTCGCTAGGAGGGTGTGAATTTAAAGATAAGACTATAATTTTTGGTAGAAATGGAGATGGAAAGAGCACTTTTACTGCCATATTGAGGTCGTTGTCAACAGGGAATAACGATATTTTAATTGGCAGGAAATCATTTGTTAGTTCGGGGAGCAAAAACATTGAGTTAGGCTTTGAAGGCAGTTCTGGAAATATTGTTTATAAATTTGAAAACAAATGTTGGGACAATAATCATCAAGATATAGAGATATTTGATACATTTTTTATTTCAAAAAATATTTATGAAGGTGAACAAGTAGTTGATCGTCATAAGGCAAATTTACATCAATGTGTAATAGGCGAACAAGGCAAACTCTTATCGAACGAAATTAATAAGCTAATTGATGAATTAAAAGAAAAGACCCGCTTGAAGAATGAGAAGGTATCAACTTATAACCAATTTGGATTTTTAGACAGTTATTCTTTAGAGGAATTTATCAATTTGAGCCAAATTGATAATGTTGAAAGTAAAATAGAAAAATTGACAAAAGAATTGCAATTTAACTCGCAGTTAAATAAGCCAAGAAATTTATCTTTTGAGAATCCTGACCTTGACGCGCTAAAAAATATCCTTTCAAAAAAGTTTTCAACTGTTCACGAAGAAGCTCAAAGCGAAATATATGAACACGTGAAAGCTAATTGGAAAGATAAAGATCATTCTCTTAAGTTTTTGCAGGACGGCATTTCTCTCATAAAGGAATCCAAAGAGGATGTTAATTGCCCATTTTGTGGACAAAATTTACAGAAGGTCAACAATTTGTTAGAGGCATACCAGCAATATTTTGATGATGCGTATAAAAGATTACAGGCTGAGCTAGAAGTAGTTGTTGATCAATCTCTAGAATGGAATATTGAAAATCAGCTAACAAAGCTAATTTTAGAAGCTAAGGATTGGGCTGGTTATTTTCAGGATTCTAAGAGCTTTGAGGATTTGAAAAATATTGTAGAAAATTCAAAAGTTGCTTTTTTGGCGGCTAAGAACAATTTTGATTGTGAATGTGAAAAAAAGAGAACTGATTCAAATTACGATATTGATTTTATTGATTTTGAAAAAATGAAAGAGTACCGGAATTCTATCTCGAGAGAAGTTGAAAAATTCAATATGGCTATTAAAGATTTCTGTGATGGGCTTGAATCAAAAAATATTAACGAATTAGTGAATGAGATTGGGAGATTAAGTGCTTCTAAGGAACGATATGATAAAGACTGGTTTGAATTTTGTGATGAATATAGAAGTATAGCAGCCGACATAGAAGCTTTTAAGGGCCAAAGGGACGTTAAAATCGAAGAGCTTACTGTTTATTCAGAAGATGTTTTTAATAAGCATGAAGAAAAAATCAATAAAATATTAGAAAACATAGGGGCAGATTTTAAAATTGATAACTTTAGAGGAAACGATGATCGTAGGCGTTCTGAGGCTGTTTCTTGCGGTTTCAATATAAAATTCTTCGACCAACATACTGTGCCGATTGAAGGTCAGGAAAATACCCCTCATTTTAACAATACATTAAGTCAAGGGGATCGGACTAGTCTTGCATTTGCTTTTTTTCTGTCCCTATTATTTCATGATGAGAATTTAGACAAGAAAATTATTGTTTTTGATGATCCAATTTCAAGTTTTGATTTAGAGCGGAAACGCAAAACCGTTCAACTGTTAGCCAGTATCGAAAATTATGACAAAAAGAAACCTCTGCAGATGATTGTTTTAACACATGAAAAAAGTTTTTTATCGCGACTTATGAGGGAGGAAGCATTTTCGAGCGCAATAGTTTACAAATTTGAACCAGATGGTGTGGCTAGTGGGCAGAAGAAATGCACAATGGTTTTTTGTAATGCAAATGAAGAATTTTTAAAAAAAGAAACATACAAATATCTAGATGAAATCAAGGGAGCAGTAGTAAGCAATCAAAATATTTCTGACGATCCGTATTTAAAATGCAGAAAGATAATGGAAGCAGTATTTAAGGCGAAATACTATTTAGAATTAAAAGATGACATTTTGCAAAACAGAGGGCTTAGAAAGTTTGCAGATACATTAGAGCAGTTAAATATTTACCCACAAGAGAAAAAAAATAAGTTTACAAGTTTGTTCAACGATTTGCATGCACCTCATCATGATTTGAATGTGCCCGAAAATATTAGCGAAAATTCTCAAGGGGATTTGAAGTCAATACTAGAAGACACATTAAGGTTGTTGAAAGAAATTTAGCAATTTCCCACCCTTGGCAATCGCATTCGTCCGGCTGCAACCACTACGTGTTTTTTCGTTGCGGACTTTGTGCGATTGCTTTAACCCACCCAAAAAAGCAAAAATCAAACAGCTTTTAAAAATTTTCTCTCAACTTGGTTCGACCTTGCTCGCCACTCGTCATTTCCCTCACATTTGTTCCCCTCGT
>Ga0208904_1001858_pt1 | contig 13891 bp, 12 predicted proteins | sample AntAceMetag02UKB_FD_184774 | JGI IMG/M metagenome (GOLD analysis project Ga0208904, IMG submission 184774) | Saline lake microbial communities from Ace Lake, Antarctica - Antarctic Ace Lake Metagenome 02UKB (SPAdes) (version 2) | ecosystem: Environmental > Aquatic > Non-marine Saline and...
ACCTATTAAATGTAAGTCTGATTGATTCTTTTGAGTATGTTCAATGGCTTGCAAAAAAGCCTGATTATTAAAAAAACTATTATCCACAATAGATTGCGTAATACGAGGCAAACTTTGCCAAACAATACGACCTCCACCTAAATTCAAATGTCCCACTTCAGAATTCCCAGGCTCCCCCCAAGATAAACCCACTGACTCTCCCGAGGCTTGAATAGTAGTTGTGGGATAGTTAGTTATTAGTTGATCTAAAACAGGCATTCGCGCTGTAGTAACGGCATTACCATTTCCTGCTGGAGCTACTCCAAAACCATCTAAAATGATTAAAACAACTGGTTGAATATTTTCAGACATACTATAATAAAACTTATACTTTAATTAAACTTTGTCCTTTCATTTCAGGGGGTTCCTTTTGACCTAGGAGGTATAAGATAGTCGGCGCTACATCAGCTAAACTCCCATCATTTCTCAATTTTACAGATTTAAATTTTGGACTCACCAAAATAAAAGGTACGGGATTAATGGTATGAGTGGTTTTAATTTCTCCCGTCCTTAAGTCAATCATCTCTTCAGCATTACCATGATCAGCAGTAATAATTATAGAATATTTTTCTTTTTGAGCAAAATTAACTAATTCCTTTAAATTACGATCAACGCATTCCACTGCTTTGATAGCTGCTTTTAAATTACCAGTATGCCCCACCATATCTGTATTAGCAAAATTAAGAGCAATAAAATTTGGTTGATCAATTTTGATCTCTTTGCAAATTCTTTGACGAATCTTATTTGCGCTCATTTCTGGACGCAAATCGTAAGAGAAAACATCAAGTGAAGGGACAATAATTCTTTTTTCATTAGATACTATATTATCATGTCCACCATTAAAGAAAAAGGTAATATGAGCATACTTTTCGGTTTCTGCAATATAGACCTGTTTAGCGCCATTTAAAACAATAGGTAAAGTTTTCTCAATATCTTCACTAGGGTAAGCCGTTCTAATGTCATCTAAATCTGGTCCAAAATCCGTCAGAGCTACAAAAAATAAATTAGATATACATTTTTTTCTTTTAAAAGATTGAGGATTTTTTTTATTAAAATTTTTCTGGACGAAAGCTTTGCTTAATTCTCTAGCCCGATCTGACCTTAAATTCATAAAGAAAACTAAATCATTGTCTTCTATTAAACCAATAGGTCTTTCTTTGGAATCAACTATAACTGTCGGGCTAATAAATTCATCAGTTTCTTTGCGATTGTAAGCACGCACAATTGCTTCTTGAGCACTAGCAACTTTAAGACCTTTGCCACAAACTAAAAGATGATATGCTTTCTCAATATTCCTCCATTTTTTAACTCTGTCCATGGCATAAAAACGTCCAGTTACGCTAGCAATATGCACTTTCAGAAAACGATGATTATCAATTTTCTCTTGAAATCTTTCTAATATTCTAATTGCTGCATGCTGAGCTGAATCACGACCATCTGTAAAAAGATGTAAAAAAACCTCTTTAACTCCTTGTTCCTCCAAAAAGTCAATCATAGCTAACCAGTGTTGAGGAGAAGAATGCGCGCTATTTTCTTCTGTAACTAAACCCATGAGATGAACTTTGGAATTATGTCCTTTATAATGAGAGATCCCTTCCAAAAAAGCAGGATTTTTAAAAAATCTACCATTTTTAATAGATTTATTAATACTCAAAGCGTCATCATAAACAATACGACCAGCTCCTAAATTTAAATGCCCAGCTTCAGAATTTCCCGGTTGACCAACTGGCAATCCTACTCTCTTGCCATGCGCACAAAGTTCAGTATAGGGATATTTTTGTTTTAAGGCATCAAAAAAAGGCTTTTGAGCCAGCTCAATAGCATTACCTTCGTTAGCTGACGCCACGCCCCAACCATCTAAAATAACCAACATTGTTCGTTGACTGTACTTATTTTTATCAATCATTTTTTTTAAAATTATAATATTGTCTAAACGACTCATAACTGACCTGTTGGGTCAGCTTTAAGTTCATCTTCTATTCCTATTAACCTGTTATATTTGGCCACTCTTTCTCCTCTGTTCGGCGCGCCTGCTTTAATAAAATCAGCATTTACGGCAACTGCTAAATCAGAAATAAAAGTATCATTAGTTTCTCCAGAACGATGAGAAATAGTAATTTTATATCCAGCTCTGCGAGCAAAATTAATACATTTAATTGTTTCACTTAAAGTACCAACTTGATTAGCCTTAACAGAAATAGCATTAGCAGAATCATTCAAGATACCCTTTCTTAAAAGGGCTATGTTTGTAGTGAATAAATTATCGCCAACAATTAAAAATTTTGGATTAATGCTTAAAAGAGCTTTTTTTAATTCCTTCCATTGCAACCAAGAGTCTTGCGCTAAACCATCCTCAATGATAGCTAATGGATATCGATGAGCCCACTCTTTATATAAACCAATCATATCTTCAGAGCTATTCTCTCGTTTGTTAATAATATACTTGCGTTTTTGCATATCATAAAACCCATCAGCGGCGACATCAAGTCCAAATACAATTTCTTCACCCAATTTATAAGAAGAATTGTTGACTGCTGTTTGAAGCAAATCCAAGGCTTCTTCATTTTGGGTAATGCTCGGCGTAAAACCACCCTCATCTCCTACGGTAGCAAAATAACCATATCTGGTTTTAATGGCATTTTTAAGTAAGTGAAAAATTTCTACGCTAGTGCGAAACTTTTCTCTAAAAGACGAATTATTAAAAGGGATAATATTAAATTCTTGAATTTCAAATCTGTCATCTGAATGTTTACCTCCATTAATCATATTAAATATGGGTATCGGCAATTTATAACCAACAAGATCTCCTCTATAATATTTTTCTCTAATATATTCATATAAATGCAGGTTGCTGTCTAAGGCGCCAGCTCGACAACAAGCTAAAGACACGCTTAAAAGAGCGTTAGCCCCTAAATTAAATTTATTGGGCGTAGCATCTAAACCAATTAAGATTTTATCTATTTGAATCTGCTCAGAAATATCTATTCCAATTAATTTTGGCACTATAATATCTTGAATATTTTTGCACGCTTTTAATACACCTTGCCCGTTATAACGCAAAGAGTCACGATCTCGTAAATCCATTGCTTCATGCTTTCCCTTGGATGCTCCAACTGGGACTGTAGCACGAGCTTTAAGACCGTTGTCTAAAACTATTTTCGTTTGAATTGTTGGTTCGCCTCTTGAATTTAAAATTTCTGAAGCAAAAATTTGTTTGATTTTAGTCATAAAAAAACATATTTATTTTCTTTCAGGCCATTGAGGGATATGGAACAATTCATCTTCTATTTCCATCAATCTGTTGTATTTAGCAACTCTTTCGCCCCTGTTCGGCGCGCCTGTTTTAATATAATCGGCATTTACAGCAACAGCCAAATCAGAAATAAAGGTATCATTGGTTTCTCCAGAACGATGGGAAATAATAACCTTATAATCATTCTTTCTCGCCAAAGCAATACATTGCATTGTTTCTGTCAATGTTCCAATTTGATTTAATTTAATCAAAATTGAGTTAGTTGATTTTTCTTTAATGCCTTTTTCTAATCTTTTAATATTGGTAGTGAATAAATCATCCCCCACCACTAATATTTTCTGATCCAATTCTTCAATCTTTGCAGTCAACGGAGTCCATGGTTCCCAATCATCTTCAGCAAATGGATCTTCAAGAAATAATAATGGATATTTTTTAACCCAACTCCAATAAATCTTAGCCATATCATTGCTAGATCTTTTCTTTTTTTCGAAAATATATTTCTTTATTTTTTCGTTATAAAAAACTGAGGCAGCTACATCAATACCAAAAAATATTTCTTCTCCCAAAGTATGTTTGGTAAATTCAGTAACCGCAACCAAAAGCTTGAATGCTTCTCGAGTATCTTTAAGTTTAGGAGCAAAACCACCTTCATCACCTACGGCAAAAGTTAAGCCCTTTTTTCTTAAAATCTCTTTCAATGCCCCAAAAACCTCAGCTCCTACTCGCATTTTTTCTTTAAATGTTTTTGGACTCACAGGAATAACCATGAATTCTTGAACGTCCAATCCTGAATCAGAATGAATGCCACCATTTATAATATTAAATAAAGGAGTTGGTAAAATATATTCAGTAGCAGAAATATCATAAATTTCTCTGATATATTTATATAATGGCTGACCAGTGTCTTTACTTGCCACCCGAGCTACAGCTAAAGAAACAGCTAAAATTGCGTTAGCACCTAACTCGCTCTTATTCGGAGTGTTATCTAATGCCAACATTTTTTTATCTATTTCTATAGAATTTGCTTCTTGACCCATTAGAACGGGAGCAATTATCTTCTCCACGTTCTGACATGCATTAAGAACTCCTTTTCCTGAATAACGAATATCGTTATCTCTTAATTCCAATGCTTCGTGTTTGCCTGTAGAAGCTCCGGAAGCTACAGCGGCTTTAGCTTGTATATTATTCTCTAAAATAACCTTAACTTCAATCGTGGGGTTGCCGCGAGAGTCTAAAATTTCTCTAGCATTAATTTTTTTGATCTTTGTCATATAAATATTTTATTAATTTTATTGTTTCATTAGTCTAACATTTTTTCTACTTTTTTTCAATTCTTGTGCCTCATATTACTAAAAATTGACATGTGGACAACTATATAACTCTTATCGTTGACTGTTTCAAAAATTTAATGTATAGTTCTAATATACCTGCGGGACGTCAGTCCCTATCGGCATTAGAGCTGATGGCGGGTATACAAAAAACTCCTTATTTTTTAGGGAGTTTTTTGATTTTTCTCTTTTTTACTTTTTTACTAATTTTAACATTATCATCACCCATTACACTAAAAAAATACTTACTTTTCTTTGTTTGTCTTATTACTACTTTTATCCTACAAAAATCTATTGTCGAACTAAATGTCCAAAAACGCGCCATAGAAGTGATTATTACTTTTTCGCCGTATCTATTCTCCTTATGTTTTGCCTCTATCTCCCTATATTCAATTCTTGCTTTTGGATTTTTTATTATATCCTCCACGTATTGCAAAAGAACAAATCTTCTCTTCTGTTCATTTCTTGTTCTCGGCAAACGGCCCTTGCGAATTAAATGATTGAATCCTTTATTGTTAAAAGATATATATTCATTATCAAGAGCTGGAGATTGAATACGGCCTATTTTTATATAAAGCTCTTTAGCTCTATTTTTTGATTTTTCATATCCTAAATTCCATGCATGAATCATAAAAAATTAATTAATATTATTTTAAAAATTCTTCTAAATCAGAAGTTAAGTCAGAATTATTTTCTTTAAGTATTTTTAATACTATATCTAAATTTTTACGAGATGTTCCAACTTTTGGTTCCAATATATATGCTTCCTTGAATATCTCTACAGCCTTTTCATATTCTTTGGATTCTAAATATGCCCTACCTAAAGCATAATAAACTTGCTGTCGCTGAGGGGATAATTCTTTGGCTTGCAATAAAATATCTTTAGCATCATCGACATACTCCCTATTATATCCACTAGCTAAATTATATAACTGCCCCAGATATAAAAACTGACGAACGTCTTGAGGATGTTCAATAACACTCTTTTCAAATTCATTGATCGTCAATTCTGTTGCCTGAGCCAGAATTTTTAAATCTGTATCAGAAGTATCTTTATTAACTTTTTTGTACTCATCATTAATCTGTTTTGCCAATTGCGTTCTAACCTCTATATTTGTAAAACAAGGTTTATCTAATGACTGACCATACCAACGCAATCCAGACCTTAAATCAACTTTAGTGGTGTGAACAGCGCGCACCCCAAATTGACTTTGTTGCCATGGTTCAATGTTAAACTTATACATAGCAAAGGGAATAAAAAGAATAACTAAAAATATTAAAAGAGGCAAAGGAAATTTAGATTCCTGATGAGGTCCGACCTCATCATGGAAGTCGGACTTCCGTTGGGAAATAAAACATACAAAAGATAAACTAAAATAGAAAAGAATTAAAGAAGCGGGAGTATCAAAAACAAATAGATTCTGAATAAAATACGCCAAAAACATGCAAATCAATAACAGAATACTAATCCTTTGATTGGCTGTATTTACATATCTTTTTCTCAATAACCAGAAAAGTACAAAAAAGATAGCTAAATACGATAAGGTTCCCAAGATTCCAGTTAAAGCCAATAAATCAATGATCTGATTATGGGTTTGATCAAACCAAGTCGCTTGTTCCCCTTTTGTTAAATACCAGGGATCATAATGCTTATTAAAAACTACATTATAGTTTCCAATCCCCCAACCAAAAATAGGTCTTTCTTGAAATCCTTTGAGTCCAATTCTCCAAGACCTCAGCCTTGCTTGATTGGATGTTGGCGTAATAGCCATTAATCGTCGGACGGCAAGGGGAGCTTTTTGCATCCAATCTTCTTTTCTGTTTGCATATAAAAATATACTAATTACAATTGTTGATAATAAAAAAATTAATAAAAGTATTTTTAAAAACTTTTTTGTTTTTTTTCTAAAAATTAAAAATAATAAAAAGACGAAAGCACTTATCCCAAAAGCAACAATAGCTCCTCTAGTAGCAGTAAAGAACAAAACAACTAAATTAAATATCAAAAGTATAAAAGCCAAAATCTTAAAAAATCTTTTTTTTGACCATGGAATCAATATGCCGGCCAAAAATATATGCATCAAAGCGTAAACTCCCAAAAAATCTGGATTACCTAATGTAGCACTCATTCTCTTGGCGCCATCTTTTAATAGAAATGATAATCCCATTTTTTGACCTAAACCATAAAGCCCTAATAAAAGAGAACAAGATAATGTTGACCAAAGAAAAATTGTCCAATCTTTTTTCTTTTTCTTGTCCGCCGGAGAGGAGGAAAATAAAGTAGATAAAATAATAAACCATATATAAAAATGAATTATTGTTATAACTCCGGTCATTCTTTCTTGAGTGCTGAAAAAACTTTTGCCGATATCTATTCCAATAAAAGATGTTAAAATTAAAAGACCCATGAATATTGTCAGGACTAATATCAATGGATTCTTAAAATTTATCTTATATTCTTTTCTATTCTTAGAATAAAAAACTAAAAATAACCAAGCGACAAAAATAATTTCTACTATGATTTGAAAAACAAGAATCTTGGAAAAAATATAAGGATACAGAACTGGTCTATAAACAAAGAGTGGTAAAAACAAAATTGCCACTATTCCAATTCTAATTACCCATTTCAAAATCTTCTCTAATCTTGCGCTCATCATAATTATATATTATCATAAACCAAAGATAATAACAATTAAAAAATAAACTATGTTTAAAGCAATTTTTAACAATATCACGAGTGGAGAAAAACATAAAATAATTGAGGACCTCATTGAAAATAGTTCTCCTAGAAGAGACTTTTTTATGATGACGGCATTATCAGCATTAATGGCTAGCTTTGGCATTATACTGAATAATACACCAATTTTAATAGGTGCTATGTTAGTTGCTCCCCTGCTTTACTCAATATTAAGTTTAGGTCTTGGCGTTGTCATTTTAGATAGAAAATTAATCCTAAGGTCTGTAGTAACTATCAGCAAATCTTTTGCTCTCTGCATAGCTTTAAGTGCGGGAGTAGGACTAATATTCAAAGAAAAAGCTCAAACTATAGGCAATTTCTTTCTTTTTGCTGACGACATATCAATAGGATATTTTATAGTAGCTATAATTTCCGGTTTAGCTGGCGCCCTAGCCACCATTAAACCAAACATGAACGAAGCAATGCCTGGTATTGCCATATCTGTGGCTCTAGTTCCTCCTATAAGTGCCTTGGGGATAGCTTTGTCCCTATTGAATCCCGTTATGATCCATCAATCCTTTAATGTTTTTATAATCAATATAATTGGAATTTTAATAGCCTCTATATTTGTTTTTGCTACTTCTAGTTTCGCTTCTCATAGAAAAACAATAAAAAAAGCAGTTAAAAAAGATGACAAAATCGTAGCACAGGAAGCCCTAGACACAGAATAAATTTTATTTAGAAATAATATTTATGGATTTTCCAATCAAAAAAGCCATAATCTTGGCTGGAGGGAAAGGAACTAGATTATATCCCCTAACATATGATATTCCAAAACCATTAATTCCCATGCAAGGGAGAACTCTGACCGAACTTGTTCTAGATATTTTAAAAAAATATGAAATAAAAGATGTAGTCTTAAGTGTCGGTTATCTGGCCGAAAAAATGCAAGAATATTTTAAAGATGGAAAAGAATTCGGAGTTAACATTAATTATTGCATAGAGAAAGAACCAAAGGGAACCGCTGGTCCCCTTATTCTTTTACCCAAATTCGAAGAAACATTCTTGATGATGAATGGTGACAACCTTTTTAACCTTGATTTTGAAAAATTCTACAAAACACATAAAGACAATAAAGCTATTGCCACTATTGCACTTTCTAAAGTTGAAGATACGTCTTCCTTCGGAGTTGTAGAATTAGATGGACAAAAAATTATTAATTTCGTTCAAAAACCAAAACAAGAAGATGCTCCTTCTAATTTCATAAGTAGTGGTTACTATATATTAGAGCCTGAAGTATTTGACTTAGTAAAAAACAAAGAATTTGCTATGTTAGAAAAAGATGTCTTTCCCCAATTAGCTGAACAAGGAAAACTATTTGGCTACTATGATTCAGGACAATGGTTTGATACTGGCACTCCAGAAAGATATGAGCAAGCCAATAAAGAATGGCGATTGGAGTAAAAGATTATCCACAACAGTAAAAATACTGACATATTCTCGCGCATTTCACGATATATAAAATATATAAAAATATATAATTTATCAATAACTAATAAAATCCCCACTGTTCTTGCTAATTATTTTTCATTATGGTAGAATATTACCATAGTTACCCCATATAATTACCATAATATTATTAAAACAATATACATAAATATATGATTTCGCTTAGGTCAGAAGTAACAAAAAAAATATTAAATTATTTTTTTATCAACCCACACGCTAAACATTACATAAATGAATTGGCGAGAATTTTAGATCAAGACCCGAAAAATGTAGACAGAAAATTAAAATATTTAGAAAAAAATGGTTTACTTAAAAGTGAATTTTTAGGAAAACAAAGATATTTTTATCTTTCGCAAAAATATCCCCTACTCAAAGAATATCGTAAAATAATATTAACAACCCTTGGCATTGAACAAGATTTAAAAGATTCCTTTGTAAAAAATAAAAAAATTAAAGAAGCATATATATTTGGCTCTTACGCCAAAAATAATATGGATGCATCAAGTGATATAGATTTATTGATAATAGGAAATCATTCTCCAATATCTTTACGAAAAAAAATAAATAAAATTCAAAAGGAAACAAACAGAGAAATTAATGTAATAAATATGAGCGAAGAAGAATTTGAGAAAAAGAAAACGCAAAAAAATCCATTTATTACTAATATTTTTTCTGGTAAAATTATAAAACTACTATGATATACTTCGATAATAATTATTTCCGAAAACTAAAATTTACTGAGAACCAAATCACGCAATATTTTACATCAGCCAAAAGAGATTTAGAAATCGCTGAAAAATCTAATGTTCCAGAGATTATATTCAAATTTTCATATGATGCCTTAATAAAACTTGGTATCGCTTTTATTGCTAAACAAGGATACAAAATAAGAGCTATTAGAGGACATCATATAAAAATTTTAGAAAAAATGAGCCAAATTTTAAAAAACGAGAATATAAATAGAATAGGTAATGAAATGCGACAAAAACGTAATGTCGACTTATATGATGGTGGCACATTGATATCAGAAAAAGATAGTAAGGCCTATGCAAAATTTATCCATGATATTTTTGATAAAGTCTTGTCTAGTAGGAAAACAGACGCTTCCCGACAAGTCTTACGGAATAAAATATATTTAATAATTGATTTAGAGGCAACCTGTTGGGAAAATCATGCCAACCGAAACAATATGGAAATTATAGAAATAGGAGCTGTCCTCGCTAACAATGACTATAAAATTATTGGAGAATATCAAATATTTATAAAACCAATAAAGAATCCTAAATTATCTAAATTTTGCAAAGACTTGACGACCATCAAACAAAAAGATATTAATAATGCGGAAACCTTTCCTGTTGCTTTTAAACAATTCATACAATGGGTAGAAGATAAAAGCAAAAATAACATCGCAGATATTATCTTTTGCTCTTGGGGATATTACGATAAAAAACAATTAATAGAAGATTGCGAATTACATAACATTAACTATCCATTTCAAGCCCACTACAGTATAAAACATAAATTTGCAGAAATAAAAAACCTGAAAAAACCAATAGGTATGGCAAAAGCTCTCCAAATGTGTAAAATTCAGCTTGACGGCACGCGTCATCGAGGCATTGACGACGCCAAAAATATTGCAAAAATATTTATTCAAGAAAAAATACTTTGATCTATAATCTTCTTAAACAAAAAAATAATACGGACCCCTGGGGTCCGTGTTTAGTTTCAAAAAGTTATAAGAGAGGTTTGCCTATTTCTTCACTATTTTCTACTAAAATCACCAAAAAATTATAAACGAAAATCACAAATTTTATGAAAAAAGTTATAAGCGAAAATAAAGGTTACAGAGACCCGCTCTCTGTAGAATCTACAAAAATGTAGACATCCCGTGAGACTTGTATTTAGTTTTCCACTGACACCTATTGACACCTTTCCTAATGGTTGTAAAATTAAGCTATGAATAAAATAGAACCAGATAAAATATACAATACCGCGGAAACAATGGACTTCTTGAGAATCAGTAAAAGCACAATTAAACGCTGGTTGAAAAGCGGTATTATTAGAGCTAATAAGATAGGTGGAAGATATAAAATCTTGGGCTCGGAAATTTTAAGATTGATATCCCCTGTTTTAGAAAAAGATACACGCAAGGCTTATAGAGACCTACGTGATAAAACTAAAAAAAGAATTAAGAGTTGGTAAATTTATTTTGCTTGACTAAATCCTTAATATGGTATAACATAAAAACAAAGATAAACCATATTAACATTATTTTATGAAATATTTAGACAATAAAATAAAAAATAGGATTGAACAGAAATTAAAAACTTTAAATAGTTTTAGTCCATTGCCTCCATCAGCCGTGAAAAAACTCCAGAAACAATTTGAAATAGAAATGACCTACAATTCAAATGGTATTGAAGGAAACAGCTTAACATTGAAAGAAACTTTTTTAGTGATTAGTGAAGGCATTACGGTCAAAGGAAAACCACTCAAAGATCACCTTGAAACAAAAAACCATTACGAAGCACTAGAATATTTATTTGATTTAATAGAAAACAATAAAAAACAAACTATTTCTGAACAATTAATAAGAAACTTACATCAAATAATAACAAAAGAGACTGAAAAAGAATGGGCGGGAAAATATAGAAACAGTAATGTAATAATTGGTGGGGCAGAACATAAACCACCAGAAGCCATTGATGTGCCTTACGAAATGTCAAAATTGATAGAATGGTGGCAAAAAAACCAAAATAAAATATCTGTTATTGAATTATCCGCGCTAATACATCATAAATTGGTTTATATACACCCATTTTTTGATGGCAACGGCAGAACAACGCGATTGATAATGAATTTAATTTTAATGCAGTCAGGATATCCATTAGTGATTATTTTGAAAAATGATAGAAAAAAATATTACAGAGTACTAACCGAAGCAGACAAAGGAAATTTAATTCCTTTCGTTCGATTCATTGCTCAAGCGATTGAACGTTCTTTAGATATTTATCTAAAAATCTTAACCCCTTCTCTAAATAAAAGAGAGAAATTTATTTCTCTAAAACAAGCGAGTAATTCATGTCCGTATTCTGCGAAATATCTCAATTTATTAGCTCGACAGGGAAAACTTGAGGCACACAAAGAAGAAAGAAATTGGCTCACAACCAAACAAGCCGTTGAAAGATATATTAAAGATAGAAAACGAAAAAGATAAAACCAAAAAAAGAATTAAAAGTTGGTAAATTTCTTATCATATATTACAACGCCATTGCAATATATTGCACAATATATTATAACGCTATTCTAATATATTTAGCTAAAATGAACTTGACAAATACATATTATCCGATAATATGTATTTAGGGGCTAATTTATATTTAAAATATCAATTCTATGAGCATTACAAGAGATATAACAATTCAAGCAAAAAAATATCTTGAAAACGATGATATTCTGCTTTTTGTTGGAGCAAGACAAGCAGGAAAGACTACTGTTCTTAAACAAATACAATCATATTTACAAAATAAAAACAAAACTATACATTTCTTAAACCTTGAAGATCTTAATTATCTTGATTTGTTAAATAAATCCCCTAAAAATTTGTTTAAAATATTTACAATTGACTTAAAGAAAAAAACCTTTCTTATAATTGATGAAATCCAATATTTAAATAATCCCACAAATTTTCTTAAATATTTCTGGGATGAATATAAAGAAAAAATAAAAATTATAGTATCAGGTTCTTCCGCTTTTTATATTGATAAAAAATTTAAAGATTCTTTGGTTGGAAGAAAAAAAATATTTAATGTTAAAACATTATCTTTTAAAGAGTTTTTAAGATTTAAAAATAAGAATGAATTATCTAGAAAAAATTTTAATAAATTAAGTTTATCTGAAAAAGAAAAAATTTCTATTTTTTATCAAGAATACCTTATTTATGGAGGATATCCTAGAGTAGTTCTATCTCCTCTTGATGAAAAAAAAGAGATTTTAAGAGATATCGCCTACTCTTATATCAAAAAAGATATTTACGAAGCTAATATTAAACAAAATGAAATATTCTACAAATTATTCAAAATTTTGGCATCTCAAACAGGTAGCCTTGTAAATTCATCAGAAATAGCAAATACATTAGATGTCTCAAAAAGCTCAATTGATAATTATCTCTATATAATGCAAAAATCATTTCATATTAATCTAATAAAACCATTCTTCAAAAACATTAGAAAAGAACTAACCAAAATGCCAAAAATTTATTTTTCAGATTCAGGGCTAAGAAATTTTTTTATTTCTAATTTTAATACACCAGAGATGAGAGAAGATAAAGGAATTATACTAGAAAATGCTGTATTCAGACAGTTAATAGAAAAATATCCAAAAGACGAAATAAAATTTTGGAGAACTACCAGCCAAAATGAAATTGATTTTATTGTTGAAGAAAAAAAAGCTTTTGAAGTTAAAACAAACCCAAAAAAAATTAAAGAAGTTTCATACAAAAAATTTCTAAAAAATTATCCAAATATACAATTTTTAATTGTTTCTTTAAATATTGAAGATAATCTAAAAACCAAATATAAAACAATAGAATCTTGGCAGATATAAATATTTAAAGTCAATAGACAAAGTTTGTCAAAATAATTTCTGTTCTTTATAACAAGTCATCGCAAACAAAAAGACTCCCAATATAATGGGAGGAAGGAGGATCAAAAACGACATATACGTTTACTATGAAGGCGAAATATGGATTGTAATAAATCCATCTCTCCCAAAATCGTTATTGGGCGAGCTGAAAGATTCTTATTCACAAAAAAGAATCAGTCTGCAGAATGTATCCAACAGAAGAAAAACTACGGAGACCTGCCTCGGGCAGGTTGAATTCCAATTCGAACATTAAAAGCGATGACACATCAGAGGGGTTAATAATGAAAATTAACCCCTCTGACCACAAAATTTATATAACTAAATTATCGGCAAGAGCCACTCTTTGTGAAACCTGCGTCTATTGCCTCTTCTTCTGTACAAAAATATTGCTCTCCTTTGCTAAAATCCACCTTCACTTTGTCGTAATTAGAACAACCAACA
>Ga0208904_1001863_pt1 | contig 13868 bp, 13 predicted proteins | sample AntAceMetag02UKB_FD_184774 | JGI IMG/M metagenome (GOLD analysis project Ga0208904, IMG submission 184774) | Saline lake microbial communities from Ace Lake, Antarctica - Antarctic Ace Lake Metagenome 02UKB (SPAdes) (version 2) | ecosystem: Environmental > Aquatic > Non-marine Saline and...
ATAACCATAAATACATGACTGTCTGAAAACAATTGTGGGTAGATTATAGATACGGCTGTAATCCCGCACGTATTGATCGCCACAGCCCTTAGAGCACCCGTATGGAGAATAAAAGTCTAAACCAAAACTCTCCGGCACTCCTTTAGGCAAACCTTTAAAAAAATAACGCGTCTTACCTTTAAATATTTTTATGCGCTCTAAACCACCGTAAACTTTGTTAGTGGAAGCATAGAATACAATCGGCTGCCTGCCAGACTTACGCGCTGCCTCAAGAACATTAAACGTTCCATATGCATTAATTTCAAAATCTTCTCTGGGATTAGCTACCGAAGTCGTAATTGCAACCTGTCCAGCCATATGATATATTGCATCAACCTTTTTAGCGGCTTTTGCAAGCTTATCCATATCCCGGATATCCCCCCTAACAAAAGAAAAGCCCTTCCCAAATTCATTCTTTAACCACTCTAAATTAAATTGCGTCCTTGGACGGGAAAGGTTATCATAGACAATAACATCATTACCTTTACTAATAAGGTGGTGGGTCAAATTACAGCCAATAAATCCCGCGCCTCCAGTTACCAACACTCTCATAAAAAACCTCCTGAATTTATGTCTTTTACCATAGGAAATTTATCCCGCGCAATGCATAAAACTATTTAATACATTTAATATTCTATCTGATGCTTGCCCATCCAACTGGCCCCATTGTGCCGAGCACTGTTTCTGCTTTTCTTGGATTTGAGCGTAAAATTGCTTATCCATGGTCAATTTGTTTAATGTGCTGCGAAAGGCATCTTGATCCTCAACGATTAACACCCCCAATGCCTCTGAAAATTCATTTCGCCGACTACGGTAATAATCATAAGCGATCACCGGCTTAGAACAAGAAATTGCCCATTGTATAGTAGAAGAACACGTAGCTATAAAAATATCACATGCCGGAATGATATTAAAGGTGGGCTCATCGGAAATCTTAAAGCCTAATTTTTCAATAAAACTAATCTGGTCCCTAAAAATAGACGGATGCGGGCAAACAATTGTGTGATACCCGTTACACGCAGAAAGAGATTCTGCCAAAAATAAAACCATATCCTTGTAAGTAGGAAAAGGCCGGGCACATCCTTGCGGATGGTCATCCTGAGGCATAGCCAAAAGGATAAACGGCAGATTATCCGTAATCCCAAACTTTTGGTAAATATCCTGCCTTTTTTTTTCTGACTCTATTAAGTGTTTAGCCATAACATCATGGCTGACAACGCCGGTTAAATATACCTTATCCTTAGGCAGTCCGCTATTAACTGCCAACTGCCGCATTTTTATACTCTCTACTAAAATTCCATCAGCAAATCCGCTGTGAATCTGCCAAGGCAAGGGCGGAGCAATACCCATTATCTCCTTAGCCATAATCATTCCCGAAGAAGGCAGGCGTTTAATTTTACGCCCTTTGTATTTTTTTATCCAACGCGGATAAAAAAGTAAGGTAAGAAAATCTCCCAAGAGATTAAATCTATGCAAACAATTATTATAATAAAGTTCGCAAAATTCTTGGGCATTAGTCATCATATTAGTAATGATAACAGCGGGGATTCCCAAGGCGTGAGCTAATTTTGTATAAAGCGATGTATTGTATTGGGCAACATCTAAACCCAAAATAACTAAGTTTACTGCTTTATTTTTTAATATTTTTTTAATAAAGCAGTAAACTTTTAGATTGTCAAGTAATTGCCAGACTAAACTAAAAGATACTACATGTTTAATTTTATTTGCCAACTCTTCTGGAATCAGCCCGCGAAAGCGCATTGAGATTTTATTTTTTAAATACGAGCCGATTGGCTTAGCAGGATATTGATTGCTGTAATTTAATACCTCGATACCCTCTGCAAACAAGATTTTTATATCCCTCTGCATCAAAAGATGAGGATAGTACCTTTCATCAAAAAGAAATACCGGCTTTGTATCCTTTCTACCCATATATAACTTAGCAACTTGCAAAAGCTCAGGGAATGAAGATGCAATATGCAGCACAAACAATATTGTTTTAACCTGATTTATCCTATTTTTCATATTACTGGTTATTCAAATTCAAAATGCCTTAATTTTTCTTCTTTAGAACGCTTATATGCCTCAAGCCCAATAGTAGTTTCATCTGGCCGAGGCAAAACATAGCAAGTTACCGCATCCAAAAAACCCATCCTCACCCCAGATTTAAATAAACGGTCCTGCAAATCCGTGTCATTAACTCTATTCCAGGCCTTGCGAAAACAATTTATATTATATTTCATAAACTTTAAATACGCCCGATACAGCCAGGTTTGTGTCCCCCCTATCCGAGGCGATTGGTCCTTTAAGTCTATAACCACTTCTTTTCCATCACGCTGAGACACATAGGAGCTGGAAACGAACTCATAATTATTTTTTTGCGCAAAAGCTAAAAGCCTTTCCAAATGATTAGGAGTCCAGATATCATCATCATCTATCCTGGCAATCCACTTACCCTTAACCATGCTCAAAGCCCGATTTGCCGCCACTACCGGTCCAGCCAGCCAATGGTTTTCCACTGTCGGCGGATAACGGCATGATCTATTTTTAATATTATAGAAACGGATACGCGCATCCTTTATCCCTAAAACCCTATCTTCTGTATCATCCGTGCAACAATCTCCAACTATAATAAGCTCAAAATTCTTATAGGTCTGAGCTAGAACTGATTTTACCGCTCTCTCTAAAAGCAGATCCGCACGATTATAAGTAGGAGCATAAACGGATATTAAAGGCTCGTCCGGACTTATAGAATAAAACCCCTTATTTAACTGCCTAACTATCGCCAAAAACAACGGCTCGCTGATTCCATAACGCATAGAATTAAATTCACAAATAACTTTATCTACAATAGACTGCGCAGCCATGCTTTTAAAAACCTTTAAGTTTGCCGAAAACCTCTAAATGAAGCGTCTTTCTGGTAATACAACTTCTTTAGCTGAGCTAAATAAGAATCTTGTTTTTTCTTAAAAAAACTCTCAATTAATTCGCTATTGGCTTCATGCAAAGCATCATAAAATTGAGCATCGCTTAATTCGGTAAAATTCACCGCCAACAAATCTGAATTAATATGCTTATTTTCGTAAAAATCCGCCACGTCCTTTAAAAGACCTTTTTTAATCGCATAATAATATAGCTCCGAACCAGGATAAGGAGTAACCGGACGAATAGTCCGCATAAAAATACCATCGGCATATTTAAGCAAAAAATCAACTCCTTTACGTAAGGTATTTTTATTTTCTCCAATATTGCCAAATATAATATTTAATCCTGGAGTAATCCCAGCTTGGATAGTTGACCCAACACCAGTATTAATTTGTTTAATAGTTAGAGCTTTATTCATATTCTTCAATATCGAATCATCAATAGATTCAATTCCATAATTAATAAACACACAACCGGCTTTTTTCATTAATCCCAAAACTTCCTGTTTAGCAAAATTAAGCCTGCCATTACATTCCCATTTAATACCTAAATTATGCTTAATAAAATCTTCACACAAGCTAATAGTGCGTTGGCAAGAGGACATAAACAACTCGTCATTAAAGGTTATATGATTAATCAGGTAATCCTTTCTTAAAAACTTTATCTCCTCTATGATGCTTTGATTACTGCGCGGCCTAAACCCCTCATCCATACGGTAACAAAAATTACATTTAAACGGGCAGCCCCTTCCCGAAAGCATGCCAATAGAAAATTCTTTATTTGAACAATAAGGTGCCCTATTTAAACGATAATATTCCATCGAAAAAAGTTTATATGCAGGAAAAGGCAGTTGATCAATATCTTTAATTAACGGCCGTCGTTCATTGACAATAAATTTTCCGTTGTCGCTAAAAGCAATCCCCTTTACCTTGTGCAATGAACTTTTATTTTCAAACGCCTGAATCAATTCTATAATCGTCTCTTCGCCTTCACCAATAACCACTGCATCCGCAGAGGTCTTCTTAAGAAAATATCCCGGTTCAGGAGACGGCCCATGGCCGCCGATAACAAAAAACGGGCGATACTTAGAATCATTTATCGCCTGGGATATTTTCAAAGCTTTTCTATATTCATAATATCCGGCAATAAAACTTAAGCCTACTAAATCAAATTTATTCTTATCCAGATACTCCTGCAAATGGCTTTCAGGATAATGATTCATAGCCTGATTATAAACTTCTACCTCATGGCCATGCTTTAATAAAATAGCCCCAATAGCGGCTAAGGCATGGGGAAAAGTATGGATGTAAGAATCGTTGTCATAAACAACTAATAATATACGCATAATTTATATCCACTTTATTTCCGGAGCGCTTTGCTTATATGGCCTGTGGCTCCACGGTATCCAACCATCCTTTACAAATCTTTCAATATCCTGTTCATCATACTTTACGTCGGTAATTTTAAATCTTCCTTTTAAAAATTTAGGAGAACAAACCTCTTCGAGTTTATTGGCATTAGCCTGAGAAATCAAGTCATACTCAGCGTGGCTGTTTACTCCCGGCATCGGAATGGCCGCACTACAATTAGGACAATATCTTTTTACCTGATCGACAAATTCATTCGGATTCTTATTCCACCAGCCTTCTTTTAAAGGATAACCGCCCGGACCGTTAAACAGCATGTCATACGCCGCGGCCACTTCACAGAAAAACCCGCCTTTAGGGGTAATTGAAGCAGCCCATCTCCATTGCACCCAGCAATTGCCTATTAAACGCCACATAAGCTCTTTATCATCCAGAATATCATCAGCTGCCACTAATAACGGCTGATGCACGCCTACTTCCTTATCTTTATGGTCATTATAAGTTATCATATCCGGATCAAAGGTCTCTTCAACAATTTGCTTGTATTCCTCCCATTTATAGCCATTAGTCCACAATTCTCGTTTTCGCCGGTTTGGTATCAATTTTTGAACCAACTTACATATTTCCGGAAATTGTTTATGTAAGGTCGGCTCGCCCCCCATAACTCCGATCTGTCCCGAAAAACCCTCTAATGACTTAATGGCTTTTTCAACAAAATCCAAATCCATAAAAAATGTTTTGCTATGATGACCCACAAAACGCGTGCAATTTGAACATTGTAAATTACAGGCATTGGTAATTTCAATTTGAATTACTTTCATTCGATAAATCGGTATCATCTTATCCTCATAAGTCTTTAAAATATTTTCTATATCTCAATAAAATTATCTGAATTCTCAAACTTCCATCTAGCTAAATTTATACCGCTATTTAATAACTGTTCGCGCGCAACAGGAGAGCTCTCGCCAATAAAATTAAGTAAATATCTACGGGCGTAAGCCCGTAGCATTTCTCAAAACTCAAGCTTCGCTTGTCCGCTGTTTTCTCTACCTTGCATTTCAATGTATTTTTTGATGATCGATTTATTAATACCAACGGTTGAAACAAAATATCCTATCAATCGACACCTAGCAAAATAAGCCTATCCGCACGCGCTATCACATCTGGGTCTGTACTAATGACTGAATGAACACCTAAATAATGTATGGCTGATTGAATAGAAAAAAGATTTCCCATGCCATAATCTATAATAAAAATTATTCAAATATTCTATTCAACCCTGAATATGGGCTGCCATCTTCCATTAACTTTCTCAAATAACCGCTTATTGGCCCACTTGTCTAATACCTCATCGAATTCATCTCTTGCCATCTGATAATACTCCAAATAAAGATCAAGAAACTTATCTGGATAATAATTGTCGTAAAGCCGCACCAACTCAACCCCCTGATCCCTAGTCATTGCCCCACGCCTTATGTCAATGCCTGCATCTTGTGTGGCCCGGCCAAACCCAAACTTCAAATACATAATATATGCGTGTAAAGAATAAAGCGCTTGATCATTCTGCGCAAAATTCGTGAAAGTCCCTTCATTTGTTGTATCAATCTCTTTCAATCCGCAATGCTCTTTAGCCATAAGGTAATTCTGGTAAGAATCCCAAGCCTCAAAATAACTCCAATGAGTCACGTGTAGTTTTCTTTCAAGCAACTCTTCTTCATCCGGAAATGTGAAAAAATAAAGATCTTTCTTATCAATATCCAGTTGATTAAAGACCTTGTCATAGCCCGACTCAAAATAAACCCGCTTCATATGCTCAACATCTAATCCACTCTTATGCTTTGACTCTATAGAGCCACCATACTCGACTTCCCCATCTTCACCATAAAATAAAAGAGGAATATTAAAATATACAGCTACGCGCATGACCGCAGAAAGAATAGCAATAAGCCATCCGTAATACGGGAAGCCTCTCTCAATAAAACCCAACTTATTGATCTTTCGCATCACATCCACATCAGGCGTAATATGTATATGATTGAATCCTTTATTAATAAAACTCAAAAGATTTTCATTACCAATAGATAATTCAAGCGCCGGGCGAACTGTAACTGTCAAAGGATGCATCCCATAAAGATTCTTTAGCCTATACGCAATACTACAACCATCTTTCCCGCCACTTACAGGCACAATGCAATCAAATCCACCGGATTTGGAACGATATCTGTCAAGCAGTTCTGTCAGCTCCTTCTTGCGAGGTGCCCAATCCATCCTCTTTTTTTCTTCCATCCACTGACACGCATTGCACCAACCTCTTTCGTCAAATTGAATTCTCGGCCGCGTTGACATATTTAAACAATTTTTACACCAAAATAATTTTTGTTCCATATATCTCCTTTTTTTAATGATTTTTTTTGAGAAACTCTGCTATCCTAAAATCTAGCTCGTCATCAATATCGACTGACCTCTCTTTAGGCATAATATAAATACGGGTGTTTCCGGGAAATAAGCTTTTGCTCTTCCTCAACGCATCTTTCCGCCATACATAAATGGAAGAATTCATGTCAAAAACACTTGGCGCGCTTTGGCGATCGCCATAACTTCCTTTTTTTACCAGCGAAACTTTCCCGGCTTTATTAATTTCTACCATATTAAAATAAGGATTTCGATGTGCTTCTGTGACTGAAAAAACATTATCTGCATTATCATTGAATAACAGCTCTACACTCTTTTTAATATCTTCCACGCTTCTTAAAGGTGTAGTAACGTGCAAAAGTACCAGAATATCGAAAGCAAACTTCTCTTTGTTTTCCATCCAGTCCATTGCGTGCAATAAAACATCAATCGTACTGCTTTTATCTTTCGCCAGCCGTTTAGGCCTTAAAAAAGGAACCTCTGCGCCAAATTTCTTAGCAATAACTGCTATCGATTTATCATCAGTTGATACAATGATCCTATCAAGGTAACGACAGTTTTTAGCCTGCTCAATTGTATAGGCAATCAGCGGTTTACCCAACAGTGATTTTCCATTCTTACCCGGCAATCCTTTTGACCCGCCTCTGGCCGGAATTATACAAAGTATTTTTTTACTTTTATACATTTTAAGCCTCAATAAGCTCAAGCACCTTTACTCCATCATCAAGAGTAACTGCCGACTCACGATTAAATTTTACTGATTTTATAAAACTCAAGATCTCATCCGTATATGTCTTATCCAAATCAAAGAGTTTTTTATTAGAAACGGTTGTTTTCCTACCCGAGGCATTTATTGTTATTCTCTTTTTGATAAAATCACAGATAATTGAACCTTTCTCACCTTCAATCCTAATAATTCTTTTCATATCTTTCTGAAGATAATCCATATGAACATTGCAGACAAATTTACTATAAACATAAATTCCTTCAAATATATCCTCAGAATCAATTTTTAAACTGCTTACCTTGGCCTTGACTACTTCGCACGAACGAGGCTCACCAAAAAGATAGCGCATATAATCTATTTCATGCGATAAGTCTAAAGAAACTCCTCCGCCGCATTTTTTTGAAGCGCTGTAAGAAACGCGATAATCGCGTTTACTTCTCCACGCCGGTAAATACTGCCCTACTTCAATCTTTGCGAAATATATATTACCTATGGCATTGCGAGAAAGTTTTGTTTTAATAAAATTAAGCGCTCCTAAAAATCTTAGATTATACCCAATAAAAATTTTTATTTTTTTCTGCCTAATAATTCTTTTTAGCAAATTTAGCTTCTCAGAGAGCTTATGCGAAAGTGGTTTTTCAATAAATAAATGTGCTCCTTTTCTTGCTAACCTAATCGCTGTATCTATATGCTTATAAGTTTCATTAGCGATAATTGCCAAATCAGGCTGGATATCATCTATCGATTTCACAAGCGAAACTTTCCGCTTATTTTTAAGACCACTCAAACAATTATTAACTTTTGAATAAACAAAGATATGCTCAACTGCAGCCAATCTATTCAAATTTTCTAAATGCCTTCTACCTATAGCTCCGCACCCAACGAGCAATACTTTCATTACCAGACACTCCATCCGCCATCAACAATAAGATTTTGACCCGTAATGTACGAAGATGCGTCCGAAGCAAGAAATATTACCGCACCCACAATATCCTGGGGATCAGCCATCCTCTTAAGTGGTGTTTTCTTTACATATTTCTTTACAAAAACACTATCCTGGCCATTAAAAACACCTCCTGGTGAAATCACATTTGCCCGGAGATTATCTTTACCGTAGTATGCTGCCAAATACTTAGTAAAGCTGATAATCCCACCCTTTATTGCTGAATAAGCTGCTGGCATAGTCATTTTTGTCCCTTGGTAAATGCTGAAATCAGGCGCGATAACGCCGTAAATTGAACCAAAGTTAATAATGCTGCCTGCCTTATTCTTCTTCATTAGCTTAGCTACGCTGCGGCAAGAAATAAAATACCCGCCAACATGATCGTTTATATTTTTATTCCAAGAGTCAATTGAGACTTTCTCTAAATGATTAGCCCAGTCTTTTGTCCGGGGATAGGCACAATTCACTAAAACATCAATTCGTCCTTCTTTCTTCTCGATCGTTGTTAATGCCTTATCCACTAACTTCTGGCAAGCAATATCTAGGGCAATAAAATTTATTCCCTCAGAATTACTTTTTTTATCCGGAAGCTTCAAATCTACCGCATAAACTTTTGCGCCAAAATCACTTAATCCTTTTACAAGTTGCTGACCTAAAAGACCGCTTGCTCCAGTAACAACACAAACCCTTCCCTTGCAGGAGAACAAATCTGCATAACAAGAATCCATTTTCTTTAATTTTTTGTTCTTCATTATTATTATTTCCCCTTTTAAGCTATTTCCTTTAAAAGCATAAAACTCTCGGCATATTTGCATCCGGCCATAGCACCTCTAAAAGTGGCTAAGGCTTTAATATTTTTCGCATTCCTGGGAAATGGATGCTGTTTAATTTCACTTTTATAAATATGAAAAATGCTTATTTTTTTATTAATTGTCTCGGATATATCTTTAAAATAATTCGGCCTGAAAGTAGTTTCCTCAAAACTAGGAGCAAACTCGGTTTCACTGATCGTTTCCATCATCAGTACTTTCTTAACAAAAGGGCTTCGAAATGTTTTAAGACAGCTGAAAGTTGCCTCAAAAATTTGCCTATGATCACTATGGGGATCACCATAAAATGGCAAATAAACTACTCTTGGCTTTATTTCATTAAAAACTTTAGATATTTTCTTTACTATGGTATCTTGAGCCAGAGTATCAACTTTTATGGTTGGAATTCCTAACGTGTGAACATTCTCAAAACCGTATGCTTTGGCAACTGAATTTATTTCTCTTTCACGGATTTTAATATCTTTCTTCTTAAAACCATGTTTTTCCTGCATATCAGTCGCAATAAGCCAGTTAATCTCATCACCCTGTGCTTTATGCCTGAGCAATGTCCCTCCACAACCTAACGTTTCATCATCTGGATGTACGGCAATAACCACTACTTTATTCATAACTTAAGTGGATCCTCCTTTTTCAAAACAAATTTATCGAAATCTATATTTTTTATAAGATCATAAGCTATTTTACAAGAATCCCCTTCCCCGTAAGGATTCTTTATCCCGCTGATCTTCTTTTTAAATTCATCACTTAGAGCATTATCTATTGCCTGATTGATGCTGTCCTTGTTTTGTTCGACAAATATAACATTAGCTCCGACAATCCGCCCTTTTTGTCTATTTCCCACATTAATCGCCGGAATTTTAATCGTTGCTGCTTCCAATATTCCTGAACTTGAATTACCTATAATGAATCTTGCGTGTTTAAACAAACTCACAAAGCTTTCTCTGTCCAGGTTCTTGTACAGCTGAAACATTTTAGGATAATTAGAAAAAAATTGTTTATACACATTAATAATATCCTTATTCCCAGGATCGGTATTAGGATATCCGATAAATGTCTTAATATCTTTATCTTTAAGGCATTCAAGGATCTGCTGTGCATTTTTACCGCCCATAGCTTCCTCAGAAAGGATCGGATGGAATATCATAATTGCATAATCCTGCCACTTATTTATCTCTACTTTAAAATTATCATTCAAAACTTGATCAATACCAGCCAATCCCTCTGGATTTAAGAAACGGTCCAGGGCAGGACTACCTATGACAAATATACGCTCCTGCGATTCTCCCATTTTGATTAGTCTTTGTCTATGCTCATCAAGGCAAACAAAATGAACGGAAGAAAGCTTGGAAACTGCATGCCGCACAGAATTGTCAATATGCCCGTCACTAACATGATCTCCAGCAAAAAAATGCGCCGTAGGAATTTTGAGATATCCACCAAGCATCGCACCTACTAATACATCTTCTCTGTCTCCTGCGTATATAATGAGCTCTGGATTATATCCGGCAACTATGTCAATCGAGTTTTGAAGGAGAAGACTTGCTGCTTTCAATCGTGCCGACCGTGAGTTTGAATCTATCAGTGTTTCAAGCCTGATGAGCTCTTCAAAACCATCCTTTTCAATAAGATTGACACTTAAGCCATATGTTTCCGACAGGTGTGCACCACCCACTAGTAACTTAAGCTCAATACTCTCATCATTATGCAGCAATCGATATAAACCGCTCATAAGATCATAGTCTGACCTAATTGTTGTTATTGCTAATATTTTCTTCATTAGAACACGTCCGACATTAATAAACTGATATCCACCCTAGTTAAATCTAACCCCTGATCTTTTGCCCAATAAACCGGATAGATCGCATCTGTTTTCTCTACATGGCTTATCGAAGCGCTATCTAATCTGTTCTGTAAAACATTAATACTTGTCTTGTTAATATTAAATTCTTTAGTTTGAAAATTCTCTTTCAACCAGATATTTTTTTTGTCTAGAACTTCTAAAACATCAATTGATTTTTCATAGTCTTTGCAGATCAATAGATTATTTTCCCTTTCAGATAAAAAATAATCTTTATGCTCTAAACGCCAGTTCATGAACGAAGGTTCAAAAAACAGAGAGTTTAAAGGATCAGCAAACTTAAAACTGTTAAAATGCTCACTTGCTAATGTTGCTATCTCCCTTTTCTCCAACGCAATAAACTGCAACAACTTGATCAACAAAGGATATGCTTTTTTATTTGGGAAAGCCAACAAAAATTCTTTACTCCCAGATATTAAAACATCCTTAGCCTTAGCAAGTATTTTAAGATACACACCCTCTGAACGAAACTCCTCATCCACTGCTGAGGTTGCCAGCAAATAATACTCATAACATTTTCCTTGTATGATAAGCTTTTGAGGGATTAGATTAGTGCTCCCAACAACTTCATTTTCATGTAGCCCCAAAATCAATATGCTATTCCCATACGGAGAATTAATAAATAAATGTTCCCATTCCCTTTGAGATAAATCTCTTTCAAAGGATTTAGAAAATAACTTAAAAAAAGATTCCTTATGTTTTATTTTTAAATCCTTTTCTTCTATTATTTGATATTCAACCATCGGTCTTTGCCTCTTCTAACCTCAGTTTTTTAAAACGGCTGCCAAATTTTACATCATTAATAACATTGACCCTTAGAGGAATCTTATAATTATCAATTCTTGTCTTGCAAAACATCCTGATTTTATTTCTTATTATCTTAGGATCAACATTTTCAGCCAGAACCACATCCGCAGAAACAATTTGCCCGGTAATCATATTTTTCTCGCCCTTAACCAAACAATCGGATATTTCAGGCATTTCAAGCAAAATTGATTCGACCTCAATAGGTAAAACCTTTTCACCCCCGACATTAATAACTTCTATTTCCCTTCCAATTATTCTAAGGTAACCGTCATCTGCCTGCTCGATCAGATCTCCTGTTTTATACCATCCGTCTTCAGTGAAGTTATTCATATCATGATTTAAATATCCTAATATCTGTATTTTGCTCTTAAGCCATAATTCTCCATTGATGATCTTATATTCCACATTGGGATCATCCAGTTTTAAAAAATTACTATCAGAAGAACGGCTTACTGTCCTGGTAATACCGGTTTCACTTGTCCCAAATGTCTGCAGAAATTTTATCGCCGGAAAAAAAGACTTTAAACGTTTCAGCAATCCTTCCGGCATAGGTTCTGTCCCATAGGTAATCATTTCTAATGAGCTAAAATCAAACCTCTTATACGCTTCGCTGATCAGCAAGAGATTTAAAAAAGTTGGAGAAGCCGGCAAAAGATTGACCTTGTGTTCAGAGATTAGCTGGCTGATATAATCTACTTTTCTATTTTCAGGAATAACAAGTTTAGCCCCGCATGCTAAAACAGAAAACATTGTATGTATTCCGCCGATATGGTCAAACATCAAAAAACCAAGGAGACTGGAATCTCTTTGCTTTTTCAGTTTATACGCCTCAAGAAGATTATCTAGATCATGAAGCATAGCTTTAGGTTTACCTGTACTTCCACTACTGAAAAGAACCAAACCTGAGCACTGCTCATGCTGTAATTTCTTTATTAATGGATGATTTTCTGATTTATATTCCAACTCTGTTACTGTTGTCATTCCCCCTTCTATAACGATCTTCTTCTCAACAAACGCTTCCTGCAATTTTAATTCTATTTCATTTTTTACCCGTGAAGCAATGGGCACAATAATATTTTTATTTTCTACTAAAGCCAAGAACAAACCAATACTTTCTAATGAATAATCGGAAATCAAAGCCACAATTTCTTTTGATCTTATATTATTTTTCTCCAAAAACTTTTTTTGCGAAAGAATAACACTAAAAAGATCAGTATATGTATATTGCCGTCCTTTAAAAACTATTGCTGGTTTCTTCTCACAGTCGGCTATCTTTTTTATCAACCAATGCTGTAATTCAAAAATACTATTGTTATCCATTCGCACCGCCTAAATAAACTACTTGTCCTGTAATAAAACTACTTTTTTTATCAATAAAAAAATCGACCGCGTTAATAATATCTTCGAACTCTGCTAATCGTTTAATCGCCTGCTTACTAAGCAATGAATCTATATTTTTTTTAGGAACACTTTTAATTAGATCTGTCAAAATCGGAGCCGGACCAACAGCATTTACTGTAATACCATACGCTCCCAGCTCTTTGGCGATAATTTTAGTTAAAGTCTCTACAGCAGATTTGCTCGCCGCGTAAACAGCCTCTCCTTCTAGCATTAAAGGCACAGCTACAGTACTAAAATTAACGATCCTACCGTATTTTTGACGCATCATGATTTTTGCCGCTTCTCGCATTAACAAAAAAGTCCCAAATACATTTGTCGCAAAGACGTTTTGAACGGACTTTAATGGAGTCAAAAGCATATGATTCATCGAGGCAATCCCAGCATTATTTATGAGAATTTCTAATTTTCCTTGTCTTTTTTTTACATCATGAACCATATTTAATACTGCTTTCTCATCACTAACATCCAGCGAATGATGAACATAGTTTTCATGTTTTATCGCTGTTTTTCCCCGACTGCAGCCTGTGACAAAACAATTTCTTTTTAAATAATATTCTGC
>Ga0208904_1001864_pt1 | contig 13865 bp, 11 predicted proteins | sample AntAceMetag02UKB_FD_184774 | JGI IMG/M metagenome (GOLD analysis project Ga0208904, IMG submission 184774) | Saline lake microbial communities from Ace Lake, Antarctica - Antarctic Ace Lake Metagenome 02UKB (SPAdes) (version 2) | ecosystem: Environmental > Aquatic > Non-marine Saline and...
TAAAATGGCTATTTTCGTACACAAAATTGGTTAAAAATAGGTGGCGAGAAACTCTAAAATTTGGTATAATTAAAGAGTCAAAAGTTCATAAAGCCTGCCGGCAGGCAGGTCCATAAAGTCTGTAACCTGCCTGCCGGCAGACAGGAGTCAGAAAAATTTGCAGGGCAAATTTTTTTTACTAAAAACTATAAACTAAAGACTATCAACTAAGCAAATATGGCGAAAGAAAAAGAAAAAAAAGTTAAGGCAAATGGTGATTATAGTGCCAAGGACATCTCTGTTTTGAAGGGGTTGGAACCAGTTAGAAAAAGACCTGCGATGTATATTGGGACAACTAGTACTGATGGACTCCATCATTTAATTTGGGAAATATTTGATAACTCACGAGATGAAGCGATGGGTGGTTTTGCTGATACTGTTGAAGTAACACTCTTACCGAATAATAGAATTAGAGTCGTTGACAATGGGAGAGGTATTCCAGTTGATGTCCATAAACAGACAAAAGTTTCTGCTTTGGAAACGATTATGACAACTCTACATGCTGGTGGGAAATTTGGTGGTGATGGTTATAAAATTTCTGGTGGTTTACACGGGGTAGGGGCCTCTGTTGTTAATGCCCTATCTATTTATACGAGAGTTGATGTTCATAAAGATGGAGATATTTATACACAGGAGTATTCTCAGGGAATTAAAAAAGCTAAAGTAAAAAAAATAGGTAAAACAAAAAGTAATGGTTCTATTATTACTTTTGAGCCTGACTCAGAAATTTTTAGTGAGATTGAATTTAATTTGGATGTTGTTTTGAAGCATCTACGACAGCAAGCTTATCTTGTTAAAGGAATGAAGGTTATTGTGATAGATGCTAGAGAATATGATGGGGAAATTACTGAAGACACTTTTTATATTAAGGATTTGAAATTAGAAGTTCCATCCCATACTTTTTATTTTGAAGGAGGACTTTTATCTTTAGTTAAGTTTTATAATCAATATCAAAAGCCAGTTCATAAAAATATTTTTTATACTGAAAAAATGATTAACGATAATGGGGAAGCTGTAGAGGTTTCTTTGCAATACACCGATGATATTTCTTCAAGGATTGTAACTTTTGCGAATAACATTCCAACCCCTGAAGGGGGAATGCATTTGACTGGTTTTAAATCAACTTTAACTAGGACTTTAAATGGTTATGCCAGAAAAAATAATTTCCTAAAGGAAAAAGATGAAAATTTTACTGGTGACGATGTGCTCGAGGGGATTACAGCTGTGATTTCAGTTAAGCTAGCGGATGTCCAGTTTGAAGGTCAGACTAAAGCGAAATTAGGTAGTGTGGAGGCGAGAGGTATGGTTGAAACTGTTTTTGGAGAAAGTTTTTCTACCTTTTTGGAGGAGAAACCTGATGATGCTAAAATGATTATCAATAAAGTAGCTTTGGCCTTGAGAGCCAGAAAAGCAGCCAGAGCGGCTAAAGATAGTGTTTTGAGAAAGGGAGTTTTGGAAGGAATGACTTTGCCCGGGAAGTTGGCTGATTGTCAATCAAGGAGTGCAAGCGAATCGGAATTGTTTATTGTTGAGGGAGATTCCGCCGGAGGTTCGGCAAAAATGGGAAGGGATAGAAGAACGCAGGCCATTTTGCCATTAAGAGGTAAAATACTAAATGTGGAAAGGGCTAGATTGGATAGAATGTTAGGTTCACAGGAAATTAAAAATCTTGTCATTGCTTTAGGGACTGCTATAGGGGATACCTTTGATATTGAAAAATTGAGATATCATAAAGTTATCATTGCTACGGATGCTGATGTAGATGGTGATCATATTAAGACATTGTTATTGACTCTTTTCTATCGTTATTTCAAACCGGTGATTGAGGGAGGTTATCTTTTTGCAGCTAGAGCTCCTTTGTATAAAATTAGCCAAGGGAAAAAGATTAAATATGTTTATTCGGATGATGAGAAAGATGAGTACATTCGGGAATTAAATGGGGGTAAAGATATAGAAGTTGAAGAGGAAAGTGAAGATGAAGAAGATCTTGACCAACAAAATGATGATGATAAAGTCGCCTCATCGGCGACCCGCCGAGGAGGCGGGAAAACTCAGAAAATTTCTATTCAGAGATATAAAGGTTTGGGTGAAATGAATCCCGATGAGTTGTTTGAGACAACGATGGATCCTGAAATTAGGACCTTAAAGAGGATATATATAGAAGATGGACAGAAAGCAGATAGAACATTTGATATTTTAATGGGTTCACAAGTAGCTCCACGAAAATCATTTATTCAATCTAATGCTAAGATGGCCCAAGTGGATTTGAATGCGTAATAACAAAAAATAAAAAACCGTGGGGATAGTATCCCCACGGTTTTTTATTTTTTGTTATTATTTACTCAACAATTGTAATAAATTCTTTAACGATATTATTAGTTTTGTCTGACTCTTTAATTCCTCCGGTTGGGTCAACATTAATAATGACTAATTGATTTTCTCCAATTTTAGGTTTGTCAAATCCCATGGTAAACTCAATTTTTTCTCCCGGAGCTAATGCTTGTTGAGATCTAGAGTGGAAAATATGGAATGGGCTGGTTGGCAAGACAGCATTGAAATACCAACTTTCAGATTTTTTATTTCCTATATTCTTGACTGTAAATTTCACAGCAATTTTATCGTTAGCATTTGGTGTAGAAGAAGCTATGAATTGATTGTCATCTCCTAAGATTCCGATGGCATCAATTGATGCTAAAAAGTCTATTCGTCCAGTTGGACTATCTATTTCAGTTGGACTGGTTGTTACTTCGTAGGTGCTAGTTTGTCCTGTTCCTGCTTGAGGGGTTACTGGTGTTACTGGTGTCGCTGGTGTTGTAGAACTCTCTTTTTTAAGAGATCTACTTTTTATAAAATCAGCCTTTACAACAATTCTTTCTTCTTTTTGTCCTAGAGTGTTACAGGTGGAAAGAATTAATTCTTTATCATTACTGAGTTGGACTAAACCTTCTTCGGTATTAGTAATAGCAGTAGAGGTTACTTTATAAATATATTCATTGTTGGCTGATTGCAAAATGATTTCGTCACCAGCAACTAATTTATCTAAATTATTAAAAGTTTTGTAGTAATCTTTGTCTGTCGCTAGGCTAGTGCTGTGTCCAAAAATAAAGACACTCTTGTCTTCACCAAGTGATCCAGAGTCAGGGTATCTCACAGCTCCTAATTTAAGAGAGTTGTTTAATGTTGTTAAACTAGTACTGATTGGGTTTATCACAGGTGATTTTATACCAAGTTTATTTATCAAAACCTTAATAGGTTTTTCCGTTAAAGTGTTTTCATTAACTGTTATTGGCAGATTCTCTGGTTTACTATTTTCTGAGGAAATAAGAATGGATGATAGACTATATCTTGATTCTAGATCAAATCCAACTTTTGTGAATAGTTCAGGAATGATGTTAACCTTTTGGACAACAGCTATTGTATTAGGAAATGTGTTAAAAATCGCTATTCTATTTTGGTAAGCAAAAATTGAGGCAATACAAATAAGAATTAAGATTGCCTTAATTGCTAAACTAAAATTCCACCAGTTATCTGTTTGAAATGGCTTAAAAAAACGATTATTTATGAATTCTTGATAAGATTCATTTTGAGATATCTTATCAAATATCCACCAATCACTTTCGTGATTATTGTGATTATTCTCCATATTTTCTATTGTAGGTAGATTTTCTGGTGGCATAATTTATCTTTATTTATTAATAATATTTGTAATAATTCGTGCGAAGTCTACCACGAAGGGTAATTGCTGTCAACCTTTTTTGAAACCCTTGCCCTGTTAGAAATTAATTTCTAACAGGGCTTGCTTTTGTTTTAATTTTATTGTATAAGTCAGTTAGATAGTAATTTGAAAACTAAATAAATATATTAAAGTCGCCTCATCGGCGACCCGCCGAGGAGGCAGGAAAGGAGGAAATCTTTACAAAAAAAAGAAATCGCGGAGTTTAAAAAAACAAAAATTCAAAACGAATGAAAAAAGTTGCCTCATCGGCGACCCGCCGAGGAGGCGGGAAAAGGAGACAAAAATGGAAAAAAGATTTGCAGGAATGCTGTTTGGAGTTGTTGGTTTTTTTCTTTTAACTTTGATTGGTTGTGGCGGAGGCGGTGGAGATGGAGGAGGTGGTTCTACACCTCCACCCCCAACTGAACCGGCATATAGAATTGAGCATCAGGGTGATGTTCTCCAAGTTCCTTCATGGGCTGACGATTTGACCATGAGGGTTATCATAAAGAACAGAGCCTTTCAAGTTGTTTCTGGGATGGTCGTGAGAGTCGTTTACTCTGAGTTTTGGGCTGGGGAGTTAGAAGATGAAATCCGGATTCAAGAGTTGACAACAGATGCTCAAGGCCTTTGTCTGTTTGAGATTCCTCGCTATGACAATGAGGGTGATCGTACGGCTACGATTTCCCTTCCGGCCGCTTCAGAGATTGAGGAGGTAGTGATGACGATTAGATATGTCATCGATGTCTCTCTCCCGACTAGGGTGATGATTGCTGATGCTAATCAAGCTCAGATTTCTCTTGGGTTTAATGAGGGTGTCAACATTGCGTTCGTCGTTCTCAATGCTTGGGGAAATCCCATTTCTAATGTGGAAACGCAAATTGTCGTTGGTGGAGAATACACCAATAACACATATTGTGTTACTGATGGAAATGGGAAAGCCACCTTCTATTTTGTCGCTGGAGCGACATCGGGAAGTACGGTTTTCCGAATCCAGGTGATCGATTATCCAGCTGTAATGGCTGAAGTAATCGTTAGCTGGACGGCCAGTTCGCCTGCTTCCATTGAGATGATGAATCCTTCTCGATGGGAAGGAGACATACCAGTTATCCAGACTTATGTTGGTAACCCCGTTGATGTCCTTTTTATTGTTAAGGATATTAGTGGGTCGCCTTTAGGCGGAATAATGGTTATGGTGACTTATCCGGCCGCTTCATCTGACGTAACGGATGACGATGGGATCGCTACCATTACAATACCCGCCAGCCAGTTTCCGGGGTTTGATCTGGACAAAATCTGGGTAGTGGGGAATGACTCTGTTTTTTTAGATTTCAAGATAGAGTACCTTAACCCTTAGTAGAGAAAGGAGGTGGAATAAGCCCCCTAAATTTGCAGTTTTGCAAATTTAGGGGGATTTTTAATGAAAAAGTATTTTTTGATTTCCTTGTTTTTTAAGTGAAAATGTTGTATTAAGTAAGTAATTATATGAATGAAAAAATATTTAAATTGTTTAGATTCTCTTTTCTAGTTATTCTATTGACTTTGGTTTTTGTAATAAGTGTTAATAATACTTTTGCTGTTGATTTACCCACTTGTTCACTCACTGCCAATCCCACTTCAATTACATCTGGCAATAGTTCAACTATCTCTTGGAGTTCAACTAATGCAACTTCAGCTTCAATTAGTCCAACTATTGGAGCAGTCAGTGTCAGTGGTGGTGCGAGAACAATTTCTCCATCATCAACTACAACTTATATTGGAACCTTCACTGGAGCCGGCGGTTCAGTGACTTGTTCAGCCACTGTGACAGTGACTGCCAGTCCTCCTCCACCACCACCAGCACCCACTTGTTCAATGACAGCTACACCTTCCAATATTACTTCTGGAGGCAGTTCTTCTATTTCATGGTCATCTTCAAATGCAATCTCAGCTTCTATCAGTCCAACCATCGGGTCAGTGAGTCCGTACGGTGGAGCAAGAACTATTTCTCCATCTTCTACCACAACTTATGTTGGTACTTTTGTAGGTGCCGGAGGAACAGGAACTTGTTCAGCCACAGTCACAGTAACAGCCACTCCACCTCCTCCACCAGCACCAAGTTGTTCACTCACAGCTAATCCAACTTCAATTCAAACTGGTAACAGTTCAGCTATATCTTGGACAGCTTCCAATGCAACAACAGCTACCATCAATCAAAGTATCGGAAGTGTTAGTCCTCTTAGTGGTTCCAGAACAGTGAGTCCTACCACTACTACTGCTTACACAATGACAGTTATCGGAGCAGGTGGAACTGCTACTTGTTCAGCATCAGTGACAGTAACAGCAACTCCACCAGTACCAAGTTGTACTTTAACGGCTAACCCAACTTCAATTAATCCTGGTAATAATTCGACAATTTCTTGGTCATCTTCAAATGCAACCTCAGCTTCAATTAGTCCAACTATCGGAACGGTTAGCCCAAGTGGTGGAGCGAGAACAATTTCTCCATCATCAACCACAACTTACACCGGAACTTTCACAGGTGCCGGCGGTTCAGTGACTTGTTCAGCCACAGTCACAGTAACAGCAACTCCACCTACTCCACCAGCACCAACTTGTTCAATTTCTGTTGACCCTATTACTATAGCGAGAGGCAATAGTTCAACATTATCATGGACATCAACTAATGTGACATCCGTTATGGTTGATAATGGAATTGGTTCTGTTAATCCAAATGGCTCTGTGTCTATATCACCAAATGATGCAACTACTTATACGGGGACTTTTACGGGAACTGAGGGAACTATAACTTGTTCAGTTTCAATTTCTGTTACCTCTGGAGGGTGTACTGAAAACTGTGGTGGAGGGGGCGGTGGAGGTGGAGGAGGAGGTTCAAACCCACCGACTGTTAGTTTGTCAGGGGTCTCTTCTTTACTAGGGCCAATTACTTCTTTTGTATATCTCAACCAAGTTCCTTACACAGGATTACCAGGGGAAGACATTGTAGTAAAAAAAGTTTTCTTTATCGCTAACTAAAATAAAAAAAGTAGGGGTAGCACCCCTATTTTTTTTATTTTGGGTAATATGGTGTATATTATAAATAATGATGAAAAAGCAAGGGAAAATTTTAGTTATTTTAGGTCCAACAGCTTCTGGAAAAAGTGATTTGGCTGTAGAATTAGCCAAAAAATTTAATGGGGAAGTAATCTCAGCTGATTCTCGACAAGTTTATAAAGGTTTAGATATTGGTTCAGGAAAGATTACTAAAGAGGAAATGAAAGGCGTTCCTCATTATCTTCTGGATGTGGTTCAACCACAAACAGTTTTTACTGTTGCAAAATTTCAAAGATTAGCTAGGGAAAAGATTAAAGATATTTTAGCAAGGGGGAAGTTACCGATAGTTTGTGGAGGGACTGGTTTTTATATTCAATCAATTGTAGATGGAGTTATTTTCCCCCAAATCAAACCCAACCTCAAACTCCGCACCCACTTGGAAGCTAAGCTTCCAAGTGAATTATTTTTGATTTTGGAGGGGTTGGATCCTGAGCGAGCAAAGGTAATTGACTCCAAAAACCCTCGTCGCCTAATTCGCGCTATTGAAATTGCCACTTATTTTGGCAAAGTTCAAAAATTGAGTACCTGCCTGCCGGCAGGCAAGGCTCCGACTACTCAATTTCAAACACTACAGATTGGGATTAAAACTGATGGATATATTTTGAAGGGAAGAATAGAAAGGAGGTTTTTGATAAGAGTAAAACAAGGGATTATTACAGAAGCACAGAAATTACATGAGCAAGGTCTGTCTTATAAAAGATTTTCAGAAATTGGTTTAGCTCACAAATATATGGCTCTTTATTTACGAAACAAAATTTCCAAAGAAAGCTTTATAGAAGAATCTATTAAAGCAGAACAAAAGTATGCTAAACGACAAATGACTTGGTTTAAAAGAGACAAGCGGATTAAGTGGTTTGAATTGTCAAAATCTGCAAAGGCTACTAAAGAAATTATGACCACAGTTTCAAATTTTTTATTAAGTTATCCACAGATTACTTAGTAGTCCGACTACTAAGTAAATTAAAGAATTAAGGTATAATAAAGAGAATGAAAATAATGTTAAAAATTAAATTTTTGATAATTTTAGTTTTATTTTTAACTGCTCACATTGTTTTGGCTCAGGATAGTTTGAATGCTGGTTTTGTAGACGGTCTTTGGTATTCTAAAACTCCTTTTTTTGCAGGAGAGGAAGTGCGTATTTATACGGTTATTCAGAATCAGTCAGGTTTTGATATTATTGGTACAGTTAAATTTTTTAATAATGATAAATTATTAAGCCAATCGGATTTTTCTATAGTTAACGGAAGGTTGATAGAAAAGTGGGCAGATTGGAAACCTAGTCAGGGTAAACATAATATTTCTGTTAAGATTTCTAATACAAAAAAAATTGAAATTGGAAAAGAGCCCGAAGCAATTAACTTAGCTGCTTATACTTCTATAACAGAGGCCCATGATATTGATTTAGATACTGATGGTGATGGGATAGGGAATAAGGACGATTTAGATGATGATAACGATGGTCTCTCTGATGTAGAGGAAAATAAGAATGGTACTAATCCATTAGTCTTTGACAAGCCTATCGTACCAGTTGAAGAAAATAAAGTGGAAGAGGAGAAAGAAGTTAAAGATTATCAAGTTAAAAGCGATGAGAATAGTACTTTTATTGATAATTTTATTGAAAAGAGCAAAGAGTTTGCTGATTTAGCTACTGAAAAAACAATAGTGGCCGTCGAAGATACTAAAAAATTTCTGGAGAAACAAAAAGATAAAGTAGATGAAGAATTAGAACAAGAAACCAAAGAAGAAGCTCTTAAAGACTTACCTAAGATAGATGAAAGTAGAAACCCGTATGTTGCTTCTATTATTGGTAGTATCCCAGAATTAAAAGAAGTTTATAGTTTTCTACTTTCTGTTCTTATATATATTCTTAATAGTTGGTGGATATTGTTAGGATCAGTTATTGTTCTTGTATATTTAATTTGGAAAATAATAAGGAGAAGATTGAGAAAAAGATTTTAATTAAAAAATCCCAAAGAAACATTTTGATAAGCCCGCAAGCATTTAAGATAATAATTGCTAGTCAATAGATATTACCTACGACAACCTAGGTCGGACCTCTTTTCTAATCCTTATTGTATTAAATAACATCGCAGCAATTGCTCCTAAGATAAAAGTAATTTGAATGCTAACAAAAAAAGAAGACAAAATAACAAGCAATAACATTCCCCCTCTTCCGATGTTAACTGCCATTTCTCGTATGACAGTAAATTCGTCTATGTAATGACCTTCGTCAGCTGCTTTTTCGTAAGTCATGGCGTCAAAGGGAATTCGCATAAATATTTTCATTAGTTTCTGATAGGCATCCACGATAAATATTTGAAAAGCCGTGGCAATAAATATTTTGATAATCCAGCCTATCGCGTAAAAAGTACTTCCAAATCGTAGGAGTTGTTTTCGGTCAGCATTTTTGTCGGTGTATTTTCCAACAATTAATTGAAGAACAACCGTAACAGCCACAATGATGGTTGAAATAAAACCTAATTTTAAGTAATCACCATTTAAGATTTGGAACATAAAAATCGGCCAGACTATCGTACCTATTGAGTCTTCAGCTCCATCAGCCATAAAAGCTAAGACTTCAGGTCTTCTCTCTTTTGAAAAAAATTTTTGCCAAGTTTGTTTAGTTGTCCAAGTAAATTTCTCTCGGGTTCTTGGAATACTAAAAAGTGGAATAATTGAAAGAAGATAAAGGAAAACAGCGATAATAAAAAGGACATGGAATGAAAATTTGGTGATTATAAATCCAGCTAAAAATGGTGTGAAGATAGCCACTATATTACTGGTCGCACCAACGAGACCTATTTCCCTGGCTCTATTTTTTTTGTTTGCAAATTTAGCAAAATCTACATGGTAAGGAATCCAATATAGAAGTCTATAAACTACTAGAGTAATAATGATTAGAGGTATAATCGCCTTAAAATTATTTTCGTTTATAAAATAAAATAAAGAATAATAAACAGCTCCAAAAAAGGCAGCTGTTTGTAAAGATCTCCTAAATCCAAATTTATTTAACCATTTTGCTCCATACATTACTGTCACTCCGTAGATGAGACTCCCAGTTAAATAAAACCAAGCCACTGTTCGTAAGCTTTGTTCAAAAAGATTAAATAAGAAAATTGGTATGAAAAGACCAAGTAAACCAGTAGCAATGTAAATTATAATTCTACTTTTATACAAGGCTTTGAAACCTTTGGAGATTTTATGATCAAGATATTTATTTTTGGAGATGACATTCATTTAATATATTTTACCACAAATTATTTTTTCTTACTTAAAATTAGGGGATTAATCTTGTTTTTTTGCTCTACTGATGTTAGTATTTCTATATTATTTTTATGTTAAAAAATCGTTTAATTGCTGTTTCGCTTCTTGTTGTCGGTGTTCTGGTCAGCTATTTTGCTGTGCAAACAAATGAGACAAAATTCCCCTATAAATTTGGCTTGGATATCGCTGGTGGAACTCATCTTATTTATCGGGCTGATACGACGGAGCTTGATTCAGCCGAGATTTCAGACTCAATGTCGGCATTAAGAGATGTAATTGAAAAAAGGACTAATCTTTTTGGTGTGGCTGAACCGCTCGTTCAAACAGAATCAGGAACTGCTATTGGTGGAGAAGGGAAAGAACATCGTCTTATTGTAGAACTTCCTGGGGTAACAGATATCCATCAAGCTGTTGAGATGATTGGGCAAACACCTTTATTGGAGTTTAAGTTGGCTGAAGAAGTAGTTTCTAATTCTAACTTAGAAACAGATTTTGTTTTTATTGATACTGGTATTACGGGGAAAGTAATTGATAAAGCTCAACTTCAATTTAATTCAACTTCAGGTGAACCGGCTGTTTTACTCTCATTTAATAAAGAGGGAAGAGAGCTTTTTGCAAAGGTGACTAAAGAAAATATTGGGGAAATCTTGGCGATTTTCTTAGATGGACAAACAATTTCTACTCCTGTTATTCGGGAAGAGATTAATGATGGAAAGGCTCAAATTAGTGGTAATTTTACACCGCAAGAAGCGAAGACCCTTGTTCGTGATATCAATTACGGGGCTTTGCCTGTTCCGATTGAATTGATTTCGACCCAATCAATTGGAGCTTCTATTGGTGCAGAGACTCTTGATAAGGGAGTTCAGGCAGCTTTACTAGGTTTATTATTGGTAATTATTTTCTTAATTCTTTGGTATCGTCTCCCAGGTTTGTTGGCGGCAGTTTCATTACTTATTTATATTTCTTTAGTGCTTTCCATCTTCAAGTTAATCCCAATTACTTTAACTTCGGCTGGTATTGCTGGTTTCGTTTTATCTATTGGAATGGCTGTTGATGCTAACATTCTAATTTTTGAACGGTTAAAGGAGGAACTAAAAATTGGCAGGGAGATTGATTCTGCCGTTCGGGAAGGTTTTTCTAGAGCTTGGCTAAGTATTCGTGATAGTAATATTTCTAGTATCATTACGGCAGTGATATTGTTTTGGTTTGGAACTTCTTTGGTGGAAGGTTTTGCTTTAACTTTTGGATTAGGAGTATTGATTAGCATGTTGACGGCGATTACTATTACGAGGTCATTTCTCTTAGCGATTAGTCCTAAAAAAGATACAAAATTTAAGAAGAAGTTATTTAATTCAGGAATTAATTTCCCTAAATAAATGTTCGTTATCAATCACAAAAAAATATTTTTTATTCTTTCTGGCTTTTTGGTTGCTTCCGCTATTTTTGTAATTTCTTTTTTAGGTCTTAATTTCGGAATTGATTTCAAGGGGGGTGCTATCTTGGAAATTGCTTACCCCTCACCAAACTTGGGGGTAGCACCCCCAAGTTTAGAGGATTTGAAATTAGATTTGCAAAAATTAGGTTTGGGTAATCTTACCGTTCAGGAGACGTCTTTTGGTAGTGACCAAAATGAAGCGGAAGGTGTCATTTTACGAACTAGAGATTTAACAGAAGAGGAAAGACAATTAATTGTTTCAACTATCAGCCAAGATGGTCAATATCAAATTGAAGAAAAGAGGTATAATTCTATTGGGCCTGTCATCGGTGAGGAATTAAAAGGTAAAGCTCTTTGGGCAATTTTAGTGGTTGTTTTGGCGATTATCCTTTTTGTAGCTTTTGCTTTTCGCAAAGTAACAGAGGTAGCTAATTCTGACAATAAAGTTTCTTCTTGGAAGTATGGCTTTGCTGCCATCATTGCTTTGGTTCACGATATTGTTATCCCAACGGGAGCTTTTGCTCTTTTAGGACATTATTTTATAAACTATCAGATTGATGCAGTGTTCGTGATGGCGATTTTAGCTATTCTTGGATTTTCAGTTAATGACACAATTGTTGTTTTTGATAGAATTCGTGAGAATTTGAGGGTGGCTAAAAAAGAAACATTTAATGAAATAGTTGGAAAAAGTTTACGACAAACAGTTACTCGTTCTATCAATACTTCAGTGACAACTTTAACTGTTTTGTTAGCATTGTATTTCTGGGGTGGGGAAGCTACCCAGCAATTTGCTTTGATACTTTCAATGGGGGTAGTGATTGGAACCTATTCTTCAATCTTCTTAGCATCACCCCTTTTAACTCTTTTCCAAAAAAAGAAATAACACAACCGGCCATACGATGGCCGGTTTTTTGTTGCAAAAGGAGAAGATATATTGCATAATGCCAAAAGATAGTTTGTGGACGTTGTGTCCATTTTGACAGTTTGATATTTAGTTTTAGTTATAAAGGAAAGAAAGGAGATAAGATGAAAGAAAAGATTGAAGAGAGAAAATTCTATAGATGGATTAATTTTTGGGCGGGGGTGATACTTACCCCAGTTATTTGTTGGGTTTTTTCATCAGATAAAGGAGGAGAAAAAATGGACAAGGAAAAAGAAGAGAAACGACAGAGAGTAACCGTAAAAGTATGTTTTTTTGTCTGGGTAGCTCTTGTTGTAGTTGTCTCTCTATTTTCTGTTTTTGGAACAAAAGCAGAAGGTGGAACGAGAACGGTGGTTGAAGGTGATAAAATTGTCACCTACGAACAAACCAAAATTCGGGAGGTTTTATTACCGGACAAGAAGTTAAACATCCCAAACCAAATTGCTTTGGAACTTTTTTCAGGGGAAAGAGAGGAATGGGTAACGGAATGTATAGACGTGGAGGATAATTTTTTTAAATATCCCTGGGCGGTTGTAACAGTAATCAAAAGAAAGGTAGTTTATAATCAGACTAATGGTTGGCAATCAATTCTCTTAGGGAAAGATATACAGAAAGGAGTATCTTTTTACCTCAGCTGCATTGTTCTCTTATTTGGTTTGTTCTTTCTCGTTGTCCTGGTTGCCCCCGCTTGTTATTTTTTTCGGGATATTCTTTTACCCTTGTGGAAATTCTTTCATACAAAGAAAAACTCTGGAAACTATCAACAGAAAATTAAATAAAGAGGTGACAAAAATGGAAGAGGAAAAAGAATTTGATGGACGAATAGGGGCGGATGCTTTGCATCCGTCCTATTTTTATTTGCTTTTATTTTGTTTTCCGCTATAATATTACACGTTCTTTGACAATGAAATAATCCAAAAAATTACTTTTATATCTGTGCGAGGTATCTAAGTAATTGACAACCTTTAATGATTTTAAAAATAGTTAGGATTAAACAAACTAGAACTTTTTCTTTTGTTTCGTTTCTCTATGTAGACAAATTTGCTTCCCGCCCAAGGCGGACAAGTACAAATTTATCTAAAAAAATTGTTTCCTGCCCAAGGTGGACAGGTAAAATTTTTATTTATAGAGTTTGATCCTAGCTCAGGATGAACGCTAGCGGCGTGGATAAGGCATGCAAGTCGAACGACCCTTCGGGGGAGTGGCGAACTGGGTAGTAACAGGTGGGTATGAACTCAAGAGTCAGGAATAGCTTATCGAAAGATAAGGTAATACTTGATATCCCTACGGGGGAAAGATTTATCGCTCTTGAATCAGCCCGCTTAGTATCAGCTTGTTGGTAAGGTAATGGCTTACCAAGGCTATGACGCTTAGGGGAGGTGAGAGCCTGGCCCCCA
>Ga0208904_1001867_pt1 | contig 13845 bp, 12 predicted proteins | sample AntAceMetag02UKB_FD_184774 | JGI IMG/M metagenome (GOLD analysis project Ga0208904, IMG submission 184774) | Saline lake microbial communities from Ace Lake, Antarctica - Antarctic Ace Lake Metagenome 02UKB (SPAdes) (version 2) | ecosystem: Environmental > Aquatic > Non-marine Saline and...
TTCATTCTCCTCCTGTGCCTTTTGCAATAACAGATCAACCTCTTTCTTTATTTGCTCTTCAAGCTTATTGGCATGCTTGTAACTCATCGCTTTATGCTTGGAGGCGTTGGCGGTGACCACCTTGGTCCCATCAAAAGAGACATTCCCAATTTTTAAGACGCCAGCCTCCGTAGCAATAATCAGTATCTGTTTGAATAATTCACCTATTTGAGGAAGAAACCGTTTCCTGAAGCTGTTGATCGTATCATGATCAAGATGATGATCGCCGGAAATATACCTGAACGCTATGGAATCAAACGTTGCTCTCTCAATCTTTCGTGAGCTAAATACGCCGGTACAATAACCGTAAAATATCAACCCCAATATCATTTTGGGATCGTAAGGTGTTGATCCTCTGAGGCCGTACGAATTGTAAATCTCGGATAGATTGAGTTGCTCAATGATATTGACAATAAAACGGGCAAGATGGTCATTTGGAAGCCATTCGTCAATAGTGGGTGGTAGCAGCATCGGCTGTTGATAGTTCGCAGACTTGAATACTCTGGTCATATCACTAAATCTGAAGTGTTATTTCTATGCGATTGATATAATAAAATTATACAGATATCGGCAAAGCCATGTCAATATTATTTTAAATTATTTCAGCATATTATGGACATTTCTGCCCGGTCATATCAGAGTATGAATTCAAGCCTCAATAGTCCGACAGGCTGCTAGTTTCGATACTGAATCCTATCGTTATTTCGGCGAAGGATATTACATGACGAAAAAGTACATGGAAAAGTTCAGAGAATACTATCTTCCCGACCGGAGAGACTGGTATAGCAAGTATGTTTCTCCTCTGCTGGCAAAAGACTTGACAAACCTGCCAGCGGCAATTGTGATAACGGCACAATTCGATATCCTGAGGGATGAAGGAGAGATGTATGCGGAAAAACTCCGAAATGCGGGTGTTTATGTTAAATCTCTCAGGGTGAACGGCGTGCTTCATAGTTTTTGTTCAATGGGGCGAATCTACGATCAGTTTAATCAGACCATGCTAAAAATTGCTGATTTTATTCAAGCTCGAAATGAAGGACAGACAACACCTTGAAATTCATTTTAAGAATTGTCTCTTTTTCACACCAGATTTTCCAAATTGGATACATTTGTTTAAATATCAAAAAAAGCAAATTCCAACCATGCCCCAAGTGTTTTCGCGTCACGCAAAACAGAAAACACGTTGCCAAGAATGCGCTCATCAAATGCGGATAAGTTCATTCATCACCGGATCCATAATACAGTTGTCAAGAAAAAATCCGTAACCATTCACTATCCTCACCATCCACGTTATCGAAAGTTTCTTCCGGTCCTGGAAGTTTGGGATAAAGCAAACCCACCGACATTTGTCGGTCAGATCACCGACACAGTTACATTGACCATTCCCCAGTGGATGACCCTGCCGGAAGCGGAGGCTTTATACCCTGTCCGGGAGTCTCCCCTTGTGTTCGTTAAAAGTCTGTTGGAAACAGCGGACTATTTGACGAATCAGCAGGATGCGAATAAAAACCCTAGTTCCGGTTAGACAAAACAGCTTGTCTCATCCCTTGATTTTGAATAGTTTTACGTTGTCCCGAATTTCAAGCACAAACATACATCATCGACAATAACCTTAACTGGAGCGTTTTATGAGCAGGCCGATTCAGCTTTTAATGAAGCATCGACAGACGGTAATCGACACCTATTTTGATAATGACCGGCGACCCCAAAAGACCTGGGAAGACTTGAGCAGGTTGCTGCCGGATTTGAATGAGAACATGAGCTATAACACCTTCAAGCAGTACGTATCGGTTCTGGCTGCGATCTCCTCGGAGTTAGACACGGTTGGACAGGAGAGGCGTGAACTTGCCAATCGGTTAGACAAGACCAACCGGCAAAAGTCGAAACTGGAAAATCAGATGAAGGCTTTAGAGGAAGAACATAAAAAGATTTCCGGCCAGCCCGGGCCGAAGCGAATGATTAGACAAAAGCCGAAGCAGGCTCCCAAGCGTGTTATGGGCTGGAGCTTGCAGCAGAGCAAGGACGGTTATTATCGTTGCTTTCGCAAGATCGAGGGCCGCCTCCACTGTATTTACATCGGCAAGACGATGGTCGTTAAAACCACTTGGAACTGGGCAGCGCCAAACAGACCCACATCTGGTTTCTGTATGAAAATATCAAGTTGCTGGTATACAATCCCAGAACGATGTAAAGCGGTATTAAAAGGTGGCAGCTGCCCACCTATGGGATGATTCAGAAGATTCTGTACAATCCGTTTTATGCCGGTGCTTACGTATATGGAAGAACGGAAACCCGGGTGTTTTATGAAGATGGCCGAATCAAAAAGACAGCCGGTCACTACCGAAAACCGGAAGATTGGGACGTTTTCATCAAGGATCATCACGAGGGATACATCTCTTTCGAACAATATGAAAAAAACGTGCTGCAGATGAAAAACAACAGCCACACCCACAAAGCGGACGAATCCGTAGGAGCGGTACGGGCCGGCAAGGCCATCTTGGTCGGTCTGGTTCGTTGTGGCCGCTGCGGGCGGAAAATGCATGTGCGGTACTGGGGCAAGGGCGGTCTCAATCCCCGCTATGAAGTCAATCGCGCGTTTACACAGTATAACGCGGTGGATCCGTTGAACCGCCTGGTCGTCACCGAGCTGGAAAAGCAGTGGGATGAAAAGCTGGCGGCTTTGGAAGAGATCTCAACAGTGCGTTCTTTATGCGAACGACTACCTGAAGTGTGGGGACACCCACAAACGGATCCGACGATTAAAAAGCAAATCGTCCGCCTTATGGTAGAAGAAGTGATCATTCGCCTGGACGAATCCGAACCGATGCTGACCATGACCATCCACTGGAAGGGAGGAATTCACACCCGTACCCGGTTTAAAAAACCGACCAAGGGGGATCCCCCTTCTTTCAAAACCGAAGAAAATGTCATTTCGCTGGTGCAAAAGCTGGCCCCCCATCATGCGGATGAAGAGATTGCCAGGAAACGACTGGACGCGGGTTCGAGTCAGGGGGTTGCGTGCCAAAAACAAAATTGCACCTTTCGATAGAAAAAAAGAACGAAACGCGCTTTCATTAAATCAAACGGCCAAATGTCTGGAGCTGAATCCAAGCAGCGTCCGGCAGTTAATTGAAAAAGGCATTATCCCTACAACGATACTTATGAAATAATGTCTTGGCAGAACGAGACTTAACAACAAATAATTGCGTCAACCAACCCATGATCCTAAAACATCGGAAGGAGGACGTAATATGCTACCAGAAATCAGAACAAGCGGTGACATTTATTCGATCCCAGAATTTGATTTGGACCGAAACGACGTCGAGGGTTTCCTTGACATCCTAAAGGGGTTTCACGCCGAATTCAGGGACTGTTTCGCCAGAGAGGAAGGTCGGAATAATTTTCTTTACTACACCAATGGTCAATTCAGTCAGATGGAGCGGAAGTCGATAGAGCCGATGGCCTTGAACGTTGAAGGCGCAAAAGTTCGTGCAATACAACGCTTTATCAGTGAGGCCACCTGGGATGATGAGAAAATGATGGACATATATCGTTGTATGGTGAATGACGATATGGGCGAAGAGAATGGTGTACCCATTATCGACGAATCGGGGTTTTCGCTGCATACGCTTCTTCTCAGGGGTATGCGCTATTGGACAAAGAACTGTTTGTTCCGGAGATATGGTTTACAGAGGAATATGAAGAGAGGAGAGATAAATGCAAATTTCCTGTGGGTCTCAGTTTTAAAACCAAACCCCAACTTGCTGCCCGGATGGTTGATGATATCGTCGGACAGAATCTTATTCCGGTGAAATATGTCGTTGCTGATAGCATATATGGAAACAGCCCGAAATTTATAGAACAGATTGAAAGGTACACGGGTAAAATTTATTTTTTAGGTGTCTCCAGCAAAACGAGATGTTGGTTGCGAATGCCAGCAACAATTGAAAAGAAATACAAGCACAGAGGTGAGATCCGGAAAAAGCAGGTTCTTAAACCTGGGGAAAAAAAGTCGATCTCTCTGGTAGACTTAGCCGTGGGCAGCAACGATTTCTTTTGGTACCGTCGCAAAGTATCTGAAGGGACTAAGGGGCCAATTGAATACGAATTTTCCAAACGCCGGGTTGTCATAGCCAAAAACGGATTGCCGACCAAGGAGGTTTGGTTGATTATGAAACGAACCATTGGACCCAACCCCTCATACTCGTTCTTCTTTAGCAATGCGCCAATCAGCTCCAGGCTGGATTTATTTGTCTGGCTGAGTGGGTTAAGGTGGCCGATAGAGCAATGCTTTGAAGAAGGAAAGAGTGAATTGGGCATGGATCATTATGAAGTTCGAAAATACCTTGGCTGGAATCACCACATGCTGATCAGCATGCTTTCCCACTTTTTTCTCTGGCACTTGAAGATAAAATTGGGGAAAAAAAGCACCGGCGGTTACTATTGCCCAGCTTAGGGTTCTATTCCAAGTAATACTGCCGTTGAGAATTTACGATATCGACCTAGCTTTGGCTTTGGTGAGGTGGGTTCAGAAAAAAAACCACAGGTCTTATTTGTCGCACAGGAAAAAGAGGGGGAGAGAAAACTCGGCTTCTGATTAAATGCAAGTATCGTTGTAGGGTTATAAAGAGCAAACAGTTGGTGAAATATGCTCCCTTTATCATCGAAGCCTCCGAATTGGAGAAGGAAGAGGTACAAACGATCGTTCGCAGTCTTAAAAAAGGACACTCACTTCGAAAAGTGGGTGTAGTCAACAAAAACCAAATCAGCTTTTAACAATAAAATCAACCCTGTCGTGGAGATGTGCATTATGAAACAAGTGATTCATCACTGAGGGGCCGATTAACCATAAGATTCTTAAGCACTTAGGATTATGGGATGAGGAGCGAGACTCGCAGCTCCGAAAGACAGCTCGGGGTCCGCCACCGAAGTCGGACACCCCGGAGATTGTATGGATACCTGTCAACGATACCGGAGGCAACGTGTTTTCTTTACACTAATGGAAAACACTTGGATGGGAATATCCCGATCAACCGGATATTGTGGGATAACCTTTCCGACGCCAGAGTGTGGCCGCGAAGACTGGACTATTGTGTTTCGAATTCGTGAAGCAGGCGGGAAGGGCGATCTAGATCTGACATTAAACCAAAAAATACCTCTATTCCCCCTGTAAATTGATTCTCTTTAAGGTTGAGTCTGATAAAAGACCCAAAATCTACCAAACTGCGAAAAAGCAATTTCCTATCACTCCCTCAGATATTCTGATCATTCTCAAGCTTAGATCAGGATATCCGCAAGTTCTCGAATATCCGCTATCTTTTCAAAATTTTGCAGGGAATTCAAAATGGAAGAGATTTTATCGGCATCTAATCCGCCATTATAGGAAACACATTTTGTAAATTTTTCCATACATTCATCAGTACTCATCGGGTTTAAAGGATTACCCTTAGCAACTTCGGTCGCAGCCGAATATGTATGACCATCTCCTGTTTTGATCTCCATCGTGCATTTCATCAAGTTTTTGGGATTGATACGACTATCGCAAATGATCCGCACACGATCTGTCAGATCTAGAGAGGTATTCTCTTTGATAAAATCGGAGTCGAAATGATGCAGAAATACATCACCATTGATCAGTGCGGTGATAACTGTGTATGGAATACTAAACTGTGCGTCGGCCTGGTAATTTTCTCTAAGTTCAAAACGCGTTCCTACAATATCGCTGACCATTTTAGAACAATAAATGGTGATTTCTTCTACGTTTTTTGCATCAATTTTATACGTTTCTCGGAGCACCAAAGCAAGATCTATACTTGAGTGTGTCATTCTACAGGAAGGATAGGGTTTTATACTCAATCTGATACCGGTAAACTCATTTCCCAGATCTTTGCAAAGCACACTCTTGTCATAGTCATTATTCTCATAGAGCTTAAAAAAACCGTAGTCGCCATCCAGCACATTCTGGGGGCCAGTCAATCCCTTTTCAGCAAGCAGGCACGATAGAATCGCACTCTTGGCGGCAAAGGCCGGCTGCATTCGTTTGGACAATGCACCATCCACTAACCCCTGAATATTGCCTGCCGTTTGGCAATAAGCAATACCGAAAGCATTCCAGAGTTTCTTTTTGTCCAGCCCAAGAATCTTTCCGACTGCAGCAGTTGCGCCAAAGAATCCACACGTTGCCGCTCTAGTCCACGCCAAAGGCTTTGTCAATGAAAGTGCCAGTCTGTTGGATATATCGTGGCCAAGTGCCACTGCGGCAATCAAGTCCCTGCCACTAGTATGGCCGCTCATCTCTGCCGCTGCCAATGCTGCAGGCAAAACAGATACACTAGCATGATGAGCCGAATCGTCCAGTACATCGTCGAAATCGAGGGCATGAATAAAAATGCTGTTCACGAAGGCGGCCCAAGGAGCGGGACACTTGAATCCCTGCAACAAAACAGACGCCTCCTGCCGACCGCCCCATCCCTGAACCAATTCCAGTGCTTCGGTGCAGCCCTGAGCATTTATACCCGCAATACCCACACCGATTGAATCCATGATCAGATTCTTGGTCTTTTCTATCACATCAGAAGGTAGATCGCTAAAACCGACATTTACAACATGTTCGGCAAAAACACCAATACAGTCCATTATGAACCTCTCTATATCTCAATAATAAAAATGGTTTTTTGAACATTACTCACTGACAGCTCAGATTTTGAGCTGTCAGTGACGTTTTTAAAACATATACGGCAATAAAAACTTTTCAGTTAAAAAAACATCTGAGTTTTTTAAACAACTATTTGAACAATTTTCTCAATCATCTGTCCGTGGGGGATATCCTCCGTTAGGATGTCTGTATCAACGAAAATCCGACCGGTTAAGAGTTACCTCTTTATATATAATCTTTGGGATTAATCCCCAGCTTTTTCATTCGGTATTGAAGGGTGGTTCTAGGCATTTTAAGAAGACTGGAAATTCCGTTTTCCCCACTTACTTTTCCCTGGCATACGGTCAGGGATTGAACAATGTGATTACGTTCCGATTCAGCCAAGGAAGAAATCTTACTTTTGCTTTCTGCTGGGGGTGTTATATCAATAATATTATGTATTTCTCTTTCCGTAATCTTTTCGCCCGGCCTTAATATGACCATCCTTATTACCAGGTTTTTCAGCTCCCGAACATTACCCGGCCAATGATACTCACTAAGAATATCCAGGGTCCGATCTTCATACACCGGTGCCGGTCGATTGGTTTTTCTGGCTTGAAGTTCGGTGAGTTTCTCTATCAAAATGGGAATATCTTCCACTCTTTCCCTTAAAGGCGGAACCTCAATATTTATCGTATTAAGTCGATAATAGAGGTCCTGACGAAATTGCCCGCTTTTGGCAAATGCCTTCAGGTCTTGATTGGTAGCCGCGATTAGCCTGAAGTTGACTTCAATGGACTTGCTATCTCCAACCCGTTCAAATCGCCGGTCCTGCAAAACATTAAGAAGTTTGGCCTGGAGTGCTAGCGGCAAATCCCCCACTTCGTCTAAAAATACCGTACCGCCGTGTGCCATTTCAAAACGTCCTACACGATGGTAATCGGCCCCGGTAAAAGCGCCTTTGGCATGGCCGAATAATTCACTTTCAAACAAAGAAGAAGCAAGAGCCGGACAATTGGTTTTAACAAAAAGATGGTTGCTTCGAGGGCTTAGATTATGAATATATCGGGCCAAATAATCCTTGCCCGTCCCTGTTTCACCGGTAATGAGTATTGAGATGTCCGAATTGGCCACCTTCTTGATCAAATTCATAATTTCGACCATTACCGGGGACGTGAAGAAAAAACTGTCCGGTTGATAACCGTCGTCTGTATTGGTCATTAAATATTGCTTCTCCCGTATCAGACTCTTGTTTAAACGTTTCAAATTGTGATGAGAAAGCATATTATCAACCGCAATGGCTGCCTGCCCCGATACATCAGTTAAAACGTCCTGCAATTCAGTTATAAATTCAGGTGGTTTTTTAAAAGAGAAGTGAATACTTCCTAATATTCTATCTCTAATAACCAGCGGAAAAGCCATGGTTGTCATTAGGCCCGATTCTATCATTGATTTTACTGAAGAAAAATCGGAATACTGTTTCAGGTCAGCAATAATGACCGGTTTGCGAGTACTGACGACCATTTCGGTGATTGATCCTTTTTTCAACGGCCTGCTTTTTCTGCTGGATATGCCCTCAGGATTAATACCATCAGCGGCCGCGAAGTAACTTATAGACTGAGATTCAGCATCAAACAGATTGATGGCCAAACGATCATAAGAAAAATGTTTTCTAAGTTGAGTAGCCAGAGTGCTAAATAGGTCTTCCTTGGTAGTTTGCGTTATTGCGGCATTATTGATCTTTAATAGAATCAGATAACGTGTTGCTGAATCCCATCTCATAATCGATCCCTTTTCATTTTTTTAGATTAAACAAACTAAAACTCCCTCGACTGCAAGTCGAGGGGTTCGTTTTTCGGCTGAGCCGACTCAAGTAACTATCGAGTTTGCTTCGCAAACATTCAATATCCAAGAATAGCTCATGGTCGTTGACCATTTCGCTGATCTTTCTTCGCCTGAAGGCGAGGGGCTTGAACCATCCCCGAAGGGGACACTAAACATCCTCAATCTTCACTCAGAAATACGAGTTTATATAGGGTCGAAACCTAAAATATTTTACTGGTTACCAATGATAATATTCCGGCAGTGTACTACAATAATGCCGAAAAATCAAATCCATAATTGGGCAATATGACCATAATTGGGCATATTGCCCAATTATCAGGTTGATTTTTCCTTTCGCGGAGATTCAACTCTTCCTTTCACCCGGGAGAATTTAGACTTCAGCCTCTACTCTAGAATGCCAACGTCTGGCCTGGATGAACGTCATTGCCCATGCATCGGCCCCGGGACGGGCTTATGAAATTCTTAAATAATCCACCATCAGTGAGCGGTTGGCCCATTATGCCGACCTATGAATAGGGTAACAAAAAGTTCAAAGCGACGACGAACTCTCTTCCTTCACTTGATTTAAAGTCGTATGGAATAAAAATGCACGTCCGGGGTAATATTCGTATAAGCAAGAACCAATCGACAGATCAAATAATTTAATAGGGTACAAAGTCGGTTATACATGCCGTATTGAAACCAAAAACTTCACAATTTCTGAATACCAATTATTACTGTTTTGTGCCGAAAAATATGCCCAGATTTGGGCTCTTGCCTAATATTGGGCATTTTTCCAACTGGTTAATAGTGCTGATTATTATTATTGCCTATTATAACAATATGTTAAGATGCATTTCCTTATGGCATTAACCTTGCTATTAGATAATAGCATTCTTATTTATGTGACGAATTATATTACGAATTAACCGTGTGATATAAACGATGTATAAATGAACAAATAAACAAATGAACCTATAACGTACACTAGTAGTCTTGATATTGGACAATCTCACGTAAAGCTCTCCATTGCTAACTGATATTGATAAATTTAGTATCAAGTATACTCGGACGACGTTATTTAATTAATTATCGGATCAGAACAAGGAATAAAATGATTTCTTTTTTAATTCATGAGAAGGCTGATACCGTTGGCGTGGCGACTGTTGATATTAATCAGGGGGAGGAAGCCGAGGGGTTGTATATGGACAGCCAGGAACCAGCCAAGGTTAAAGTGTTGCAGGATATACCTTTAGGGCACAAAATTGCCATTAAGGATCATAAGATGGACGAATCAGTTCTAAAGTACGGTTCTGATATCGGCAAAGTGGTGGCCGTTATCAAAATCGGGGAGCATGTACACGTACACAATCTAAAGACCAGGAGGTGGTAGATGAGTGAGAATAAAGTATTTGCGTACCGTCGTGAAAATGGTCGGGTTGGGATTAGAAACCATGTAGTCATTCTTCCTTTGGATGACCTGTCTAATGCAGCCAGTGAAGCAGTTGGCAATAACATCAAAGGTTGCAAGGCTATCCCTCATGCTTATGGGCGGCTGCAGTTTGGAGAGGATCTAAAGCTGTTTTTTAAAACGATGATCGGTACTGGTGCTAATCCCAACATTGCCGCAGTTGTTGTTATTGGAATTGAACCGGAATGGACACAGATTATTGTGGACGGCATAGCAAAAACGGGTAAGCCGGTGACCGGCTTTGCCATTGAACGAACCGGAGATATTGGCACAATTGCCAAGGCTTCAAGAAAAGCCAAAGAATACCTGCAATGGGCTTCTGAATTAAAACGGGAAGAATGTGACCTCACCGAGATCTGGGTATCCGTCAAATGCGGAGAATCGGATACGACTTCCGGTTTGGCGTCAAATCCTACCGTAGGAAGGGTGCTCGATAAGCTAGTCGGCATGGGGAGTTATTGTTCCTTCGGTGAAACCTCAGAGATTACCGGCGCAGAGATGATCTGCCAGGAAAAGGCGGCGACTCCTGAACTCGGCGAACAATTCAAAAACGTCTTTGATGAATATGATGATTTTATCAAAGCCAACAAAACTGACGATCTTTCAGGCTCCCAACCAACTAAAGGTAATATTCGTGGTGGCTTAACCACCATTGAAGAAAAAGCTTTTGGCAATCTCCAAAAAATCGGCAACGAATGTCGTTACGTTGAAGTTCTAAAACCAGCCGAAGCTCCCACTAAACCGGGTCTTTCTTTTATGGACACCTCCTCGGCGGCAGCCGAAGCGGTCACACTCTGGGCTGCCGCTGGATACGTTGCCCATTTATTTCCTACCGGTCAAGGAAATGTCATTGGCCATCCGATTGAGCCGGTAATTAAACTATCCGCTAACCCTCTTACCGTAGAAACGATGTCCGAACATATCGACTATGATTGTTCAGCCATACTCAAGGGGGAGATGACACTGGACGAATCAAGAGACAATCTTATCGAGATGCTGGTCAGAACTTGCAATGGTCGCTTGACAGCTCAAGAAGCCCTTGGTCATCAAGAGTTTGTACTTACCAAATTGTACCGAAGCGCCTAAAACTCCAAGTCCCTTTGGTTTTATTACCAAAGTTTAAAAAAACAAACTTGGATTTTTAAGCTGATTATTGTTGTATTTATCAAGTAAAATAACATTCTTATTGGGAAATTTATAATGAATATTCAACAGTTTGAACTATATTCCCCGACCAAAATTTTATTTGGGGAAAGTATTTCAAAAAAAGCCGGCGAGATTATCCAAGCCCAAGGCATTAAGAAAGTTCTTGTGGTAACTGATCCGGGAGTCGCGAAAGCCAAGCTTCTGGATGGTATCCTACCGTCCCTCGACAACGCTGGTCTGAAGTATGACATTTTTTCAGAAGTTGGACACGAAGCGACCTTGCGTCAAGTTCTCAAAGGACTGGAAACGCAAAAAAAATTAGGGGGTGAGATGATACTGTCTGTTGGAGGTGGCAGTGTCATGGATACAGCCAAAGGGATAGGATGTTTGGCCACGAATCCCGGGCCATTGCAGAATTATGAAGGGCCGGAAAAATACGACATTCCGCCTATTCCTACGATAGCGGTGCCCACCACGGCTGGAACCGGAAGCGAAGTCAGTTTCGGAGCGGTTGTTTTTGATGAAGAAAGAGAATATAAATTTTCTTTCAGAAATTCCATGCAAATTCCAAAAATCGCTCTTTTGGATCCGACCCTTCTCAGTACAACACCACCATGGCTTGCTGCCAGTGCCGGCTTGGACGCATTTTCTCACGCCGTAGAAGCTTACGTTTCCAAATGGTCAAATTTTATGACGGATGCATATTGTCGCCAAAATTTTTATCTGGTGGGAAAATACTTGAGGCGTTTTGTGGCTGATCCTTCGGATATGGAAGCTGCTTCCGGTATGTTAATAGCGAGTTCTCTGGGATCCATGGCGTTCAACGTTGCCAGATTAGGTCTCATACATGCCATGGCTCATCCTCTCGGCGCACACTTTAATCTGTCTCACGGACTTGCGTGTGCCTTACTCATGCCACATGTAATCAGATTCAATCTTATAGCCTGTCCTGAAAAATATTTGGATGTTGCCGTTGATCTGGAGGGAACTCCGAAATCAGGTCTCTTTTTGGAAAAAGCACATTCTGCTATTGGGGCTGTGGAGAGATTGATGCATGATATTGATATTCATTCGGATTTTAGTTCCTATGACATCACGGACGAGTTGATATCCAAGATTGCTGATGAAACTTTGAGTTCGGGTATGCAGCTAACGAATCCGAGGGTGACCGGCAAAAGTGATGTAGTGAAAATCTTTCAAAAACTTTTCGAGGTGAAATAGATAATTTGGGAGGGCTTACTGAAAAAAAAATAAGGATTAAGACAGGTGAAATAACCTGAAAAAAGTGTTGCCTGTGCCGTGCAACTGCTGAAAAAACGGCAACAGGAGAGAAGCAATGCGGTGGGCATTAGAAATTTTTTTCATAATTTAAATGAAGATCAAATCTGTTATTGGAGAGAGACAAAATGACTAAGCATTACGCAAGAAATATCGTCATGTATGCCATCATGGTTCTTGTTACGGGTTTTTTTATTTTTTCCGGAACTGCTCAGGCGGATTTTGCAAAGGGTAAAAAATATTCCCTAACATTCGGACATGGTTTGACAACGGATAATCCTTATCATCTGGGCGCTGTTCGTTTTTCAGAATTGTGTGAAATCTATTCCAGAGGCGAGATTAGGATAAAAGTATTTCCTTCTTCCCAATTGGGAAGTGAACAAGCCATGTTCAAAGCCACCCAGCTAGGCACTCAAGATATTGCTTTAGGGGCAATTAACAATTTAGCTCCGTTTTGGCCTCCTATGAATGTGTTTATTATGCCATATGCATTCAGGAGCAATGAACATGCATTTAATGTTGTAGATGGGCCCGTTGGAAAGGAGCTTAGGGAAAAATTCTTAAAGGCGAGCGGTCTTAGGATAATTTCTATGTATCATTTAGGATTTCGTTCTCTTGGAAACTCAAAACGGGCTATCTATGAGCCGAAGGATTTAGACGGAATACTTTTCAGGGTTCCTAAAAATCCAGTAATGCTTGATACAACCAAGGCTTTAGGAGCTGACACCATAGCGATGGCTTGGAGTGAAGTATTTAATGCGCTTAAACAGGGAGTTGTAGATGGGCACGATGTTCCTCCCGGGATTTCGCTTTCCATGAAATTTTATGACGCGGGAGAGAAATACTATTCACTGACAAAACATTTTTATGCGTTTGCAAGCGTGGTGATGTCCGAAAGAGTATTTCAGAAACTACCTAAACATGTTCAAGAGATTATCACTCGATCTGCTCAGGAATCCGAGAAATACCAACGATGGGTAAGTCTCCAAAATACGGCTAAAGCCATTGGCGGACTTGAGAAGCATGGGGTGAAAGTGAACGAGGTGAATAATCCGGAATCTTTTCAAAAATTGGTGAAGCCTGTCTGGACCAAGTATTCTAAAAAGATACCGGAAATTAAATATTGGTTGGATAAGATACAGACAGTTCAAGGAGAATGATTCTGTTACTTATTGACTCTATTGCTGTCCTTTCTCTTGTGTTGTTAACAATCATAGCAATAGGTTAATATTCGGACTTGAACTCTATCTTGTTGAAATCAGGTTTAAATCTTTGAACCTGATTTTAATAATTCTTTAATTACCGTGTTTTATATTTTGGTAAAGCTTTCACTCTGACAAGCAATGCACGGCGAAGGTTGTCGCGGGTCAAAGGCAAAACGTACTTTGCCAGAGTTTATGATAAATTTATAGTTTTAAAAAAAGCAGCATATTTCCACCTTCGAATACAAATA
>Ga0208904_1001868_pt1 | contig 13844 bp, 11 predicted proteins | sample AntAceMetag02UKB_FD_184774 | JGI IMG/M metagenome (GOLD analysis project Ga0208904, IMG submission 184774) | Saline lake microbial communities from Ace Lake, Antarctica - Antarctic Ace Lake Metagenome 02UKB (SPAdes) (version 2) | ecosystem: Environmental > Aquatic > Non-marine Saline and...
GGGTGAATGCTCTCACGGCGGCAGATCGCTGCAATGCTATCTTCGCCTCTTAGACCCTCAATGACGATCCGTATCTTGTCTTCCGGGGAAAATCTGCGACGGGTTGCTCTCTTAATGTCTTTGATCGCTTTTTCTGCACTGTCTGACGTTTTCATTGTGACTCCTTTGCTACTTTGTTAATGTACAAAAGTGTCTCTTATTTTCTTACCTCAAACTGTCCACTTTACTCTGACGTCAAACAATAATTGCAATTTTTGTCTACTCATAACTCATCACTTATAACCCATAACTCAAGTATTCCCCTCCACAATCACAATCTCTTTCTCCGTCAACCCATATAGTTCATAGACCAGTTGGTCGATTTCAGATTGTGTGGACGATACATTGGCATCTATATTTTGTTCTTTTTGCTTTATTATTTTATCTGCTAATTTTGCGAGTGATTGTTGTTCTTTAAAGGTTATCAATTTTATTGGGAATTGTTTGCAGTTCTCAATTAATATCTTTTGAAATAATTCTTTTTCAATATCCAAATAAAGATATTTATGATAAAAATTCATTAACGATGAATTCAATAATGTTGTTAGAAATTTAGGCGATAGGTTTTTAGGATCTTTAGAAAGAATGCTAAATCCTATTTGTGTAAAGTATAAAGGCTTTTCAGTATATCCGGCAAATATTCTTAAGGGATTACCGGATACAATTTGTCTTACAATAACTCTGGGAAGTGTAAAAAACCGTTCTTCACGTGGAGCTCCCAACCAATTGCCATATTTAATAAATTCTGTAGGTTTGTCGTCAATATAATACTGAATAACATTAGAGCCAGAGATTAATGGCCTAAAATCTTTTCCAAGTTTTGAGGTAGCGTGAAAAACTCTACTTTTGATTTGTTCAGGCGTATGCCCTGTATACTTATCGTAAGGCGTAATACCCAAACAAAATTCAGCCAATTCTTTGAGCTGAATGGAATTGGTGTTTATTTTTTCTAAAATTGCATATATTTGGTCAGTTAAATAAAGATTAAATTTATTACCGGAGAAATTCCAAATTTCTTTTTTTTGAGTTTTGATTAACTCTTTATTTATTGTTGTTATTGTCGTGTCGTGTGGATATCTGATAATATTAGCATATTTGAGAATTTCGTTTTTAATAAATGATAAAATTATTGTTTCAACCTTTACTGACGAAGCTGCAAAAATATTATCTGGTAATTTTATTATCTCAATTATGTTTGGGGAAATTAATTGTCTAATTTTTTTATAAGAGGAATTCATTAAAATGGAATTAGGGTTAATAAAACAAAATTGCCCAGCATGATATAATATGTTGTACCCTAATTCAATAAATAATGAATATAAATTCATTCTATTTTCAGTAGTGGTATAATCTTTAAATAAAAATTTCACAAAATTATTATCAAGACTTTTTATATCAACGTAAGGCGGATTTCCAATGATCACATCAAATCCAATAAAGTCACCATTATTATCCAGCACTTCCGGGAATTCAAAGCGCCATTCGAAGGCATTTTCGTAGATTTTGTTGTTTTTGATCTCATCAATTTGAGCCTCCAGCTTTCGGCTGTCAGCGGTCAGCTGAGTGATATTTTTCTCCCAGGCAGTTTTTTCTTTAGGGCTCATCTCGAAAATGTTCTGCTGGTTAGTGAGATTGAAAATTTCGCCCTGTAATTTGTACATGCGTTTTATTTTAGGATCGTTGGCGTAGATCTCTGTTCTGAAATTGCTTTTGATCTCATTGATGAGATCCTGCATTTTGCGTTTTTGAACTTTGTCTTTTGCGTTCTGGTAGACGTGCACGGCATCACGGTAGCTGTCGATATCGAATTTGCTTTTCTTGAGTGCTTTACTAAGGTCAGCCTTAATGTCAAATCGGCTGATCAATGAATTTCCACATTTAATGTTGATGTCAATATTGGGCAGGGTTTCCAGTTCTGTTTCATTCTTGTAATATGCGTTCTTTAGCAGTTCAATCCACAAACGCAGGCGGCAAATTTTGACCGAATTAGGATTGATGTCCACGCCAAAGAGGCAGTTTTCAATAATGGTCTGTTTTTCATGGAAGAGAGTTTCTTGTACGCGTTGACTTTCGGGCAATTTGGGATTGTATTCAAAGAGGGTATCGTCATCATCCATGATAATGAGTTCGTCGTTTTCCACTGAAACGGTATATTCTTTTAGGCGTTTGCCTTCGCGGTCGCTGAGGATCTTAAGTTCATGCTTAATAGCCAGGATCTCGTTTAGGGCAGAGACCAGAAAATGTCCCGATCCAACGGCGGGGTCACAAATCTTGAGGGAGTTGACAATCTCATTGGCTTCTTTGCGGTCATCGATCTTGTCATAAATGTCATTTATATCTTTGCAACTCCAGTCTTTGGCTTCGTTGAACTTTTGCACCACGGCACGACGGATGGTTTCGCGGCACATGTACTCGGTAATAAATCCGGGCGTAAAATAGGAGCCGTCTTTGTAGCCGTTGATCTTCTCAAAGATCAGTCCCAGCACCGAGGCGTTGATGAGTGTTTTGTTTTCTTCTTGTATGTCCTCTGCGCCTTCGGAAGAAAAATCATAGGCATCAAGGAATTTAAACAGATATTCAATGACGTTCAGTTCGCCTTTGAGTTTCTTGCTTTTATCGGTTTTAAAAACCGTTTTACTAATGATCGGAAGCGTTTGATCATCGCGCAGGTCGGTGACGAAGATAGTCTTGTGCTCAAGTGGAGCCGGTTCAAACAAGGAAGAGTTGAGATAAGGGATATGAGAAAAATCACGTTTGTTTTTATCACTGCGTTCTTCATGTTTCTTTGCTAAAACGGCAAAGAAAAGATTATCCAGTTCATCATAATTTGAAATACGATCAATATTTAAAAATTTATAAGCCGGGTCCTGCTTGTGATAAGAGAGTAACTGCGCTTCGAGAAGCTTAAGAAAAAGAATACGATTAATCCAGGTAATGCAAAGCTCGAGTCCTACAGCAAAGAGCTGTTCTTCTCTTGTACTGCCGTAAGAAGGTAAATTCTCAACTTGCGACAAATGATCACGGTTATCGAGTTTGGTAATGGCATTTTCCAGCAAAGAGCCCGGGTTCCGCTCACCCTTGGGAAAGCGTTGAATGAGTTTCTTGCTGCCTTGCTTGGTTTCCTTTAGTCCTATAATATGTAAGAGCTCTTCGTAGAAATTTCGGTCCAGGGAATTTGAGTCATTGCTAAAAGGCAATTTTAACAGATGTTCGGGTGAAAAGATCTTAAAAAGCGGAATGAGTTTCGCATCATCTTGAGAATCTTCTGTTTTCAATAATTTGCGATAGTCGCGAATATCAAAATAAGTGAATTCCAGTCCGTTTTTCACATCTTCAATGACAGGTTTAGCAATATTGTTATAAAAATAATCTGTGCCTTTTCCGGACATGCGTTCAAGGTCGAAATCTTTATGGTCATCAAGGAGCTTTTTATTTTTGTAAAAATACTTGTCGAATACATGAGCATCGAAAATGAACCATTCGTAAATATTACTGATAACAAGATGCTTAATGTGTTCGTTCTTGTGCTTGATCCGTTCGTCCAAATAATAGAGCAAAAGCTCCTGCATGGCCTTGGCATTGAGATCATCTTTGGAGACCATTTCGCTTTTATTTGTTGGACGTTTTGTCTCAATGATCACCGCGACCGGTGTGCTTTCGGATTTTCCTTCATGAATGACCTGGTCATTGCGACCTTTGGTGTTCATGAAATAATCTTTATAGTACGTGTTCTTTAGAAAATCTCTGACGAGCGTTTTATGGAATTCTTCGGATTCTGCCTCATTGATGTCTTCGATACATTCCAGCAGATTTTTCTTAAAGTCCTCAATCGCTTCGCGATGTGGCTTGACCTTGCGAAAGGCCGGTTTGAGGGCTTTGCGGGGAGTAATTTGATTCATATCATTTATTCCTAAGGTAAGGCGGACGGTCCAGCCCGTCCCGTACAAATTACATTTAATTTGCTGTATAATTTGTGCCGGGACCGGTACCATGCCGGTCGATCAATTTTTTATTGAAAAGTTCTCCGAGTAGACGTTTTATGCTGGGCAAGGGGATGCCAAGTTTATTAGCAATTTCGCCTGACTTACAGCCGGGATGGTTTGAGATGAACGTTAGAATCGTTTTTTCTCTGATTGAAAGTTCGCTTGCCGCACCATCATGTTCCAGTTTGCTCATAAGTTGTTCTTGAATATTGGAAAGTGCAGTGAAAAAGAATGCTACCCAAGGAGAGACGTTTTCGTTGGGGCGCGTAGTCTGACAGGTTCTTAACATTCGGTAGTATTCGCTTTTTCTGTTTTCGATCTCATGTTCGAAACTTACATATTGGATCCAGGTGTATCCCATTTTTAATAGTAAAAGGGTAGTCAGTAAACGACTCAGACGGCCATTGCCATCCTGAAAGGGATGAATGCTGACAAAATCATAAACAAAGATCGCACATTTGACCAAAGAGTGAGTTTCATTGTCTCCTTTATACCATTCGATAAGATCTCTCATGGCACTTTGGGTCGGGATGCCGGCTTCGGTCGTTTGGAAGAGTATTTTTTTCTCTCCGCCGGGGAAACTGGCTTCCACCGCATTATTCTGCTGTTTGTAATCACCTTTATGCCATTGATCTTTTGTGCTGTATTTGCACAAGAAATTATGAAGATTCTTGATCGAGCTTTCCGTGATATCTATATCGTCATAAGATTCGCAAATAATATCAAGAGTCTCAAAATAACCCAGGACTTCCTGAGAATCCCTGTCTTCGAGCTTTGTGATATCGATCTCTTTTTCAAGAAAGACTTTCACTTCGTCATCCGACATAAGGGAACCCTCAATACGCGTTGAAGCTCCAACACTTCGCACCGCTTCTATGTGTTTCAATTGACGGAGGCTTTGACCCTCTTTTTTCTCTACAGAAGACCATGAGGCATCAAATCGATCGATCGCTGAAAGAGCATTGATCAATTTCCAATCAAGATCAAGTTGGAATGTATGGATACTTGTTTTCATGTATTTAAAGTCTCTTTTGATTAAAATGATACGATAATATACGATATGATACGATATGAGGCAAGATAAAAGATTAAAGTAAAAAGATCAAAGCAGGGGAGGTGTGATGCGATATGATACGATAATGTACGATATTGATACGGTGCTTTGGGGGACATGTTTTTGTAATATGTACCAAAATAGCAATAATTGGGACGTATATGCTTGGAGCTAATAAGGTAATGATAGGCTTATTTCCCCATTTATGGTTCAAAAATTATACCAAGTGGTATAAAAGGTGTTTTGTTTGATGGATTGTTGGGGGAGTGGGTTTCTTGAAGTCTTAAAGTATAAAATCCAAATAATTATCACGATCGATCACAGTATAGTTTGCTTTTGGATAGGCTTTTGTAAAGGCAAGGGGAGGGCGTGTATTTTTATTACCCCATTTGAATTCAAAAGCATTTAATTGTCCGTTTTCTTCTTCGATCAGATCGATCTCCTGCTGGTCATAGGTTCGCCAGAAATACTGATTTTTGGACTTTAAGTGAAAATGCATTTTCTTCCGGCGTTCCGAGATCAGATAATTTTCCCAAAGAGCGCCGATATCTTGCCGGGTAGACAAGGGGGAAAAATTATTGATCAGGGTATTTCGGATACCATTGTCGTAAAAGAACCATTTATTCTTTTTGTTGATCTCTTTTCTCAAATTGCGGGAGAAGCCCTTAAGGGGGTAAATAATAAAGACTTTTGTCAATAGATCAAGATAGGCGTTAACCGTATTCTTGCTAATTGATAGCGTTGCTCCAAGTTCTTCGACGGATACTTCAGACCCCACCTGATAAGCGATCAATTTTAACAGATCTTGCATCTTGGCGGCATTTCGGATACCGTCGAAACTTAAAATATCTTTCAATAAATATCCCGTCGTTACTTCATTCAAATATTCGCGTTTCTCTGTTAATGATCCCAAATGTGTCAGTTCGGGATAAGAACCATAGAGTAAACGGAGTTCAAGATTTTGTTTTGTGCCTAGAACGTTCTCCTCCGGCATCAGTTCTTCCTGGGAAAAGGGGAAGAGATGAAAGGTGGTGCTTCGGCCAACCAGGGGTTGCCCGGCTCTGTTCTGAAGATCAAAGGAGGAAGAACCGCTGGCAATGATCTTGATCCCATCAACATGATCAACAATCAGTTTTAATTTCTCCCCAATATCGGAAATAGTCTGTGCTTCATCTATAATCAGAAGCTCAACACCGTCCAATACATGCCGGTAATTTGCAATTGATCGTTCGTTGAGAATGGAGATCGCATTGCTGTCATCTCCATTGAGGAATAAAGTATTTCCATTAAAAGCTGAAGAAATTTCTTTAATTAGAACGGTTTTTCCGACACGCCTCGCCCCAAAGAGCAACATGACCTTGTTGGGTTGAAGGCGTTTTTCTATTTCGCTTTGTAAGACGCGTTTGATCGTTTTCATACTATTTAACCTCTGAAAGGAATATATGATAGAAATGCTTTTCCTGCAAGAAAAATATTAATACCGTCAATACGATGACGGAATTAATGTAAATTCAGTCATTATACTGACGGTATTTCTAAATTGATACGATATAACACAAGTAAAAAGGCAAAAGGCAAAAGGCAAAAATAAGCAAGAATTAAGAAGTGGCGGACCCACGTGTCCGCAGAAGCCAGAAGTCAGAAGGAGGGAAGACGTAAATATGATGTTAAATGTAGAGACGGCGATTTATCGCGTCTTGTGATAAAACGTAAGAGGTAAGAGGTAAGAGGTAAGAGGTAAGAGGTAAGAGGTAAGGGGTAAGAGGTAAGGGGTAAGAGGTAAGGGGTAAGAGGTAATTTGTGGTATCTGCGATTTGGATGTTTTTGATCAGACATTCATGATTATGTGAACAATCTGTCGTCAAAGGGGAAATCATCGATACTAACAATGCTGATCTGGGCGAAATCGGGATGAGCCGGGTTGATTAGATAATTATGATCTCCGGGCACAAGGGCCGAGAGAACCTTTAAGATACAGGCTGAATTTGATGTAATAAAATCATCACCTGTTTTACGGATATTGGAGATTTGAGTCTCTTCTCTCCAGTCCGGTGCTAATGTTTTTATATCAATTTCAGTCATGCTTGTTTTATCGGGGATGTCGAGACTCATCATCACAAAGTCTTTTGGAATGATCCCCGACGGCATGTGAATATATTTTTCCAGCATTGAAAGTGAACGGCTATCGGAGGTGTAAATGATCTCGGTCCCTTTGGAATTCCACCGTCCGCCCGCTTTGGCGGAACCCGCACCGGAAAGAGACGTGGAGAAGTTCTTTTTTGTTAATCTATACACCTGCATTAGGCAAAGATCCCGTGCTCGATCCTTGTCAATTCGTCAAGAACCAACTCTTTTCCGTATGACGTGCTTAACAATTCAATGGGTTCCGTACCGCTAAATGCGGGTATGGGTACATATAGCCAGCGCTTGAAGATCTCTATTTCCCCAAAAACCTCTACACCCCTTTTTATGACCTCTATCATGCCGATGATCTTTTCTGATTGAGAGGCCTTGAAACTTTTGTTGGAATTTTTATATCTGTCCAGTGTCTTTGGGGATATATCCAAAAAACTTGCCCACTCATCTTTGCTAAAGGGTGTATTACTTTGCATAGTCTCGAATATGGAATAGGATAAGCCCGACGTGATCAGATGATTAAGTTTGATCTTGTTTTCAAAAAATGTGCGATATTCCAAACCCACATTTTCATTCACCTGATTTTTTACAAATTGACCCACAATATCGTATAATACTTTTTCAGTATTATTGTTTTGAGTGAGTATTGACTTGTCCATTGCGCCTCCGGTCATTTGTCCAAATATTATAGACAAATGTCCATATAAGCAAGAAAAATATTGGTTTGGAAGATAAAAGATGTGAAACGTAAGACGTAAGATGTAAGTGGTAAGGGGTGAGAAGAAAGAGAGTACGAGTGTACGAAGCGAAAGGACGAGAAAATATAAACCCCGAGTATATCGAGGGGTTTAACACAATAATAACCCGGGATGAAATCCCGGGAAAAAGGAACACTAGATAAAACAACCCCGAGCGTTGTCGCCTGCCCAGCGTAGCCTTGCGCGAAGATGGGAGGGGTTGAACTTGTTGAACCCCTTTAGGGTTCAGTTTGTTATGGGCAAGGAATTATATTGTTGTTCGACCCTTTCGGGGTCTCCGTGAATATCGAACATCGAACAATTGATTAACGAATTATGAATTAAATGACAGAAAAGGAATTTAGATATTTACTTCGATTGTTCAATGGTTCGATTGTTCTAATGTTCATGATTCAAGGAGACCGCAGCGCGGTCGAATATCGTAGAAATATAACTCACAATAAAATAGAACCGCAGCGCGGTTCAATATAAAAATTAAAGAACTTGTTGAACCCCTCCGGGGTCTCGATGAATATCGATCTTCTACGCTAAAGCTACGAAGATTAAAAACACCGAACAATCGATTAACGAATTGTGAATTGAATACCGAAAAACGAATTTCGGAAGTTACATCGATTGTTCGAATGTTCTGTGTTCCATATTCATGATTCTCACGATATCCATATCATCTCCACCCAAACAACTTGCCATTCGTCATCTTGTTTTTCAAGTAAGGCTACCATGCCGCAACCGGCAAGCGGAGCAGAAACCCAGCTGTATTCCACGACCGCCAGAAGGCCGTCATCGCTGATCCCCGGCCGGGTAAAGCCGGTGAATCCAGAATAGGGTTCTGATTCCAACGCATCCTTCAGCATCACGTAATCCGGCAGTTTGTCCATATTCAGAGCATAGCGGATCCGGTTTGCATTATTGTAATTATTAAGCAAGGATTCAGAACCGATATTGTCCCGTTCAAATACGATATACAGTGAAGGACAATTAGTCGATGTCGTGGTTAGATCATAAACATCAATGGTTCCCAAAGGATGTTCGTGCTGCATGATGCTGTCAAGTACAGCCCAAATGACCGCATGCTCTTCATTGCTCAGTTCGGGCGGCCCTTCCGGTTTAACGACACATGAGATCAGCGCCAGGCCGGCTATCACTACAAGAATTATTGAACGTTTCATATTCATCACATAAAGTTTAAATGGTTTTCCGCACCGTGACAGACATAGAGATCTCCCCTCCTTCGCCGAGGCACCGGACGGCACGGCCTTCGGGATCCGTCTGTTGACGGACTGAACCCGTCAGCGAGTAGCTGACGTTTCACCGACATTCATCGGCGCAGGCAGGATGACGCAAAAGGGGCACTCATAACTCATCACTTTTAAGAGATCCAGGTATCGAACCACCATCTTACCATCCACTGGCCGTCAATCTTTTCAAGGATGATGAGGTATCCCTGGCCGGCATCTCCCCCGAACTGCCAGCCCAGCTTCATGACGACCATGTTCCCGTCTGAAGAAAATCCCGGTCGTGAAAGCTCAATAATACCGCAAGATAGCGGATAACGACGATAATATTCCTGCCAGTCATCGGGATAGTTATAATTGGTCCAAATAGCATCCAGGTCGGCCCGGTAAACAGTATGTACAGGATCAATAAGATAAATTTCATTTAACGTAAGAGGGAAGGTGTTCTTGATAAGGAAATCACCTAGCATCAGGGTGTCGTAATGAAACCCACTGTCATCCAACTTGTATTGGTAAGAAAAAAACTCCGTATATCCGAAAGTTGTTTTAACAACATGAAGATAATTTCTATCGTAAAATCTGCTTCTTAGAACGGCATTTAAGATCTGATATTCTTCATCCGCACCATCAATATCCGGAAAGTCGCAGGTCCAGATCAGGGTCTTATTGCCGGCAGTTTCAAAGAAATCCGTGAGATTTCCATCACCACCGTTCCGCCAACCACCGTCAGGCTCGCCCAATTGAGTCCCTGAAGAATCATAGACATGATTAAGCCCCCAACCGAAATACTCGCTGACATAATAAACTGTTTGACCGTTGTACTCATAGCTCCAGATAGCCTGAGCATAAGAGGTATCCGTTCCGTTTTCCGCGGATGTAATAAGGTCATCCAGCCAAATGCCCGCATCCTCAGGAGGAGGATCGAAGCAAGCCACAATGAGAATAATAAAAAATGCGCTGAATAAACAAATTCGCTTCATAAAAAAGTCCCCGTATTAAAAGTAAACGTGTATTGCAAGAAATTGACTGCTAGTTCTCACCTCTCAGTGCCCAGCGCTCAGTGCTCATCTCACCGAAGGCGGCGAAAGTTCGTCACTCATGGGCGCCAAACGCGACCGGGCGATCTTGTAAATAGGACTGTTCGTCATGTTGACCATGCTTCCTTTATTCTCGGATATGAGTTTTTCCACCCATTCGGGCATCTCAACATCATCACTAAAATCCAACTGTATGCCGGCCGTGAAAAACATGATCAGGGCGACGGCGATCATTAAAAATTGCTTCATCTTATCTCACCTATTGTGCGTTGTTGAAACTGTTTATTTATCAAGTATTGTAATATGTGTCGTAAATTCTTAAAAATCAATTGTTTTTAGAACTACGATATTAAAAAGAAATATGTTCCAATGATTGTAGTGAGTATAGGATATGTCATTCTGAACGAAATGAATCAGTCGATTGACTGATGAATGAAGTTGAAGAATCTATTCATGATATGGAATTAAATGGCAAGAACAGATCCTTCGACTGCATCCCTCCTTTTGTCGGGATTCCACTCAGGATGACACAAGACGGTTGCCCGTTCACGTCCTCAACATTCACCAATGTTCACCGTTTACTATTTACTGCTTACGTCTTTCTTCTTCGTCAACAACGACACCACAACCAAGGTGATAAAACTCAGCGGAACGGAAATAATGGCCGGGTTATCAATGGGCATGGGTGCTTTAACTCCCACCAGATGGTAAATATTATCATAGGTGGTTTGTGATAGCAGAATGATCGTCATGGCGGAGATCAATCCGACAGTGATAGATGCGATCACACCCTTTGCAGTGGTTCCTTTCCAGAATAATACCATAATGATCGCCGGCAAATTCGCCGATGCGGCAACGGCAAAAGCCCAGCCCACAAGGAAGGACACGTTCATGCCTTTAAAGATAATACCCAAAATAATGGCGATGACACCGACGACAATAGCGGCCAATTTACCGATACTGACTTGTTTTTTATCTGTGAGATCCTTCTTTGATATTTTAGCTACCAGATCATGGACTACAGCACCGGATGATGCTACGAGCAAACCGGAGACCGTTCCAAGCACCGTGGCAAAAGCAACGGCGGAAATAATGGCAAAGATGGCAACGCTGAAATCTCTCGCCAAAAGAGGTGCAGCCATGTTCGAATTGGTCAGGTCCAGTACACCATGTGTCATGGAGCCCAGTCCCATAAATAGGGTCAAAATATAAAATAGTCCGATCGACAAGATCGCCACAATGGTGGATTTACGTGCGGCAGCAGGAGAGGATACGGTATAGTAGCGGATCAAAATATGTGGCAGGGCGGCGGTTCCAAAGAACAGGGCCAGCATGAGCGAAATAAAGTTCATCTTGTCGCGTCCGGTCTTGACCGGAAATTTCTGACCGGGTACAAGGATCTCTTTTCCCGGAGTGGGGTGTTGATAATAGATCGTAACTTTGTCTTTGCCGTCCATTACAACAGCTTTATCCCACCGGATAACCGTACTGTTCTTGATCTTTCCGATGAACTTGAACATTCCCAACGAACCTGTATTTACATTAGTCTCACCTTCGATATCGATCAGGTCACCAACCTGTTTAAAGCGTCCATCTTCCTTGGGAGCACCGTTATACAAAATCCCGCCATCTGCAAGATTCGTCACAAAAAGTGTTTCTTCCAGGATATTCTTTTCTTTATTGAGCGACCAGATCGTCGCTTTGCCATCGATCATGACTTCAATAAAGGTTTTTCCCTTTGCTTCCCACCGATCGCCGATAATTTTCGATCTATCCTCCAAGGCGATATTTTGCCCGTCTGTTGATTCGAGTTTCAGGGTATCGTATTCCGAGGTTTTTAATCCCTTGCCCAGCACCAGCACAACAAGAACAATGGAAAAGATAATAAGCAAAGAACCTTTCAGGAACTGGACATAGGTTGTGGATGCCATGCCGGCAGTCGCCACAATAATAATAACCACAATACCGACCAAGATCACACCCACCCAATGCGGCCAGCCAAGTAGCGGTGTTACAAGGGAACCGGCTCCTACCATTTGCGGGATAAGATAAAACATCGAAACAATGAGCGTAGAGATCCCGGCTGTTATCCTAATGCCTTTTGATTTGAATTTGGAATCCAAGGCATCGGCAAAGGTAAATTTACCCATACGTTTAAGCGGTTCGGCAATAACAAAGAGTGCCACCATCCAACCCGCAAGATATCCTATAGAATATAAAAAACCGTCAAAACCATAGACCGCGATCATACCGCAAATTCCCAGGAAGGATGCTGCTGACAGATAATCACCCGCAAAGGCGATCCCGTTCACACTCCAATGGATCTGTCCGCCTGCGGTATAAAATCCTGCAGATGAGCTGGCGCGTTTGGCAAAGTAGCGGGAGATAAATAGAACAAAAGCAATAAAAGCAAAGAATATGATAACGGCAAAAACAGAAGGTTGATAATTCACTTGACCCCTCCTGTCGCAGTTTTATCGTTAGTATTCAATTTCTTTTCGTATTTATTGCATAGCGCATTATATATCAGCGCCAATATCAAGGCAAAAACGATCAGTCCGAGTCCATAGACAATGGCAAGATTCAAATGGCCAATATCTTTCCCCATTAATTCGGGTTTCATGACCGTCACGATAATAAATCCAAAATAGACAATAGTGTAGAGAAGGAACATCCATAAACCGATCTTAGTCTTGATGCCGGATGCTTTATCTTCTACGTTTTTTGCAGCTTTTCCGTGTAGCATGAATTCTCCTGTGTAATGAAATGTCTAGTCTGCGATCAAATACATTTACTCAGTTCGAAATGGGTATCAGGGTCCGGTTCTGTGCTTCCTATAGGGGTTTTTCCATATATATTGATAAAATCGTATGAATATGGGGGGAAATATCTGAAAATTCAATAAGTTTATAATAAATCGTAAGACGTGAAACGTAAGACGTAAATGCAGAAGAACCTCACACACCTGTCCGCCATAGCCCCGATCTTTCGGGGCGGAGGCTGGAAAGCCACGAAGAGTACAAAGCCGACAAAGAAGAGAGATATGGGTTAAACACAAAGTTTTAATAAGGCATAAAGGAATATACCTCTCACAAAGGCGCAAAGAGCACAGAGTCGACAAAGAAGAGAGATCTGGGTTAAACACAAAGTTTTACAAGGCACAAAGGAATATGCCTCTCACAAAGGCGCAAAGAGCACAGAGTCGGCAAAGAAGAGAGATATGGGTTAAACACAAAGTTTTAATAAGGCACAAAGGAATATACCTCACACGGAGGCACGAAGTGCACAGAGTCGGCAAAGAAGAGGTATCTGGGGTAGGCACAAAGTTTTATAAGGCACAAAGGAATATGCCTCTCACAAAGGCGCAAAGAGCACAGAGCCGACAAAGAAGAGAGATATGGGTTAAACACAAAGTTTTACAAGGCACAAAAACAGATAAAATATATCCAACAAATACAATATCGTCATCCTGAACCCCGATTACCAAGACCAAAACAAGTATTATTTTACTAAAATCGGATTTACAGAGCGATAATTAGGTATGTAAGGTTTACCGGAGTTTATGATAGCACAAATTATCTTTAGAAGTTTATTTCCGACAT
>Ga0208904_1001872_pt1 | contig 13832 bp, 28 predicted proteins | sample AntAceMetag02UKB_FD_184774 | JGI IMG/M metagenome (GOLD analysis project Ga0208904, IMG submission 184774) | Saline lake microbial communities from Ace Lake, Antarctica - Antarctic Ace Lake Metagenome 02UKB (SPAdes) (version 2) | ecosystem: Environmental > Aquatic > Non-marine Saline and...
CCAAATTCTTATATAGTTCTTTTTTGTCTTGTTTTAATTGTCTGCGAAGGAAATTTTTAGTTCTCCACATCCTTACAGCTACAAAAGAATTATCAAAAGCGTCTTCTACGCTCTCACTATCAGCAGGGAAAATACAATCTTTAATATCTATTGTTGTTGCACTTGGAGCATATTTCTTCCAACCATGTAGCTTTCTAGTTACATCTTTTTCTATAACATATTCAATACCCTTATCAGCCTTTAATAGCTCCATATACTTAGTGTTTCGGTCATTTACTATCAAAGGTTCACCTGTTTTCGGGTCTTCTGCAATCTCTCCCAATACCATATAAGCAGAATCTAACACCTCACTATCTATCTTTCTTTCCATTTCCATATAGTTCTTTATAAAGCTAGTTCCACCCCAGCACATATTTTGCACCCAATACCATATTTGCTCATGCAGTTCTGGGTGTGTTTGTATATCCCAGATAATAAATGCCTTTATTATGTCTCTTTGTTTATCTGATGTCATGTTTAATGCTCTTACCTGAATAGGTGGGTCAATATCAAATACACCCTCTATTATGCGTGGTATTATGCTGTCTGTTGTTGTTGATGTTATAGGTACAGAAAAGTTTGCTGCATACTTCCACGGGAAAAGCTTAACGCCTTTAATATCTCTCCAATCCGCATACCATTGGTCTACTAGCTTATCGAACTCAACACGGGCACTAATAGCGTCTTTAATGCCTTTGCAGACGAACTCAGTCATCTCTTGTTCGTTAAATTTACCTTCTATTTGCTCTTCCATTACAATCCTCCAAGTTTAAACAGTTCTTATTTTACTATATTTACTTTCGTTTTCAATTACTTATTTTAAAATTTTTAATCTTTACGATATTTCCGTCTTTTAACTTTACAAGAACAGTTTTATTATTTACCTTCACAAGTTCCACTGTTTGCCACTTACCGCCTACCATTGCTCTTATCTGTAGTCGGCTAGGTTTTATAATTAAGCTCATTTAAAATATATCTTTGTGCCTTTTGTAAAAGTGAATGTTGTTAAAACTCCACTTGCAACATCTTCTTGAGGTGCTTCAAATACTAAATCCCTATCTAGTTCTATGTACTGGGGATATGTAGGAATAAGTTTAATTATCTCCTCTTGTTTTGCCTTATATTCCCTATGCAATATATAGGTTGTTGTATATGTCCACTTCTGTTCTGTCTTTTTTGGAAACTTTATTGCTAAACCAATCGCTATTATTATAATAACAATAGCCACTACACATTGTATTTTAAATTTCATATCTTCTCCTTTTTAATACCCCCTCACATCTGCCATGATTTTATCCTGCTCTCTATTACTCATATCCTGCTGTCTGCTTTCTTTTACCGTTGCCTTAACTGGCGCATATTTCCTTATCTGTAATGCTATCAGCCATGCTATAACTAAATCATCAAAACATCCTTGTTGCGCTTCTGTCTTACCGTCTGCAAGCCTAACAAAGGTCATTAGTTCGCTTAATAACTCTGGGCTATGTATTGTAGCCAGCGCCTCTCTAATAATCCTATCTCCTTCTGCTACCATGAGAGGTTTAGTCTTTGCATTAGTAAGCCAGCCTAGTTTTTTCTTTCGAGTCTGTGTTGCTTCTTCAAAATCTTCCATATAATATAAATTAGTATATTTCTTTCTAAGGTCTAATAATACACCAAGTCCGGGATGATTCCTCTCTACACCTATCATATCTTTGTGATAATAATTACCTAGTCTCTTTAATTCTTCTGCAAATACATCCGGCTCTAAGTGGCACCTTATCTCTGCAACCTGCTCCAAAGTCTCTAAATTGAGTACCTCAGCAGTAGAATAGTCATTCTTTTTACCACCTTCTACCTGCGTTTCTATTCCTTCTGAAATATCTGAACCAATAATAAATCTTTGGTTTCTTTCTGGATGTTTCCAAACTCTTACCCAACCATTAGGGTCTGGTCTAAATACTATTGTGTCTTTGACCTCTTCTAAATATCCCTTTTCACCCTCATTAACCGTTGTGTTGCGTATAATCTTTAGACAGTCTGTATTAAATCTACAACGACCTGACACAAGAAAAGCCTCTTCATCTGTTGCTGGATATTCTTGATTGAAGATGTCAACGGATCCATCACATTTATTTTTAATACAATCTCTACGCCATGACATCTGCCTCAAGGTCAATCCATGCTTAGTCAATATGTCCTGTTCTTCTACCGTCAATTCAAACCCGTCTGGTATATCCGATTGATATGTATCATCCTCAAACCATGCAAAGAATAACGGTGTCCAGTCTGTTTCCCCAGCCTTTGCTTTCTTCCATTGCTCATAAAAATATCCACCTACTCCATTTGCTGTGGTCTCTCCGATTGCTATTGTATTTGGTAACTCAGGTATAGCTTGATTCAGTCCTATCATTAAAGTTCTTGCATCTCTAAAGAAGGCCAATTCAGAAAGGTGCGCTATTTGAAATGTATATTTTCGCCCAGCATCAAGGTTATCTGCTGTATCAACAAGAATCTGACTGTGCCTACCCTCAAACTCTATCTTCTTCTCATTACTCCTCTGTAATGGATGTTTAAATTCCTTTGCAACTTGCTCATGGTATAGCTTTGACATATTAAATAGATAATTAGACCCATCAAGGTCATCTGCAAGTATCAAACTATTGATATTTTGTCTTTGACTTGTATATGCGTAGATTAATGCCTCAATTAGCGTAGAACAACCCATTTGACGTGCTTTGAGAATCCATATCCTTATTGGCTTGCCTTCTGCCTGTAACTCTCTGATTTTAGCGATTATCTTCTTCTGGATGGAATTAAGTTTAAAGGGGATTAGTTCTCCTGCTTTTGTCTTGATAGATAGTTTTTCGTTCTCTACCAGCCAGATAGGGTCAAGCTCTGCAGCAATAACATCTTCAGACGTGAACATTCCTTCTGATATATTAAGTTTCATTTTCTTTTCTTACATTCAGGACATCTATTCTCTTGAATTATATTTCTAAGTCCTTCTACAAGTTCTTTGTCTGTGATAATCAATCTATCTTTCCAGTATATTTCGCCAGTTTCTAAATTAAACTTCATTAAATCTTCACTATCATTTCCAACAAAAATAATCCATTCAGCCTCTGGCATGGCTAAATCTATACAATCAACTGAATCACTCATAACAAACCCTGCGGTATCTTTTACCACATCAGCAGTTTGTGTAACTTCTATTTTCTCTATTTTCTGTGGTTTCTTCATAAATAAATACATGGAAAATACTGCAAGTAAAATTACAACCAATAACATCATTGTACATTCTTTTCGTAGTATCTCATTCATCTTATCCCTCCATTTTTTTATAAATCATAACTCGTATCTCTATGACGATCATATTTTCTTGTAACCCTTTGAAGTCTATGTCCCAGCAACGCCATTGCCCTATCGTTACATTTCCGCATTTCCGACTTGACAAGTTTTATAAGTTTATTAACTTTTCCCATACGATAATATAAATTAAGCATTTCCTCAGTATCTCTCTTGTCTTTCTTAATCCTATCTCTAAGTGATTTGACGTTAGGAAGTTCCAAGATAGATATTAATTCTTTGTCAAAGTGTTTTACTTCGTCTTGTAGATATTTAATAAATTCAGGTGGTAGGTTCATTTATTAATCCCCTTTTTAAAGCTAATAATAGCAAGATAATACTAATCCTACTTGTCAATATAAATATATTGCTATTTTGTGCTTGATTGCTATTTTCTATATATTTACCACTTTATATTGATATTTAAGAACAAACTGGTATAATATTGTCATACTTTTAACAAGATAATCATACAAAACACTCATAATCTGTGGTACAACATATATACATTCTTTATCTTGCTTTTGTTTTGTCTTTGCTTTTCCCTTTACTTGTCTAAACCACAAGAGGTCTATTACACATAAGAGATTACTTAGTATTAATGGTTTAAAATAGCAATTCGGCTTAATTATCACTTTTCTACCTCCACAACACCCTCAAAATCGCAATGTCTTGACCCTGTTGGTGTGTTAGTATGTCTTGTTTTGTGCTTGGATGTTATTTCCGTTTCTATTATTTTAAATCCATTATTTATAAGATACGCTCTGTTTTTCTTGAATTTATTTTTATCCCGTTTTATACTCACAACCCCAACTCCTTCAAATCTTCTGCAATTCTATTTCTCACTTCTGCATCAGGGATATGTTTTGCAATTACTCCTTGAATCTGCACAACCATAACATTGACCTCTTTTATGTTGATTGTGAGTTCGGAACGGTCTATCCACATACCAATATGTTTTCCGAGTAATTCAAGTTGCTTTGTTGCGCCTGCTATTGCTCCTTTAGAAGTTAGAGAAGATTGACAACGAGTATATAATTGCTTTAATTCTTGAATAACCCATTCAACAGTAATTTCAGCTTTTTCAGCTTGTTTAGCTGTTAATACGGTAAGGAAAGCCTGTATCTTAACATTTCTTAACAGACGAGAGGCAGAAGCAGCAGCTACATTTTCCTTTACTACTGAATATATTAATTGATATGATTTTGTGCCGTTAAATTCTTTGAGATATTCCTGACAGAATGATTGTTGCTTTATAGAAAGTTTCTTCCCAGCCATAATTTATAATATACCAATCAACTATTTTCTGTCAAGTAGTTTTTAAAATGGTGCTGGTTCTGCGTATTTATTAGTAAATGGTATAAACTCCAGTATTGCTTCGCTATCATGCTGGATAAACTTACCTTGTTTTTCTTTCTCTAACCATGTAGCCCAATGTTTTCCATTATTTAACTTCTGGCTATATTGCGCGCCTGCCTCGCAATCACATATAGCAGAATAAGTATATCGTGTTCCATTTTTCTTTTTAAAGTAACTTCGTAATCCGTTATCGCAAAACTCACAATCCGTATGTGTTATTTCTGTATTTTTTTCTTTAGCAGCATCCCAATAAGCTGACTTCATTTCTGCTATACTAGGAAAGTATTTAGATGTTGCTCCTATATCTCTACATGCTTTGATCCAAGTCTCTGGGTTATAATTCTCATGTATAAAATAATTCTCATAAATAGTTCTGATTCTATCCGTAGTCATGCTTCTAGGATATACTGCCTGTAATACATTCATTCCCTCTGTAAATTCTATTTCTAACATATTACCTCCTTTTGTTTTCTTTCTTGTTCTCTTTCTATTTTAATTTGCTCTGATATTGGTATAAACTTCTGACTGGTCTTTTGTGGCTCTATATAATCAACCCAATCTCGCCAGTTATAAAACCATGTTGATGCGCTCTTTGGTTTTAGCCAAGTCTCTATTGCAAGGTGTTTCTTATATTTAACTAGCGCAGTGTTTATATCCTGCCAGTCTTTCTCAGCTTTAACCGAAGCATTAAAATGTTCTTCTGCTTTTTTCTTACTATCTCTATTTGGATAGGATTTGTAAATTTCATTAAATCTCTCTTTCTTTTGTATAGTTTCTTTTGTATATTGTCTTTCTTTCTTTTGTGTGCTACTTTTTGGGATACAGTTTGTATCCTTTTTGGGATACACCTGTGTCCTTTTTTGGATACACCTATATCCTTTTTGGGATACAGTATCCTTTTTGGGATATGGTTTCCATTTATTATAATCCTTTTGGATAGAGTAAGTTAACCCCTGACTATATCCTTTTTGGGATACAGTTATAAGATTTAATTCTAATAGCTTTCTTCGGGCTTTTGGTATTGCTATTCGTGATAATCCTGTAAGTTCTATAAATTGTGAGGTGCTGATTTTATCTTCTTTTTTATTAAATCCATATGTTTTTCTTATGATCACATCTAACATCTGCCTTGCTTCTCCGGCTATTCTTATTTTTGCCAGTGCATCTAGTAATTCATTAGAAATTTTTGTAAATTTATCCGGTTGTGGACTAGCCATTATATATCCCAAAAAGAAATCCCGCAGAGCTGAGAACCCCGAGCCTAGCAATAGGCATAGAATTAGCCACGAATGGCACTCTGCGAGATATTATTTTCTTATTCAAGGTTCTCATAACATCCGCATTATAACAAAACCATTTTCAATGTCAAGTTATTTTATTGCCGGACTTAATTGGAAGTAATGCAGAGTTTGGAGCGGGAAAAGAGATTCGAACTCTCGTACCCAGTTTGGAAGACTGGAATTCTACCATTGAACTACTCCCGCATTGGAGCCGGTAAGAGGAATTGAACCCCTGACATCCTCATTACAAGTGAGGCGCTCTACCTGCTGAGCTACACCGGCATATTTATAATTATACTATATCTTTGTTTTTATAGCAAGTATTTTAGTGTTTTTGACAAAGTGTATTTTCATTGTCAAGCTATCTACGCATAGCGATTAAGGGCTGTATTTATATAGTATATGATATAACATGTGCATGATTAAATTAAACAAAACAGGAGGGGTAAGATGGGTAAACCTAAAAAGAGAGAAGTTCAAGAAGGAAGATTTGAGGCTGCTAAATTTGAAACTGCTATGTGGAACGACGGTTATAACCAGTGTTGGGACGAATATGAAGCATGGCTAAAAGAAGCAATAAGCGTGGATAAGATAAAGCGAGTAATAGAAATGTTTGATATGCAAGAAATGTATGGTAGCGAATTAGCAAAAGCCATATTTAATCTAACAAAACAGGAGGGGTGAAGATGAGAGGAATGAAAAGTTATGTTGTCGGGAAACCACCAAAATATAGAAGATGCAAAGCGGGATGTCAACCAATTTTATCGGCACGTTCTGAACAAGACGTTTTTAAAAATGATATAAGATTATATGAAAAATATAAGAATATTACTGTATGTGCTTTAATTAAAACGAGAGATAAATTAATTATAATATTTAATAAAATTGGATGTTCTTACCCTTCAGATATTAGGATTCTAAATAAGATTATAGATTATAAAGCTACAGTATAATAAATGGGAATAATATGAAACTTATAATTACAAGAACAAGTTTAGAAAATACTGACGAAAAACCATATTCAAAAGCATATCCTATTGAAGTTGAAAGTCGCAATATGTGGGCGGTTGATATTAAAAATTTTAAAGAATTGATTGAAGTTGTGGAAAAAACCAAAATAGGTTTTGGGGTACTAATTCAAAAGTCTGATTTTAAAAAAATTCCCTTTAAAATAGAAATATATGACAGTTACAGAGAATAAAAGGAGATAATTATGGACTTGGAGCTCTGGGAGAGCGTCCCGACCAATGGGAAAGGTGCGGGTTCAACTCCCGCCCAAGCCCACCATATTTAATCTAACAAAACAGGAGGGGTGAAGATGAGAGTAAAAACGGAACAGAAGATAATAAGTATAATAAACGAGCATAGTAAATATATATGTAATGAGTGTGGGGATGAAAGATTAACTGTAAAATCTAAAGCAAAAATAGCTAAAGTAATATGCAAGTTTTTCGTTGATTTAGAAAAATTTTCTAAGTCTCAGAAAACAATAAAAGAAATTAATACTTTAATTGGTGGATAATATGAAAGAAGTCTTATACACTAAAACATTATTCGGAAAAGAACCTATCGGCATGACTAATGGGTTCATAACATTAAAAGAATGTTCTAGTGGAGAGGCTGATAGCGTTATTTGTAAGCATCACTATTCACACAAAACAACAAAGAATAAATTTAAAAGCTTTTCTGTGAATAACGGCAAGGGATATTTGCAATTAGGTTATGGGATAAGACCTCATTTAAAGCACACTATATCAAAATTAATAACTAAGGATAATTACTGCGAGTTTGATAGAATGTGGCTGTCTGATGAATTGCCAAAATATAGTGAAAGCCAAACAATAGGGATTTTATTATCTTATTTAAAAAATGTATATCCAAAAATTAAATTTGTAATAACTTATGCTGACGGATCTGCTGGAAATACTGGAATAATTTATCAAGCTACAAATGCTATATCTATCGGGAAAGTTCATGTAGATTTCTATTTATTAGCTTCAGGAGAAAGAGTGCATCCTGTTTCTATGTATCATAGGCACGGAACAAGAGCATGGAAATTTTTACAAGATAAGTATTTAGGTATTAAACATATTCAAGATGATTGGCAATATAGATATTTGTATATTTTAAGTAAGAAAATGCGAAAGAAATATTTAAAATCTAAAACAAAGGAGGCATAATGGAATCAACCAAGCAACAAATTGCAGAAAGGATCGCAGAGCTTGAAGATAAAGGCATGACAGGCATTGATATAGCCAGAAAGATAGATGTCAATGTTGTTACGCTATACAGGTATAAAGCTATGCTAATAAATAGACCACATAGACGGATTTTAAAAGAACTGAGGAGGATTAAATAATGCGTAACACAGGAACATACTTTGATATGCGGAGAAGTCGCAACAAGATACCTTTAATGCAAAAGCTCCTTAACTGGGGTATAGTTAGCTGGATTGCGTATAATGTTTACAAAATATGGGTATTACATGGCTCGTATAGGGTGCTTGTAAATGCTTTTCCTGCGTTGGGGAGATAATTATGAAGAAACCTGAAAGATGGAGAGAATCAACAGTAATTTCTCAAAGCGAGGGACAGGCTGGTTATAATATAGCTTTTGACAAATGGGAAGCATACCATAAGCAAGAAATGGATAAAATCAAGCAATCAGCTAGTGTGGAGAAGATAAAGAAAATAGTAGAAAAAGAATTAGATTGTGGATTAGATGATATTATTCATTACGCAATTTGCACTGATATAGCCAAAGAAATATCAAAAAGCATAATAGGAAAATAACATGATTATAGGAATAATATTAATAGGATTAGCCAGTGTTTTTGGAATTTTCTGGCAGTGGAATAAGCAGAAACCAAAGGGGAAGAAATGACAAATCTATTCAAAACAATGCCATTAGAACTAAGTCTACTTGTATATTATACATTATATTTAATAGGCACGTTAATTTACTTGGGAGGTAGGAAATGAAGAAGAAATGTATAAGTTTAAAATTAGCAAAGAAGTTATATGAAAATGGATGTAGGTTGGAAAGCGAAGAAACTTGGAGTAATAATATGTGTGGGTGGATACCAGTGAAAACTATACCCGCCTATGATATATTAAATGAAATTTGTGTTAAGTATGCTAAGAAGTTTTTTGGAAGTAAGGTTAAAGCGGGAATAACTTTTGTAATCTTTGAACTAATTGCTATTCAAAACAAAAAGAAAGAAGCAGAAGATTATATATGGGAACATTGTGTTTTTAATCCAAAAAATAAGGAGAATAAATAATGTTAAGAATTAAAAGCGTAAAAGTTGTTAGTACACCAGAAAGCATAATGAAAATAGCGATAAACTTAGCAAAACATTCATCTGATACGATTATTGCATCATTGAAAGCGGAAATTGCTACTCTTAAAACATCATTACATAAAGCAGGGGAATTGATTGAGGAGGATAAAATAGTTAACAAGATACAGCTAGTAACGAATGAGGCATTGAATAAGCAGAATAAGTTATTTAGAGCGCAATTAAGGAAATTCGGACAGGTGTTCGATAATTGCGGAGGCAAAGAAGTGGACGCAGAGTTTGACGAAGAAGAATTTAACAATAACAAAAAAGGAGAAAGTGATCATGAGTAACGAAAAGCAGTTAGTTAAAAGATCAGCAATAGAGGAAATGTCCGGCAGGTTGCAAGTCAGTAAGGATGTATTAGAAAAGACGCTCAAAGCAACTGTATGCAAGGGGACAAAGATGCAAAATGGGCAGTATAAGCCTGTAACAAATGAGGAGTTTGTATCGTTTATAGCAGTCGCAAATAACTATAAGCTCAATCCTCTAACAAAAGAGATATATGCCTATCCTGATACCAAGTCAGCAGGGATCATCCCTATAGTATCAACAGACGGCTGGAATAAGCTAATGACATCACATCCAAACTACAAAACGCATTATTATAGGCAGTCAGAAAAAATGGTAGAGCTAAAGGGAGCAAAATCTTGCCCTGAATGGATGGAAATTGTCATCATAAAGAAAGATAATAGCGAGGTGCCTATCAGAGAATATCTTGACGAATGTTTCAGAGACCTTAAATTTTTAAATCCGTGGCAAACGCATACCAAACGGATGCTGAGGCATAAAACAAAGATACAAGGAGCAAGAGAAGCATTCGGATTTGGTGGAATCTATGACCATGATGAGGGAGAACGCATCATTGAGGCAAAGTTAGTTCAAGAAGAACCAGCTGGAAAGCCGACTGTTACTGAGCCGAAAGCATTATCGGATGATAAAGAACCTGAGAAGAAAAAAACAGGTGCGCCAGAAATTAAGACAGAGAAAGAAATGATAGATAAAAAACCTGATTCTGCTTTTGCTGAAATGATAAAGGATTTTGGAGGCATTAAGGAAATGGTTGGAGACGAAATTTACTATGAAATCTTGGGGAAAAATGGCTTTGAACACGCCAATCAGATTAAGAAAATCAAAGAAGGCGGGGAAATCATGCAAGAGATGTTGAAGGCTAAAAAGGAATCTGGAAAATGAACTTAACATTTAACGCAGAACTACACGAATATAGACTAGACAATGTTAAGCTCCCCTCTGTAACGCAAGTGTTGCAGGGGGCAGGACTGAGTGATTTTAGCAAAGTAAACCCTGAGTTATTAGAGCGAGCAAAGAAGTTCGGTACAGCCACGCACCTAACTTGCCAGCTATATGACGAACATCGGTTGGATATGAAATCATTAGACCCGGCACTGGAGCCGAGACTAGAAGCGTGGATTCTATTCAAAAGAGATTTTGGCATTACAGATTTCAAAGAGATTGAGAAGCAAGTTTACAGCACTAAATACCAATATGCCGGATGTTTGGATAGATTGTGGGAAGATGCATTGATTGAGATTAAGACATCAACAAGCATTCCAATAACGGCAGGGCTACAATTAGCCGGATATCAGAACGCATATGAGGAAATGTATAAGGTAAAAATCAAGCGCAGATTGTGTGTGCAGTTATTAGATGGAACGTATAAAATGGAAGAATACAAAGAGAAGTCTGATAGAACTGTATTCTTGAGTTGCTTAAATTTACATAATTGGGGAAAGAGATGAAAGTTCTCAATCTTTATGCAGGTATTGGTGGAAATCGTAAATTATGGAAAGATGTTGATGTAACTGCAATTGAAATAAACCCCAATATTGCCAAGATATATCAAGACTTTTTTCCTAATGATAAAGTAATAGTGGCAGATGCACATCAATATCTGTTAGAACATTATAGTGAATATGATTTTATATGGAGTAGTCCGCCTTGTCCAAGTCATTCAGTATGCAGTTATTTCTTAAAAGGGCAAGGAATTATAAGATATCCTGATATGAAATTATGGCAAGAAATTATATTATTAAAGCATTTTTATAAAGGGAAATATTGCGTGGAAAATGTTAAAAGTTATTATGGCCAGATATTAAAACCGCAATGCTTAGGCAGGCATTACTTCTGGTCTAATTTTCTAATAAGCGATATAAAAGTGAATTATCAAATAGGCACTATGAATAGACAAGCATCAAAAGAAAAGCAAAGAAAAGCCATAATAAGAGAGGCACAAATACCAGAGTTTTTAAAGCTACATGATTTAAAAGATTTTAAATTACCGAATAAAAGACAAGTGTTGCGAAATTGCGTATTACCAAAACTCGGCTTACATATACTAAACGAAAGCAAAATAAATAGATACCCGGAGTTGTTTAAAACCAAAAAGGAGAAGTAAAGTGGAAGATAAACAAATCGTAGTCATAGAGAAAAACACCAAATACCTAACGGAAGAAGCAAAAGCAATAGTGATATCAACTCAGGATCATTACGAAAAGGCAAACGAGTTCCTGAGAGCAGTTAAGGGATTGCAAAAGGAAATACATGCAACCTTTGACCCGATAGTATCTGCGGCGCATAAAACACACCAAGAAGCGACTAGTAAAAGAAAGGAACATCTTGATCCGGCTATAAGTGCTGAGAGAGTTGTTAAGGGTAAAATGATTGCCTATGACGACAAAATGGAAGCAATCAGGAGAGCAGAACAGCGCAGGATAGATGCTAAAGCCAGAGAAGAAGAAGAACGTAAGCGCAAACAGCTTGAGAAAAGAGCGGAAGAATGGGCGGCTAAAGGTAAGGAAGCTAAGGCAGAGGAATTACAAGAGCAAGCTGAAGAAGTAGAAGTAGTTGCTCCGGTGGTAGCTCCTAAAGTGGAGAAGATTAAGGGTGTAAGCTTTAAAGAGAACTGGTCAGCAATAGTGGTAGACGAAACAAAAGTGCCAAGAGAATATCTGCAAGTCAATACAATGGCTCTGAATCGTATCGCAAAAGCGACTAAGGGAAGTATAAAGATTCCGGGCGTAGAATTTAAAATGGATAAAATTTTAGCAAGTAGGGGATATTGATATGAAGAATCTAACACAAACCGAAATGCTATTAACTGTTCTAAAAGACGGCAGACCAAAGAGAAATTTTGACATCATAAGAGAGATTAAAGCAAGGTTTTATAATGGATGTTCCGACCTGAGTATGTTTCCAATAGCGGCGAGAATTAAGGATTTAAAGAATCGGAATTACGATATTGAAAGCGGTAATCCTGAACACTTCAACAAGGTTAGGCAAAGTCGGGGTGATTGGTATTATCAATTAGGAGAGGTATGATAATAACTCGTTGCTGGAGCATGCCAAATAAATGGACTTTTACAATCAAGCCAATAAGAGAATTATTAGCTGAAGAAACAACTGGTAGGGAATGGTTTGACCCATTTGCTGGCAATAATAGTCCGGCAGAACATACGAACGATATAAACCCCGAAACAAAAGCAATATGGCACGGGGATGCGCTTGAATATCTAAGATTTCAAAAAGATGAAATTGCTGATGGTGTGTTATACGACCCGCCATATTCAATAACACAAGCTCGCCAATATGGTAAAAAAGAATATGCCTCAATGAAATACTGGGCAGAGTGCAAAAATGAAATAGCTCGCATAATAAAGCCAAAAGGAAAGGCAATTTGCTTTGGTTGGAATAGTATGGGGCTTGGAAAGAATAGAGGATTTAAAATGGCAAGAATACTATTAGTGCCTCATGGTGGAAGTAAAAACGACACAATCGTTACGGTTGAAAACAAAATACTAGCACAGGGGGTGTTAAAGATATGAAAACATTATTTAAAAAATTTATTATTCGGTTGTTTGAAAAATATGCTTATGATTATTGGGTTGATTTACAGGTTAAAAAAGAAAACAAAAGATTATTGAAAAAATATAAAACAAACAAGATTGAGGAAGCGTATCAATGTGAAATAGACGAACAAAAAAGTCCACAAAAGGAAGCGTATGACGCCGGTGCTGAGGACGGATATAATAAAGGATATTTACAATCACACAAGGAGTGCTAGCATGGTAACAAAATTATTCCCATATACGCTTATAGTGCTTGATGTATGCGCCGCCATAGTCTATTTTTGGCACAAGGATATTAGGCTTGGAATTTATTGGATATCGGCTGCTTGCTTAACTATTTGTGTGGTGTGGTGATGAAAAATAAGGAGATAGTATATGGCAAATTTAAAAGCAATGTTAAGTAGCAAGGATATGACATGGGAAACTCCGCAGGATTTCTTTGACGAATTAGATAAAGAATTTCATTTTACATTAGATCCCTGTGCTACGATAGAAACGGCAAAATGTAAGAAGTTTTACACTAAAGAAGATAATGGACTTATTCACCATTGGATAGGAGAAACGGTATTCTGCAATCCACCTTACGGATCACAAATAAAACACTGGGTTAAAAAGTGCCAT
>Ga0208904_1001875_pt1 | contig 13822 bp, 24 predicted proteins | sample AntAceMetag02UKB_FD_184774 | JGI IMG/M metagenome (GOLD analysis project Ga0208904, IMG submission 184774) | Saline lake microbial communities from Ace Lake, Antarctica - Antarctic Ace Lake Metagenome 02UKB (SPAdes) (version 2) | ecosystem: Environmental > Aquatic > Non-marine Saline and...
ACGTTGGAGACTACGTGGTATTTACTCATTGTTTTGACTCCATTCGACTATGTTAACTATGTTGACTCTACAGATAGTATACCCGCGAAATCGTTAGTTGTCAAATGGAATCTAAACTTTATTCCAGGTTTCTCTTAATCCACTCCCAACCCTTGTTCTCGACAAGGTTGGTACAATGGGCAAGAAGGTCTGCGGGGGTTTGGGTAAAGGTACGAACGGACGTTGCCGGGTAATTCTCGGGACAGATTGATACTTCAAGATACGTCCGGTCGTCTCCGTCACCATTGCCGCATTCGTAATAAGCAAGGTATTCCTTGTCACGACCTAACAGGTTGTTACCCCGTTCAGTAGCACTCCAACCAGGGGGCATCGATTCGGGGAATGGTGGGTGATCGAGCAACTCGACCCACCCCGACTCGACCAACTCCTCGGGGCATTCAACGTCAATCTCAGTACCACATTCGGCGCATTGCCAAGTGACGGAATCCACGTCCCCATGCCCGGTTGCGTCAACGTGCATACAACCCCAAACAGGGTCCGGTTCGGGCTCGCCAACGAGCAGGTGCCTCTCATCGACAAAAGCGTTGATTTTGGACGTTACTCCGTCACAATGACAGATTTCGTGAATACGGGCCACTCTCCCGCAACTCGGACAGTTGAACTTGTAATCTTGCATTCGGTTGACTCCCTTTACCTTTACCTTGAATCCATTATTCCTTTGCTCACTCCAAGTATACAACAGATACGAGCAATGTCAAAGAACAATCACGATCGGACGATAATTTCTTCGGACAAGACGACCTTGAAACCGGCCTGCTTAAGCGACACAACTAGATCACGGTCGTCGTATTCGTCCCGACCTCGAATCGCATCCATTATTGCGGTAGCGCAACGACAGACGCACTCAACAGTCGTATGGTTGGTGTCAATCTCCACGGCGCAAATGGTATACGCTTCATCCTCACCGGACATATCAGATCGTAGCAAAACAATCTTTTTCATCGGTTGACTCCCTTTACCTTGAATCCATTATTCCTTTGCTCACTCCAAGTATACCACAAATCCAGGGCAATGTCAAATTAATCCCGTGAAAATTGCACATTCGCATTATGATCGTAGAGAACTAATGTCAAGTATGAATCAACCTGTGGTGGGGGGAATACCCCCTTGGTTACTCTAACGTGCCGTATTCTTCCAATGCTTCTTCGTGGAGTTTATTCATATCTAAGAATCGTTCAACATTAGTTCCTTCACAAGTGACGGATGTAATTTGTACGTCATCCGAACTGTAACCTACATTGGGGTCAGCTCGATTGATGTCGTAGGTGACTTCACAAGTGAGTTCGTCACCCGCAGCGCAAACGATGTTCATTTCGTTGAGTTCTTCGACGTTTGCTTTGGTGACTTCGAGGTATGTTTCCATGATTATAGTATACCACAATTTTTCGCAGAAGTCAAATAAGAAAAGGACAGTGGAACATTATTCCACTGCCTTTTCTCTCTATTATTAAATCATTGTTCGCCGTATCCGGGTTGTCAGTCCAAGTAGTATCGTTTCCCACGGTTGATTCTTAACTTTATTGTCATCTCAATGACCATACTATAGTCTACCTCATTTTACGATCATTGTCAAGTGTTATCTCGGCAATCTGCCGAGAATACTTTTTCATCCTGAACTTACATTTGAGGGCAACTCGATTCGGTATCGACGTATGAAACGTTTGCGCTACCCAAGAGAAGAAACCAGCATCAGCGGAGTTGAATCCAACGTTGTTGACGACTCGGGTTGTATGAGACATTTGCTCAGATGAGGTTTGCCGGTCATAAATCATTTTGACAGCACGAAGTAGTGCTTGGCGTGTTGATGGATGACGGGTATCACATTCCTCAAACCACTTTCGGATTGCTTGCTCTTTCTCTTTCATTGCAATTCCGTGTTGGGTTATTCGGTGTTGCGCCTATAGAAGTATACCACAAGATGTAGGAATTGTCAAGACCTTTATGTGTAAAATTAGGGCAGCGCCGGGAGTCAATCGGCGCTGCCCTTCGAGAGTGATTGGTCCCCCCACTCTCGATGCTAAATTGTGAATTTCACCCCGGCAGCCGCATATTTTTCAAGACTCATAAGCCGCCGCCGAATCTCCTCCATCTCTTCTACCAAGTTCCATCGCCGGACCATCTCAGCAGCAACTTCCTTGCGTTTGTCATCGGTCATTGGATTCCCATTCACCTGTGCCACAACCCCGTTTGTTAAGCCAGGTTCACCATTCTTGATCGTTCCGGCAGCATGTTCAGGATCAGCAATCAGAATCATCAGTTATACCTCCTAGGTTTGCTTCCTATCGTTCTACCTACAGTATACCACAAGATGTAGAGATTGTCAAGACCTTTGCAGTCAAGAGGGTGGATAAATCCGTTGGCGCATATGGGAGTGCACAGTTAATACACCCCCCGACTCAAAGTCCACGGAACCCAGATCGTCGTAATCCTCCAACTTCCGTCCAGACTCAGGACCGAAAAGAGTACCATCGTTGTCCATAGGTTTACCTGATGCAACTGCAACAACAATCAACTCATCATCGCTCTGAAAAACCCGTACTTCCTTTGCCATAAGCCTAACTCCTTTTGTAGTTATCCTTTTGTAGTTATCCTTTTGTCCCTCACATATAGTCTACCACCGTTAGGCGGCAATGTCAAGGAAAATCTCGTAGTCCGTTTCCCTTTTGCTTCAGTATGTGGGGTTTCATTACCTCTGGATCGTTGATCAAATGAAATTGCGAGACTCGGCGTGACTACGATTTTCTTACCCATTGCATCGACTCCATTATTAGGTATCTACAGTATACCATAGAAAAGAACAGAAGTCAAGAAACTTTCTACATAATGACTGGGGCGTTAATACCCCAACATACCCGATCCCGTTGAACACGATTCGTGAGCGCTAACTTATCAAAACGTTGATCCGCTGTTGGACAATCCCAGTGCACGAAGTCGGACAACTTCAGCCCATCATCAAGTAGTGACTGAACAATTGAGGCGCCCTTATTTGTGAGTTTCCACCATATACTTGTTCCAGGATGCAGTTCATGGACAGCAGTCATTAGTCCCGCATTCACAACTGGCGCGTATATTGTTGCTGATCCAAGTCCCGTCCATGACTCAGTAACCGGTGCTGAATTATAATTAAACATCAAGTATCTTCGGGCAGCTTCGATCAATAGGTCTCGTTGTTGACATCCAAGTTTCATCATACACGCTCCTGCAACTTCTCTATCAGGTCTTCCAACATCCCTTGTTCCACATACCGGAACCTGTACTTCTCAGGGCCATCTTCGGGATCAGACAGATTGTAGACGCCAACTGGACGATCATCTCGATCCTCGATGAACTTGCGCTTGCCCCCAATGGTTTTCAAGCAGTGACCAACCAACTCATCTAGGATTTCATCCACCCATGCTTGTTGTACTGGGGTCCATAATGTTGTTGCCGCCATAATACTTCTCCTATGGGCAGGGTGGGACTCGAACCCACAACCTACGAATTATGAGTTCGGTGCTCTGCCAATTGAGCTACCTACCCGACTCGTGAGTCTTCATGTTCTAAGTATACCTCTACTCCCACAGCATCCCTCTTGACGAGACCACTCGGTGGCGTTAACTCCACGGTATCCCACGTATCATCCCATGCTCGTATCAGTTCAACTTCCACCATGATCGTACTCCCATTGATACCCAGGTCCACTGCGTATACGTACCGCTACCCCGGTCCCTTCTTGGCGGGTGCCCCCCACCCCAATTCGGTGATGGTCAGGGCATCCCCCTGTTGCATGTCATCCAACTGCTCTTCAAGTTCCCTCAGCTTAGCATCCATCAGGTCTGCTTCCCTACGGTGTTCATTGGCCTCGTCCTGCAACTCGCAACACTGCTCCATCATGCTCACAATCACATCCATGCACCGCCCACGCTGGCCCTCTGCCACCCTGTCACGAGCGGCCTGAATGATCTCCGCCAGTTCCTCACGGTCAACCTCGCCCATGTCAGTCTCCTTATCTGCCAGGTCTCGGTTACTTGTCCCTGATGGGTTCCAAGTCAAACACAGGTTCCATCGAAGTTTCTTCGTCGATAGGGCACAATGGCTCACCACTCTGAATCAAATCCATTACATCATTGCCGTCTTTCATCGGGGTTTCTTCCGTTTCATCACAGCCTTTAGACAGTCGTTAAAAGGGGATTCGGAGAGCGTTCCTACTGCTGATATGCGAGCGGTCAGTTCTTTTGCCAGCCGCTGTCGCTCTGCTTTGCGCAGAATAGGGCGCATTGTTATCTCCTGTCAACATAGTCTTGATCGTAAACAGGAGTCTCATCACCCGCTGCTCGGTATGCTGCTCGAACCCCTTTGTCAAGAGCAATGTAGACCGAATACGCCAACGGAGAACTAAAAAACGAACTGATCAGCCCATTAGGATAGAATATGCGGGCCTTAGTTGTGTCACCTATTAAATTGCTCATGCTTCAATCTTACCACAAAATTTTGCGAATGTCAAGAGCAATGTACAATATCAAGCAACGATTCCAAAGCTGTATCGTCAAAAGTAGACCAATCAGTCTTTCTCAGCACATTAATCGCCCGTTTACGCCCAAGACGAAGTTTTATTTCGCTGATCTCTTCTGGAGTAACAGCCCAAATATTCCTCAAACCACTACCGCCAATTTGACGACCAGATTTTCTACTATACCTTTTGGACTCCTCACCCTTGGGATAACGACCCACAGTCGTGATCTGAGTTGCAGTTACCTTTGTGATCTGCTCGATTCGCTCGACCGCACAGACTCCACTTCCAATGTAATGAACCAAATCACCGGGGACGAGATCGATTATTCTTTTGCTCATGTTCATAGTATACCACAAAATTTCGCGAATGTCAAATAAAATCCTAAACACAACAGTCGAGATGATGAACTAATGTCAAGTAGAAAGTAGATGCGGTGGGCGGGTTGTTATTCCCCGCGAATTTGGCGATCTCTCTCACGCTTCCCATACTTGTCCTTACGGCTAAGTTCACGGTAACGTCGGGTTTTGTGAACTCCACCCCTGAAAGTGGTCTTACCCGATAGGTACTTGATGATTGGGGGTATCCTGATTGTCGTCCGGCTCTCTTGCATCTTCTCTTGCCCCTTCCAGGGAGATTGCTTCATAACGATCGTGATTAATGTCTGGCCAAGCAACTACTCGCATCTCTCCATTGAAGAACTCAACCATTACAGGACAACCTTTACCATCGGCAGAATCGCAATCACCATATCCTTCTGGCCGAATATATATACCATATTGGTCGGTAGTAATCCTGCAACCAACTCCTGACTCTTCTGATCTCGGAAGATCACTCATCGCATCATACAAGGTCACATCTCTGACAATATCGTCGTCCAACTGAGAGGTTGACCACATGCCATCAGCCCTGGTATCTACGGTAAGCATAGACTCGTCCCTGAATATGAACTCGATATATTCACAGGACTCCTCAATAGAGACGGATTCCAAACGAACCACCGCAAGCAAATTCTCGTCAGTCAAGACATTCTGCCATTGGCAGTTTCTTCGATCCTGGCATTGTTGCATTTCCTGGGATTGAAGACTATTCCGTAGTCTAATAAATGCACTGGCTATCGTCTCTTTCATGTTGTCTTCCTTTCAATTCCGTGTTAGGTTATTCAGTGTTGCATATCAAAATATGTGCTTGTCTGATCTGCTCCACCACGCCAGCAGTCCCAAACCGACTCCACCAACAAAACCAAAGGCATTGCAACAGAGAATAGTACCAACTATGAAACATCCAGCTATCAACATTGTCACATCCTTACAAACTCAATCTGCAAATCTCTGTACTAGAATAGTCCTAGCCTTATCTACCAAATCCGTAATATCACGGATATCTGAGCACATAGGTACTTGACTTATAAACTGAGCTTCCTGCAAAGCAGAATTTAATCTCAGACTAATTGCACGCATATCATTGGCGATAACTTGCAGTTTCTCACGTATATGCGTAGTCTTAGAAGACCCAACATCGTCACACATAATTGTCACATCCTCTCTATCAGAAGTCAAATCGGACTCTACGTATTAAACGAATAGCAAGTATTGCGCCCATGAAAACAATGGAAAGTACCCAGTCTCCACGATCAGAACAAAGGCCGCTGTCAAAACTGACATGATGCCCAACGTAATTTTGGTGATTTTCATCTCTTAATCTCCGATCAAGGGGTTTACTATCCGTTATAGCAACACAGTAAGTATACCCCATAGAACTCCAAAAGTCAATCGAGTTTCGGAAATTTATCGGCTGGCAACTTCATCACAAACGAATCAAGTGGATAAAGACATGCTTTACCATTCAAATCACAAGCAGCAATCGACTTAGCATTGGCAGTCTCTTCGATCCTGGCAATGTAGATGCGCTTCGGACCCATAATGAAAAGGGCGATGTCTCCGGGTTGAAGTGAGCGAGCGGCAGTCTCGTCCGTCTTGTACCCGCAAGGGTTAGAAGTCTTGACCGCTGTGATCTTAGCAGGATCACCACTACGCCACTTCATGAATCTATATGGTGTGCCACGCCACGACTTCCCATTGCTGTCGATGAAGGCGATGTTTTTCTGCATCGACCGCTCGAAGATGCAAATTTTCCCATCTTCACTCATCAACTCGTCTCCCGGTCGCAGCTCATAGACCCAGGCAGGTATTTGCTTAGAAGACTCAACTGGACGTAACCCTAGATTGAAAAGGATAGGAACGTTGTTCCATGTGCCATCTCGTTTTACCGCAGTGGTTGTCATTGATTTTGCTCCATGAAATTATTTTGATACACTTGAAGTATACAACATTCTTTCGACAAAGTCAAATAGCTACGTACTCTACGAAGGAATCTTCCGGCAATCAGCTGCATCCCTATACTCTAAATACTGAAGCCGCCAGTCACGGTGTGCAGTTTCCAATACTCGTACTAACTGTTGCATTGCCAACTTGTCTTGGAGACCTATAGTGGCAATACTAATCGCACGCGCCGTTTGTATACATAACTCTTGGTCTTTCAATACTCGCTCAAAATATTGAATCGGGTTCATCAGTCAATCCTCTACTTTAAAAAAGGGCGGGGATTCCCCCCTTGTACCTCTCCTCTCAATCGACGTAGTTGCTCTCGTTACTGACCAGTTCACCATCCAGATTTCTGTTAATTTCCATCAGCAACGGAAACCGAGTCAAAGAAACACCTCGCAACACAGACCCACAATCTCGAATGAAGCATCCGAGCGACATCAGTGCTGGATCAACCTGGCCACCGGGCATACGAGCTTCCTGCAAAGCCGTCGATAGGGCATCGCAGAAACTTTGGTCGATCACGAGTGCTGTTTCACCGTCAACCATGTTGATCTGTTCAATCTTGAAACGGTTCATCATCATACTCCTCGGGCATTAAAGGTATCTATGTTGCAGTTACGCACCGCATCTTTCATCGCATTCCAGTCATCTTGATCTTGGACTTGACTGTCACGAGTTTCATCCAGATCATCTATAGTATACATCATGTTCACAGCAATGTCAAATGTCCCAGTCAATCAACCCCAGAAAAACGTCGGAAATGAATCTTCTCCTGTTACCCGAGAGACGGTGGTTTGAGCAGATTGCAACGCACCACCGCCTCTCCTGTGCCAACAAAGACTTGCCAAGAAAGCCAGATGCCATTTTTAAGGGGTCTGGCAACTCCCTCGGAGTCATTAACTTGATAAAGTAATTGCGGACTGGATTGGCTTCACCAGCGACCCGCTTCAACTCCTTCGCCAGGCTCAACAGTATCTAGTATACCACAATTTTTAGCGGAAGTCAAGACCTGTCCACAATAACCGTGGGATTTTCGATATCGTACATTACGAGGTACCGCAAAACTAGACCTCGATTTCAAACTTGTCATCTGTTTGAACACGAATCCACGCACCAGGAAACAAAATCTTGTAGATTTCGGTCAAATCGGTAGACCCAACACAATCGCCATCGTCATCATCAAGTTTGCCCTTAATAAGGGAAATCAACGCGTCGCCACTAATCGACTGGTGGCCATGTTGCAATGAGCTGCGCAATGAGCTGGATTGCAAGCACAACTCATTGCGCAGCATTTCGATGGGCGATCGGATGTTATCACCTATAAGTTGGTCAACTATCTCACCCTTTGCGGTGACTTCGAGCAAGGGACGGGTATCAATTATTTCACCATCAGAATTGATAGCCTTAATTGCCACCGATTCTCCGTAATTGAAAACCAGCAACGTCACCGGCAAACCCTCTAGATCACGCAACAACCTGTACAAATCTTTTTCAACTTCACTCATTATCCACCGTCCTTTCTACCTAGAATATACCACAATTTTTAGCGGAAGTCAAAAAGATATCGTATACTTTTTGATGAACTAATGTCAAGTAGGATTCTAAGAGTAAAGAAAATGACCCCGGCTAGCCTTTTACAAGGTTTACCGGGGTCCAACGAAAGGAAGCACGACGCTTACACTATACCTCAAGCAACCCTAAAAGTCAAGCCAATTCAACTCTTAATCGTCATACTGTAGTATACCACATTCCAGGAGCAAAGTCAAATAAAAAACAAGAATGGCAGACCTGACCTGCCACCCTTGTTTTCCCGGAGATTGCTACTTACAGTATACCACATTCCTGCCCAAAGTCAAGGGTGACAGGAAAATTCCTGTCACCCCTTGATTATCTAAGGCAATACGAATACCTCATTGTCCACGTCCTGAGCGGTCAAGACCGGTTCAGCCACCGGTTCAACGGTCTCGGTCGTCTCGGTGGTATCCACGACCGGAGGAGCAGCATCGCCATTGGTAGGATCAGTGACCTTGACCTTTGCCTTACGCTTGGTCTTGGGTTTGGCATCGGATTTCGGGGTCTTTGCCTTGGGAGCCGGTTTCTCGGGAGCAGTACGGGCACGAGCATCCCACTGGTTTTCCACCAACGCAAGAGGCAAACGCATCCCAATGGTCATGTTGACCATCTGAGTCTTGCCATCCTCAGAAAAGCAGAAGAATACCGGCATCCCGCATTGGACCGAGCGGAGACCGAAACAACCCATCGTCCGGGGATTGAAACGAGTCAACGTTGTGATGTTGGTTTCAACAGCATCACGGGCCGCTTCATCCGTCTCGTACCCAAAACGTTCCCAAGCCGTTCTGTCGTCACCCTCACGCTTCGTCCCAGCCTTGGACATTGCAGACTTGACAGCAGTGACCAACTTGGAAACGGTGATTGGAGTACCGATGATCGGCTCATCCAATACCTCGAAAGTGACGCCCTTGCCATCCGTCTTGGCAACCTGATCATGGGACAAACGATTGCCACCCTTGACCAAATATCCCCAGTCAACAGCAGTCAGAGCAGGCCAGACGATCTTGCCACCGTGTTCCAAGGTCTCGATACAGGGATCAGCGTTGATCAGACCCACGATCTTGTTAGTCTGGGTATTTCCTTCAAACGCAAATGCCTTGAGAGCTTCCACGATAAAGGAATAACATCCGGTCGTTTGCCCGTTAATACCCTCGTGACCCAAAACCACCTGGCCAACGCCATCAACGTTGATCAGACAGTCAGGAGCGACGCGCTTGGTGAGATCACGAGAGTGGTGAAGACGAACCTTGTGAACCACATCACCTGACTTGATCTTACAATCTTCATCGGTGACGCAACCCCACTTACCCAACTGACCATCGTTCCAGCTATCAGGTCTCACCTTGCCACGACCACAGACAGCAACCTGGCCACTACCCTGGACAGCGGCAAACTGGACCAAGCCCGGTTGGTACAGGACTTGTCCCGGACCATTCCCATCCCCAAATTCCTTATGAGCCTTGAGGTATTCCTGGGGAGACAGCCTCCCACGATTGGGATCGCCTCCCGAGGTCAACAGGTCAAGAATCGCCTGCGGCTTGCGGGGACGCCGCATGTCCACAATAACCGTGGATTTCTTGGGCTTGGACTTGGGTTTGGGTTTCCCGTTTGTCTTCTTACTGTCACTTGCCATTTTTAAGCCTCCAAAAAAGTAGTAAGGGGTTTTGTTACAACACATACAGTATACCATATGCGTTCGGAAAGTCAAGCAAGTTCCACATTTTTTACCAAGAGGCGATCCAACCAGTCCGATCAGCATTAAACTGCTGACAGACCGCAGCAGCCACCGATTCAGGAATGCCGCAAAAGACAGAGTTCGGAGAATGCTCCGCTAATTTAATCGCATCGTGCGCTACCTGCAAACTCCACATTGTCCCCGTGACAGTCTGAGACATCTGACGCAAACCCTTGATAGCTGCAATCTTGTTGTAGATACCACTATCCGTCCGAACAATTTGAATCGTTCGATACGGGGCTGGGTTCATCACCAGACCAGCATTCACCGTAGTTGCCGCCCAAACCAACAGGTCTGCATCTGCGACCGTAATCAGTCCATTCTCGGTAAAACGATCCCGCAGGGTGTTGATCAGGTCAGTATCGTTCATCAGCATTCTCCCAATTTTTTCGCGGATGGTTAATTTGATCGATCCACTTATACCTTACCACAACATGTTCCAAAAGTCAAACAAAAATCCCCCGCCCCAAATTTCTCTGGTGACGAGGGATTCATCCCCTTACTAGGGAAGGCTTCTCTGATTTACAGCATCCTGCCTACAGACAACCTTGCTGCAATAGCACCAACAAACAAACACATCCTAATGCTATTCGCCATCCTGATGCTATTCGCTTCAACGTCTGTAACATGAGTACCCTTTCTAAAGAGCCGTTTTGTTAATTAACGATGCAAATGGTCAAAACCCGCTTGGGTTATCTTTCGTCCACATCGAAGCCTATCCACAAACCCTAGTGAAAGAAGTACCGGCTCAATACTCTCCTCCACTACCTCTACTTCCCTATCCAATGATCCAGCAATACTACCTATACCACGGGCAGAATTAGTCAAGGATAAAATCCGTAAATAACAGACTTGATCACTCGTTAACCCAATCTTGTCTATTCCCTCCAACTCGAAGGTTATTGAACAATCTTGCTCCTTAACTACCCGATCACCTCCCCTCGCAAGGACTTGATTGCGAATCTTCTGAGATAAATTATACCCACTCCGAGGGATACCTAACGATCTTTCTGCAACCATCTCAACCGATTTTCTCTCCCATTGTAAATTATTTTTTCGCCACCACTTGACAATCATTCGTTCAATGTCATGCTGTTCATATCTAGAAAAGTTCCATTCGTTCCTCAAACGAGATCGAAATGGGCCAAGCAACATATGCGGATGAGTCGTTGCTGCAAATAATGTGAAATTCCAAAGTTGTGTCCCCTCAATCTGACCAGTTAACATCGGAATATAAAACGCCTCTTGTGCTTCCTTAGACAAACGATGTGCTTCATCCACAAAGAAAAGAAGACGCTTGCCATTCTTGCGAGCCTGATCACATCCCTTAATTAATCTATCCTGGGACTGTTTACGAGTTTTACACATTGCCCCTTCTATCATATCATACCAATACCCAAGATCGAATACCGCAGCCTTTGCAAACTCAGTCTTACCTAATCCACCACGACCAGCAAGTAGAGTATGGGGAAATGTCTCATTAGATATTCTACTCGCAAGTATATCACGAGTCACAAGCCTTTTCAGACTCGATATACCTATCAAATCTTTCAATCCGAATTTAGGCTGCATTATGTCAAGTTTACCATAAAAACCAGGCAAAGTCCAGAAAAACTCCTCGACATGTAGATACTACTCTCTAGTCATTCTTTACCTTTCATTAAAAATGCCAACTTCACATTCCTGCCCAAAGTCACCCTACAGTATACCACTTCCAACAACCAATGTCAATATAAAGCCAAACTTTAATTACATCACTCGGTACTTGATGAACTGTGGGGACACCATTATGAACTAATGTCAAGTTGTGTGTTCAATGTGGAAAAGTCAGGACACCATTAATGAACTAACATCAAGTTCAGTGTCTAATCGTAACCCTGTTCATTCGACTTAAATGTGTGTTCAATTAAGAAAAGAACTTTATTAACGGATCATCGGCGAAGCACAGAAGTTACGTGTCTCATCGATACAGTGTTCTCCACATCACCAGGATGTTCTCCACATCACCAGGATGTTCTCCACATCACCAGGATGTTCTCCACATCACCAGGATGTTCTCCACATCACCAGGATGTTCTTCACAGCGAGGCGATGTTCTTCACATCACCAGGGAGAACATCGCCTCGCTGTGAAGAATTGTGGTGTGATAGAAACTAAGATAGATTACACATTATTCTATATTTCCTGGTAATTAGCAATGGAGAAATCTCAGACTAGGGCATTCAAGATTATCGTTTTTAAGAGTGGTGTTCATCACATTGGGTCAAAGTGGGTCAAAGTGGATGAAAATGGAAACAATCTTTATTAAATAGGTCTGCACCAAACTCTTTGAATACACCGATGAAGGATTGTAAGTCCAATCCAGTAGTACTTCTATTAATTACACCACTTTCCATCTTAATTTAGACACCACATTGTTTTAAAGACACAGATTTAGTTATATATTAGTTCTTCGGTTTAATTCTTGTGGAGTGAGTCTTCTTTCTTCTCGTAGGTCTTTGATTGCTTTAGCAAGTTTCTCAGCTGCTCGGACCATTTCTCCTTCACGATCTAGTTTCTGTAGTCCCTCCACCACTTTATCTACTTCCTTATATTCGATACATCTTTGGCATGAATCCATTTGTTTGGCTAATAGTGACCGAACGACAATCAGGATACCCCAGGCTGAATTGACAGTTGTTACTATTTCTTTAAGCAATTCGGTGTTAGAATCTAGTGCTAGTGTACTATTTAGTGCTGAGTTTAGTGTGTAGTAATCAGGAAGATTTCTGAATCTATCCCAGACATTTTTTCCCACTGTATGTGCTCGTTGTTTTCGTACTTCTACTGAGTCTATATTTTCACTGGGTAGATAGTTCTGTTTATATTGTTTGATCCATTCTTTACATTCTTCGGCTGTGTGTTCACTGATATCGTCGCTGCGGGCTTCACCGTGTTTATTAATCATATATAGTGCTGCTTTACATAGAGTTGCAGGTTCTCCGATTTCTTCTCTGATACTGCATATTTCTTTAATAGGGATACTATTATAATCATCCATAGCGGTTATGATGTTATTATTGTGTTTATTTAGCAGACATTCACAGACATGTTTTGGTGCTCCTGTTGCTTGTCTTATTTGTTTAACAAGGGAGTCTCTCATTGTTTCTGATATAGGGTTAGAATATTCACGAGCTCCTGATTGGTTCATATATCCGTATCTAAGTAGTTTCTCGAAGCATGTTCTACATACTGAGAGTTCTTCACAGGTTGATTGTATTCTGTCTGGTGTCCACAGTTCTTCTGGGGTTGATTCTTCTGGGGTTGGTCTAGTTTTATCTTCTGATTTAGTTGACATTTGATAATTCCCGCGAAATTTCTAGTTTCTTGTCATCGTTATACGAGGTCTTGTTTTATATGTAGCGTCATGTCGTTATGTTTCACTCGGTCTTGTTTTGATGTATTGGGCCGTGTTTACATCGGGTCATTCCTCGGTAAGTGTGAAAGGTTTCTCTTCCACGGGATCGAAAACTCCCGATGGCCTTTTTAATTCCTTAATTCTAAGTAGGTATTTGGCTGCTTGGGCTTCTATTCTGGCTTTTTCACATTCCAACTTTAAATCTGAGCATTCGATGATGGCCACCATCTTGTCGTCGGTGA
>Ga0208904_1001877_pt1 | contig 13819 bp, 13 predicted proteins | sample AntAceMetag02UKB_FD_184774 | JGI IMG/M metagenome (GOLD analysis project Ga0208904, IMG submission 184774) | Saline lake microbial communities from Ace Lake, Antarctica - Antarctic Ace Lake Metagenome 02UKB (SPAdes) (version 2) | ecosystem: Environmental > Aquatic > Non-marine Saline and...
TGGCATGTCTCCCTTGTAGAAGATATTCTCCGTCAGTCCAAGGCGTATTTTTGCCAACTCGTTTATAACGTGTTCATGCCTCTGCACCATCAGAAATGACGCATCATACAATTTCTTGCACTCTCCATAGGTAAACGACAGTTCATCATAACTCTTCTTCATACGCTTACATACTTCAGGGTCCGGATCCACGTTCTTGGTCTTACATTGCTTGTCATACCCACCACCGAATATGAAGTCATGGTTCTTCTCAGCACGTTCCTTTAACGGGTCAAGGTATTTTTGTTTGAAATGCTCCAGTGCATTTGCACACGTGTAGTTATCTGCTACTGCTTTTTCATCTGACATCTGATTAGGTTCTTTTTGAGTTTAATTATTCTGTTTAATTCATCTTTCCTTACATCTCCAATGATGTCTGCCATGTCTATCATGTAACTTATCACCACGTTCAAATGCTCCTCTGTGACAAACTTCTGCCCTCCATGGCCATCCGGTATGGTACCCATTTTCATACTCCCTATCCCTTCCTCCTGGATGTCTGTGGAACGTGGTATGACGGTACCCTTAACATTTACTGTAGCCTCCTTGGATGTGACACCCTTCTCCCTCAAAGCAAACTCTTCTGCTTTCTGCTTACAGCTTTCATGTAGCTCCTCTACCGTGTATCCATCGCAAACGTGTATTATCTCCCCGGACTTACCAAACTCTATCTTCCTGTTGGTAACCTCCTGGAATAAGAACCATACCCACGCAGGTATCTTTGCCCAGAACTTTTCATTCTGCAATGCAGTAAGATAGCTGCCAGGAATTAATAACTTCCTGCAAAATTCAGCTTTTGTTACTCCTGTTTTCTGGAAGATCTCAAGTGTTTTCTGTGAAACACCCTTCTGGAAAGTCTCATTCATTTGTGCCATCTCATATAGATTTTAATATTATTTTCCGCATGTGTCTTATCTGTGTGCGTCTCTCGATATACCATCCATGCCAAACCGGATTCCATTTTGGTGCGTCCTCTTTAATCTCTCCACTATACGTCTTAAGTATTACACATAAATTTATTTTCTGGTCTCTTGTTAGTATCATATCAAAAAGGTAATGGTGAATCGTCTTCATCAGGCACGTTAATAAACGCAGGGATGGTCTGCTGTGCCTTGGCCTCCTCTTCCATCCTCTGATCGTCTTCCCTCTCTTTTTGTTTCTTGTACCTCTCAACGTGTACACCTTTGTCCTTACTGAATACTTTGAATCCCCCTGTGGAGTCTTTATCGAACCTGACCATATCCTTATTCCCTGTCTCCTCGAAACGTATCTTCTCAGTTTTTACAATGGTTGGGGCATTGTGACGTGTCACATATGTGCGGTCATCCTCTTCGTCCTGATCCATCTTCTCCTGATCTGTCAACGCCCTCCATATATTACGGTGTATAACTACACCATAGTCTGCCCTATCGTACCACGCACTACTTCCCTTGATATCGTACATTGAAGGTATTTCATACTTGCCCGTCCTCTTGTTCAACTCTAGCTTTGTGGGATGTGCTATTATAGCCCCATGGCAATCGTAATAATCATTGAACTCAAGCAACCTGTCTAATGACTGCTCTATATAATTGGTGTCAGACATGCCCTTGGGGACTTCGTGCTGTACCTTGTTCCATGCGTCAATGAGGTACCCAAATATTCCCTCTGTTTTTGCTAAGTATGCAAAGTATTCCGTGATACCATCTAACGTGCTTGCTTGGTGAACTTTTATCTTCCCTCCAAAATCTTCATAATTGCGCCTCCCAGGTGCCACAAGAAAGAAATGCTTCTCGATAAAGTTCAAGCTTTTACGCCTCTGGTCTTCAGTCATGCTATTCCAAAACCCTCTTTGGAATCGTTTCCCGGTAAGTATTTGAGAGATCATAACAAATTCCCTTACCGCTGGCCTGTTCTCTGGAGTATATAACCCGAACTTTAAATTGAGATCCGGATTGTTCTGTACCAACTTAATAAGAACCCATCTTACGTATGTGCTCTTCCCCATGTTTGCTATGCCCGTCCAATAACTTGTTAGTTTTCTCTTGAAGGTCATCAGGTAGTCAAATTCAGCAACACCAATCCCTAGACCTGGAGGAAGCCCACCTTCTGCTATCACCTCAAGCTCTACCCTTACGTCTGAGGGCTTTATTATGCCCTTGATAGGATAAGACCCCGCATTGTTGAAACAATCGATTACAGCGTCTCTGTCGAAGTCTGTGGTGAGTTCCTTGTTGCGTGTCAAAACATCGTTGATATCCTTTGTTCCGGGAGGATATTTGATAACCCTGCATTTCTCTTTTCCAAGTCTCAATGCTAACTGGTCTCTCAGAACTACTCCCGCTTCATCTGCATCTGTGGACAAGTAGAACATGTCGATGTATGGCCGTAGCCCCTGAAAGAACCTGTCATTAACGTATTCAAACTCCTTGGAGAAGTCTTTAGCATTCGTGGCCGGAGCACCTTGGGGCACACTTATGACATTAACGTATCCACACTCCTTCCACGTCAACATGTCGCAATTTCCGGAAATACTTATCTTCTCATTTTGTCGGACCAATATGTTTCCATATGGAACAGTAACGCAATAAACGAGACCATTATGATCAATAAGGTTTCTTTTTAGTGATCTCTGTGTGCATACATGCTTTTTATCAAATAGGATGCTTACCTTAAACCACTTACCGTATTGATTTTCCCTTCTGATAATCGTTGATGTCTTACCTGTCAGATGGGCAATAGTTTGGATAAATGTCGCATTATCATAATCCTTTGAGGAATATTCTATTTGATTTCTATTTGGTACGCTGTTACCATCCCAGAACAATATCTCACTAATAATTAGTTTAGCTTGCTCATTGGTCATTAAACCAATCCACTCTTGTGGAAATTTCTTAAACACATAATCTAATCCCTGATTCTGATGGATGAAAATACTGAAAAATCCACGGCTTTCGATATTGATTGAATATCTGAGTTGGAGCGATCTCATTATCTCCTCCAACCTTTCCTTTTTTCTAAGTTTCTTAAAACAGCCATATATGCTTCCGATTTTCCTGATTGTCATATCTGCTGACACGGCAATGCAAAATTTTATTTGCTCATCGGACATCTGAATGCCCTTGTTGCCATCCATCTTATTTATTACAGTTGGAATAGAATCATTAAGTGCCTTTGAGTTATAGATTTCAATAGCCTTTCGTTTTTTTACACATAATGGGCTGTATGTTTTTGTAACTATATCGTGATTAGGAGTTGTAAGACTGTAGTAATTTTTTGATTTCAACTCAACGAGTTTACCGTTATACTCCTTCTTTATGAATGCTTTCGGCTGAACAAATGATCCTTCAAAAATCAAACCCTTCGTTTGCATCACGTCTTGTCCTTGATAGTCTTTAAATGCAACCCATCCGGATCTTGTCAATATCTCAGCATCGCCCGTGAAACATTCACCCTCCGTAATTATCAGGTAGTTCTTTTTCTTCCTGTCAGACTTCATGTTGATATTCAAGTTCTGCAATCCCATGAAGCATAGCTTGGTACCCGCAGTCTTTGGTAGCTGGAACCACTTCGGCTTTCCCTTTGCTGGTGAAAGGTTTAGGAACTTCACGTTGACAAGTGTGAGGGATATATAAAACGGGAACCCCACCAAACTATTTTTTCCGGATGGCTCGTAAACCTTCTCCTTGAGTAACGTGGCTGTCGTAATACCTCTTTTGTTGAAGTATGCAGACACGTCCCTTGAATATGCCTTGAGAGCATCCTGGGATGATGGCATCCTGGACTTCTCCTTGACCTCCTTGTACTTGTCATGGACCTCAAGATTGCCCTGGAAGTCACAAGAGTCGTTATGACATTTGTACCACCTGTTGCCCTCTTCTGTACAAACTGTCAAGCAAGGATCCGTTTTCTTTGTCCTTGTATGTGAGCAGACTGGACACGTGGTATAATAGATTCGTACCCCCGGTCTTTCCTCTATGCCTAATTCGCTAAATGTCAAGTGTTTTTATTTTAGGGATTTAATCAGTATCTCCATGCTTAATTCATCACGAACAATAAACTTAGGTCCAGGTTTCTCTTTGGTGGGAAAGGCCGAACACATGGTTACTGCTGGCACCATCTCTCCTTTAACTTGTTTCCCTCGAACCGTTAGATTATTTATCGTGTGGATAGTCTTTCCTGCAAGTTCCGCGAACTGCTGTACTGTCCAGCATTTGTGTGCCATCATTCGTTTGACACGTTCCGCAGGAATGCTTCTTGTCTCGGATATCTTATTTATAATTTCCGGATCAGCTTTTTCAAGTCTGATTGGAATAAATTCAGCTTCCATACATATCAAAATTTAGTTTCAACCCTTTGAGTGACCAAATCTAAATATATATTTTCACTTATCCAAATATTTCTATTTATTTTTACATAAAGAAAGGGGACGATGCCGCTTCGCCCCCTTATCACAGGTAATTCAAGAAAACCCGCCGAAAATTATCCTCCAGATAGTAATGCGAGTACCAGCAATGTGAATGCTCCGGCTGTGGTACCCATGTACATATATCGTTTCCTTCGTTCTTTTTTTATCTGATATTCACACGTGCTTACCTGCCTCTTTATGATAACGTACTTCTCGTCCCGATTCTTCAACATGTCCTGACGTATCTGTATCTCCCTGTTCTTCTCCAGTATCACCACGTTGCTTGCTGTGGACATGCTATCACAGAACTCCACCATCTGCTTTAATGACTTGTTTTCGTCCAGAAGGAACGTGTACTCCACCTTCACCCTGGCCATGGTCCGGACCTGCTTACCACTGAAAGGGTAACTGGTCGAGCCATTCTGACACGTCACGATACAAGGTATCAAAAGGCACGTGCTTAAGATTAGCAATCTCAGATTCATAATTATATGTTTTAATTCTCATTGTTTCCCTTAACGTGTTCAGGCTGTCTTCATACAAGGATGCATCATATAATGCGTTCCTGGTTTGTTTTAGGCTTGCAGAGAGGCGATCTACCAACATGTTGTACTCAGAGTCCTTTTTGGCAATAGAGTCGCTCAGAAGGTCTATTTCGCCCCTATAACCCCTGAAATCTGTTGCCTTACTCTTCCATACCCACAGGGCCAGGATAATGAATCCTATCAGGAGCCAATTTTTCTTTAAAAAGTCTAACGTGCTTTTCATCGTTTTGGGTATAAGTAATAATTCTGGTTCTGTCCATTTTCATGAACGATAATATACTTCCTTCTGTCAGCAGGTGAGAAGTATACTGGGAGCACCATGTATAGCTTGAATATAAACGCAAGTTCAATATCCTCTGCCGTTGCTCTTATGTCTACATCATACACGTTACCGCCATCATCGGCTACCACCCAATTTAACGTGTCATCATCATCAGTGAGGAGCCGTAGCATCTCCCACACACTTTCTTGGAAATATCCAAAATAGATAATAGAAGAATCATGCTCCTGGATACGGTCTAGCTCTTCATGGGAATGTATCTCTCTCTGCAACCACTTAATACCACCACTAAGGGTAAACGTACCCGTGACAGCAGATAATATCGTTACTGTCATAAGAACCCTGCTCCACGCCTTACTGATATTTATGGTGTATGGTAACATTAAAATTGTGTTGCAACATCATAGCAAGGGCATTCCTTCATCCACTCCCCTTTAGAGATTACCCCGTCTCCATTCAAATCAACTGATAAATCTCTATGCCCAACGTGTTTTATTCCTGGGTAAAAATAATCGAGCATCTTCTTGATATTTCTCATTGTCTTTATTTGCTCCACAGTCCTTGTGTCTGAAGGTTTACCATTCTTTAATCCCCCAACGTACATTATTCCAAATGAATTTCTGTTATACCCTCTAGCGTGGGCACCTACTTCCCATGACTCTCTTCCAAACTCATACGATCCATCAGGATGAACTATTATATGATAACCTATCTTCCTAAATGGAGGCTTCCTGTTCCGGTGAAGCTTATCGTAATATTCTAAGGTGTGATCTACCCCCTCTTCGTCGGCCGAACAGTGCCATACTGCTAAATTAATTGTTCTCATGATATTTATTTTACGTATTCTTGTCTGCTTCCAGTCATATCCTGTTGGTAATGGAAATCAATCTCAAGAAACACAACATTACCAGTAAAGTCATCTCCAGGATCCGTGCCTAAACGTGTCAGTCTACAAATAAGCATCGAACTTATACCTAATTCTGATCCATCTATTACGCCAAGCTCAGAAATTATGTGGCCGTTATCAATCCCACTAGCCGTAACAGTGGCAGTCAATGTTTCGCTTGCAGGGAATACTCCTGCTATTATAGGTGCTAACGTATATTCTAGCTCCCATACAACATCTCCTGTGTCTGTATTGTCAGGGGACCAGTGTACGTGAACGTGTAGATTTGAACCCTCTTTATATCTGTGTGGTAATTGAGCAGAGAAGTGTATAGACTCGTCATCACCATTGTTGTTATCAAAATGGTATGCAAATAAACCGTCTATCCACGATTCAAATGCTGGTTCTGCCTTTGTTGGATTAAGCTTTGTATTCTGCGCTGGCACCCTAAGGTCATCCCACGTAATACCATCGCTATCGGGAGATCCAACTTCATCCATGTCTACGCTACCTGCACCCACCTTAGCCTTATTAATCCTCTCAACAACATCCTCCATGCGCTCCTTGATAACGCTAACACCAATCTCGGTGCCAGAAAGTGTTTGCATGTACGTGCGATCTACAGAAGGGTGAGGATATACTTTTAACACGTTAGATTTAGATACTGTTAACGTGCCAGATGTTGTAATAAAGTCTTCTTCTGTGTTATCTGATTGTATCGGAGCATTTAAGATGTGGTCTATGCCCTCTTCGATAAGGTATCTCTCTATGCGGGATACGAAAGGAACAAACTGGAAGTATGCTTTCCCCTCCCTCTCTTCAAGGATGTTTATCTTCTCAGTGTTCAGCCCTATCTTTTGACGTGTCGGCACACCGCCTATTTCGATGGTATTGACTACTATTATTGACATTTTTATGGTTCATCCAGTAAACGTGATTCTAATTTTCCCCCTCCTCGTTGGCTGTAGTTCATCATTATGTCAGCAATATTCTTATTAATACATCTTAATTCTTCACGAAATTCTTTATTCTCATTAACAGAATATTCACGTAAATCTATAAGAGCATTCTCAAGTAAGTCATTTTTGTCATCCAAAAGCTTCATGTATGTCATGAAATTATCCTTATCAACATAATTGAGCATGCCCCCTTCAATTCTGATAATCTCTTTTGAGTTACTTCTTACCTGGAAATGATCTTTGTTCACGACACCCATACCAAAAGCTAAACCTGCTACAAGTTCAATTATGACAGCAGTAACAAATATCAGCCACATCTTACGTATAAAAATCTTCTGTTCGGTGCTCATGAGATTAGGTGTTAAATATCTTATTACTCTGCAAAAAAGTTAGTTAGAAATTTACCCATCACTCCAACACCAAGACTTATATAGGCCAACACGTTGTTGCCCGAAGCTATTGAAGCACTTGTAATTGTTGCTGACACAGCTAAAAGACCATCCCCAAATCTCCTTAGATTTTTGGGTGTCGGTTGCATGTAAGATCTGCTAGAAAATTTCATGATTATTTATTTTTAGTGAACCTCTTCTTTACTTTGATCATCTCCACGAAATCGAAGGTCTCCCCTACAGCTATCCTGTCTACGGGAACAAAGACACGTGCTATAGTATCGTAATACACCAACGTGTCTCCCCACCAGTCTGTCTCCACTATCTCCTGCTCGGCCAGGACCATCGTGACATCCCTGCCCTCAATCTGTAACTCTCCTATTTTGAGAATTCTTGCTTCACTCAATATCGCCTGTTCGACAGTACATCCCGCTAAAAGGATTATCCCTATGAGAATGATTAAATTTTTCATTAGTTTTTATTTTAATTTCCTTTTCCTAATACATCCAGGGCCGTAGCGCATCCCAATATCAGGACAGCTACTATTTTACTCCATGAAAGTTCTATGTTAAATCTCATAATTTATGGTATTACTCCTATTCCAAACTCAGTCATACATTCAGTACCACATCCCATAAACCCAATAAGCCCTACCACCAGTAATACTACTGATAACGTACCAACTACTACCATTAACGATGTTAATATATATTCAATTATTTTTTTCATTACAATTCCCGACTTGTTCATTATTAAAACCCTTTTCCGTTTGAACTCATATACCAATTAATGATATAGTGTAAATCTGAGATTTCATCGTCCGTTAGACTCACCGATACAAAGAAGAAAGCAATTTCTCTTGAAGCAAATTCAGCAGCCGTTCCGTTATTATTATAACACCCAAGATAAATATCAGCAGCAACTTCTCCTACAGATGATAATCCTGCGTCTGTCCATGCATTCCCATTCCTCGAAAACTCTGCCTGAGTAGACCCTGTTCTTTGTGTAGCAATAAGCCCTGTTGAAATACTGTTTGAACTTGTTGTATAGGTGGATGAATTAATTGCCATATAAGCATTTCCAGATGATCTGGATACTAACCAAAAATGGTCAGTGCCATCATAGGCCCCCCAATCTTCCCCACCATTATCAACATCATCCATAATGAATGATCCAGCACAAAGATTATCTAATCCAACGCTTACTCCATCGGCTACGGTACTCCAATTAGTATTTGCATATTGACTAGATCCATTAAAATCAATCCCCTCAAATGCGGTAAATGAGGCTCCGTTGTTCGTGGCATCATTAGTGCCGGGATTCATTATATTTATAAATGCCTCTCCGTCGCTATTAATATGTGCTGCTGGTAATAATGCGTACTCAATCTTCGCATACAACCCAGAGTCCACTAACATCATAAACATAGTATCCAGCTTAACGTTGATGCTATCATGTGGCTTTGTAGTGTAAGCATTATATAATGCTTGATATTCTGTTGAATAAGAACTTCCAGCGGTAACATTATTAGTTACGCTCGAATCCGTCCATGATGCAGCCGTTACCTCTGAAACATTCTGTATGCGTGGATAACTTGTTGCAGAATAATCTACTAAATATGTAGAATCACTAACACAAATAGAGTCTGCTATAATTACGATTGAATCACTTGTCACCCGTATAGAATCTAATCCTAATGTAGCTGTGCCTTCTGTTATTGTGAATGATGCAAGCCCCGGTATAGAATCTTCATTCAGATCGGTATTAAATACAAAGACAAAAGTAGAATCGTTAATAGTTCCTACTTCGCCTGATGCAAGTATAGGTGTTGCAGGAAGGTTGTTTGTTACTGCCTGATTTGACCATGTTGCAGCCTCTACATTTACAGAGCTTTGTAATTTAGGATAAGCACTATTTGTATAATCTAACTGCAAGGTAGAGTCTCCCGACAATGGACCATTTATATGCAAGTAAACCGTGCTACCTGATAACGTAACCGATTGAATGGTCTCTACCGCTGTACTTGTGGTAAAGTTAAATGAACTTGCCCCCGGTACTGAATCAGTATCTAAGGCTTTATTCATTACAAGTGATATAATAGTATCATTGTATGTTCCAATCTCAGCACTCGACACCATTGGAGGTGTAGGCATATTATTTATTACTGCCTGATCGGTGAATGATGCAACGGTATCATTGTCGGTTCCCTGTAATTCGGGATAATCTCTTACATAATCAAGTAAGTATGTAACTGAATGGGTAGCCGTTGAGTCAAGCCCTATTATCAAGGAATCCGCACTTATCCTACGTCCTGACTGCCCATAGGTAGTCCCGCCTTCCGTGAAGTTTAAAGCCGTTTCAACAGTTACCGAATCTTCATTTAGCGACTCATTAAATAAAACCAATACTGAATCCTGACTATATGTCCCTATCTCAGCACTTAATACATACGGACGCACTATGGCCTGGTATGCTCCTATGGGTGGATTAGTTCTGTTAAATACAACTCCAGCCAAGTCATACTTATTAATTGTATCTGCAACATTAAAGACATCATATATAATCTTATAAGCAATTACCACTCCTGAATCTGCTGCACTTGATGAGTCTGTTAATGTATAATCTCTGTTAGTAAGATCAGTGAAGTATGGATCAATAGGAACTGGAGAATTAGCTTCAAATGCTGAATCAGCATTATCAGTTAAGTAGGTAGCCCAATCATCTGTTGACCAGTAATTATTTGCTACTCCCGATGTATTGTTGCTATGAGAAGAAAAGTTACGATCAGCGGCTGAGTTTGGATTTAACTGATAATATAAGTTGTAGTCTTTCTCTGAAAAATACCCATTATTGTAATCAGTATAATACAGGAATATACCATGTCTATCAAACCCATTAACAGGCATATCTTGATATAGAATATTATTCCTATAATCTGCTATTGCTACATCTGAATTATAAGACACACTTGAATAAGGCTGCGTCACAATATTTTCGCTATGTCCCACTAAAGTATTGTTCCAAACATACGAATGAGTAACCCCTTCAAATAGCAGGTTCCTTGCAGTTGCCCTTGCAAAAACATTACCTACAACATAAATCTCATCTATAAATCCAGACGTTCCTCCTAACTGGAAAAACATTTGATTGGAATTCCAAGCACTTTCTAAGTAATCAATATCAGCATCATTGACTATATTGTTATAGAAGAATATGTTTCTTATAGTGTCTGTATTACTGGCATTATTGCTGAAGTCTATGGATGTTGTATGGTAGCCTCTTTCAAATGTATTATCCCTTATAATAACGCTATCAACAGCAATCTGCTCTCCTGCGGCTTGCGTTATGTAGGTGTTCATTGATATTGCCCTACGTCCGTTATCTGAGAAATAACAGTTTTCAATCAAAGAGTTTGAATGATAAAACTCAATGCCATAGCCATGACCACTACCTCTTACGCTTACGTACTGAATACTACAGTTCCTGAATACTAATCCTTCCATTCCCCCAATACCCGGATAACCGGATGAGAACCCATCGCCTCTGCCATGCCTCATATCAATACCGTTCACCTCTATCCATTCATGTTCATCATCATTAGCCATATATATCGAATAGTCCCTTTCTGAATATTCCGTAGAATCAAACAGAGCGTCAGGGTCAGAAGGTGAATTTAAGTAGGTAGTACTTGCGTTCCATGTGTAATCATAAGCATCTTCCAGATTTGCAAAGTTCGATGTATAATTTTCATGTACACCCATTGTAACAGAATCATCTTTGTAGAGATATATATTACCCCACCTAGAACTACCACTTGACGGGTCGCTCGTTACATCAGCACTTTCCCATATACTATCTCCCTGCGCTAAAGTCCATGTATCAATTTTCTCCGATCCAAGAATTAAAGGATTATCTCCAACGCCTTCTTTAATATAAACAATCATAGCCCCCCTTGTACCACTTTCATCAATTTGAAGTTCTTCTCTGAACAAACTTCCTGCAATAAATGAAACAGTATCATCAGCCTGTAATACCTCTGCTGTAACCCTTGCCAGTGTTGCCCATGCAGAATCTGCGTATGTGCCTGAACTAAGATCGCTAACCGTTGCACCTGAACTGTCTGAGTTTACATAAAAGTGTCGGTCATTATAAGCAACAACTTCGACTCCAATAGAATCTAATTGCGTTGAATCATTCTGTAGATCTGTCTGCCATGATCCATTTGCCTTATACCAACCAGAGAAAGCATAATTTGTGTTATCATCGGGTACGTCAATTTTAACTTTTGCATCCTTGACATCTAAGGTATCATCAGTCTGAATGGCAATTGTTCCCGCAAACCTTGTTGCAGGAGGTGTTAATCCCGTTGCATAATTCACAATAACTGAATCAGGATCATCCATACCAATGATATTAACATTGGCAGTATCCAGATCGTGAGCAGAAACAATAAAAGAGTCTGCTGTATCTGGGGCAGTACCAACAATAGGCCCATACCAGCTTGACCATATACCCGTTCCTGTTGGATTTCCAGTAGCGGCTATCGGAGTATACCTAAATCTTAGATATTTATCTTCATCAGCAGCATCGGTGAAAATACTTATTCTTGTAGAGTCTGTCACAGCAGCACTACCAGTACCACTTCCATCATTAGCTACCTCCCAATCGTATGTGCTTGTTCCTTCGGCATCGCTTTCAGTATCAGCGTAACTACCTGTGCCTGTAAGCTCATATCCTACGGTCTTCGTCCCCGAAACGGAAACACTAGATACCGTTGGGACTTCATTTGTTATCGGCCCTCTGTATGTTCCAACAACAAGTGTACCATCAGTATTACCAGTTGCGGCAATTGGTGTAATTTCAGGAGCAATATATTTAGTATAATCTGCTAAAACAGAAGTATAAGTATTACCAGTTTCACCACCAATAACCCCTGCTCCTGTACCTCCAACATCATTTGCTCTGAACCAACGATTTGTACTTGTAGCTTCAGCATCGCTTTCAGTATCTGCATAAGAATATGATCTAGTAAGAACATCTCCCTGTGCTAAAGTCCCAGTAGAAGTAACACTGGATGCCGTAGGCACTTCATTCGTTATAGGCCCCAGCCAGTTACTACCTACAGTGAGACCACTAATACCCCCTAGTGTAACAGGTGTAACAGAGTCTATAATATGTTTCGTGTAATCGGCTAACACCGTTACATAGGTAGCACTTGTGGCCCCTGCTATGATGGTGATATTTGTACCTACAGCATCGTCAGCACGATAATACTGGTGTGTCGTTAACCCTTCGATATCTCCCTCATCATCACTATAGGTATAGTTTGTTGTGTCTGTTGATCCTTGGGCAACAGATCCCGATAAGACAACATCGCTAGCTACAGGGAGAGCGTCGTCACTAACTAAAACGGTATCTGAATTATTCGCTGACCCTCCAGGGGTATAGCTAATCATCCTCCAAAATTGGATGACATCATCACCTACATCCATAAGGATAGTAGTATCACTATATACTGACGTGTCTGCTATAGGGAAAGAAAATCTTTTTGTGCCAACGGTAGAGTCTGCCGGATAACTTCCTGTGGTGTAGTTTACCGTAACATTGGTGGCGGTAGCATCAAACCCCGAAGTAACCATGTTCACAGAATCGTAGTCAGGAGAACTAATAACAAACGATAACGCTGCTGTTGCTCCACCATCACCGAACAACTGTCCCCATAGGTTATTAGCAGCCCCCATCCCCATCCTCTGAGGAGTAGCCACTAAACATATTAGCAGTAACGTGAATATTATTGCGACACGTTTCATATTATGATGTTGTACTTGTCGAAGTCGTCGAAGTAGTTGCAAACGTATCATCATAATCACCTCTGATAGCAAGGATTGTTCCTCCGGCTAGCGTTATTTCTGTGAACTTCCCATTGGCAGATATGAACGTGCCAGCGGGTAAAGCTGGACCAACCATCCCAGTGGTAGGGTTATCTCCATTATCCGTTAACGTGGTAAAGGTAGCTGCTACTATAACCTGTATAGACTTACATTCCCCTATATGATATAACACGTCAGCTATAAGGTCATGCCCATACCATCCTACTGCTATTTTCTCTGTGTTGCTACGTGCTACGGTAGTATATACTATAAAGACATCAGTAAGAGCAAATGCAGCCTCCGCAACAGTGATCCGTGAACCAGCTATGGTGATAGTGGAATTAGCAGGATTGTAGTCGGCTACCCATACCCCTGCGCTATTAATTTGTCTTATTAATCCTATATCAGCGGCCACAAATGCTGCTATCTCCGATGGAAACGTGTCAATGTCTATTGTCGTTCCA
>Ga0208904_1001878_pt1 | contig 13816 bp, 12 predicted proteins | sample AntAceMetag02UKB_FD_184774 | JGI IMG/M metagenome (GOLD analysis project Ga0208904, IMG submission 184774) | Saline lake microbial communities from Ace Lake, Antarctica - Antarctic Ace Lake Metagenome 02UKB (SPAdes) (version 2) | ecosystem: Environmental > Aquatic > Non-marine Saline and...
ACAGCCAGTCATGAAACTCTTATATGGGCAAGGAAAGATAAAAAAGCTAAACACACCTTTAACTATAAACAAATGGTAGAATGGGAGAGGAATTACACAAAAACTTTTAAGTGTGATGAAGCAAATACATACCATGAACGAGAAATCTTGCATGAAAAAGGTAAGCAGATGCGTTCTGTATGGGCTATCAACACTCCAAAACCTGTTGAGAAAAGATTCGGAAAGCACCCTACTCAAAAACCAGAGGAGCTCTTAAGAAGAATAGTCATAGCAAGTACAAATAAAGGTGACTTAATTATAGACCCATTTACAGGAAGTTCTACAACGGGTCTTATAGCTAAGCTCTATGGAAGAAAGTTTATTGGCGTTGATAATGAAAAAACATACCTTGATTTATCTATTAAACGATATAAGCTCCTTAAGTCTAACATTGCTAAAAAACACTCAAATAAACTAAGGCTGGTTACTGCATGAAATACTTTGATTTCTACAACGCCTCTTTGAATTGTAAAAATGAAGATGAGGTTTTTGCATACCTGATTTCTTCTTTCAAGCCAAGCAATACACTTTGGTCATATTTTGTTAACTGGGAAAAAGTAGTTGAGAATACCAAGGATATAGAGATAACACTTAATACGCTTAATTATCTGATTGGCAAAGATGACTTTGACAATGAATTTAAATCGTTACTTAAAAAGCACCCAGAAACAGCTAAAGCTATTCCAGCACTAGTTGTAAGAGATGGCGAGCATACAAATAAATTTAATATTCTCGTTGATTACAAGAAAAAGAAATTAACTTACGAAAATTATGATTTCAGTAAAAGTAAACTGACTGATGAAGATATAGAAAAGTATTTAATTTTCGTAGAAAAAACAGGATTAAAAGAGTTGTTTACTTCAAAGCAAATAAAAAATCTTGTAGACTACATGATAGGGGTAGAGGCAGGGCTTGATAGTAATGCACGAAAAAATCGTAGCGGTCATTCCATGGAAAATATTGTTGAAGTTTTTATAAAAGATCTATGTGTCAATAAAGGCTATCGGTACATTAAAGAGGCAAATGCAAAAAAAATTAAATCTGAATTAGGTTATGAGGTACCAGTAGATAAATCTTCTAGGCGATATGATTTCGTTATAGACAATAAGAAGGAGCTGTTTTTAATTGAAACTAACTTCTATAGCGGCGGCGGATCTAAACTTAAATCCACTGCAGGAGAATATAAAAGCTTGTATAATGTGCTAGCAGGTAAATATAAATTTATATGGATAACCGATGGATTGGGATGGACAAAGACATCTAGACCACTACGTGAAACTTTTGATCATAATGAATATGTAGTTAATTTAAATATGCTAGAAAAAGGGGCATTAGAAGCACTATTGAAATAAATTTACTCATAAGACATTATTGCTATATATTGTTTTGCAGCTTTGACCTGCTCTGTCACAAATTTTTAGAACCAAGTTTTTTAAAATTTGGTTCAACACGAGAAGTCAAAGCTGTTTTTTTGTTGAAAAAAGCAGGAAAAAGCAATGTATAATTAAGCATCGCGCACTCTAAATTCTTAAAAAATAAATTATGATGTATTTTTAATAATATTAAAAAAAGTTGTCATAAAATGGTTAACAAAAAAAATAGAGATAGTTTTATCAAAGTTAGGATGGATGAGCGTAATCCGAAATGGCCTAGTGCTATTAAACGTCAGGAGCCACTATACGAAAGAAAAAATGAAATAAGAAGCTATTTTATGAGAGATTTCAACAGAATACTACATTGTACAGCTTATAGAAGATTAAAACATAAGACTCAGGTTTTCTTTGCCGCTAGGAATGATCATATCTGTACCCGAATAGAACATGTAACTCACGTTGCATCTATTAGTTACACGATTGCACAGTATCTTGGCCTAAATACTGAGCTAACGAATGCCATAGCTATTGGACACGATATTGGTCACGCTCCATTTGGACACGCAGGTGAAACCTTTTTAAAAAAGATTGTCAAAAAAAACATAGGAGAAACATTTTGGCATGAAAAAAATAGTCTTCGGTTTTTAGATAAAATTGAAACCTTGGCTGACACGAACAACAATCAACTTAACCTAAATCTAACATACGCTGTTCGAGATGGTGTCATTTTGCATTGCGGAGAAGTCAATGAAACAGTTATCTTGCCCAGAAAATCTCCTGACAACTTAAATCATATATTTGAGCCTAACCAGCTTTCGCCCTATACATGGGAAGGCTGCATTGTTAAAATTGCAGATAAAATTTCTTACCTTGGACGTGATATTGAAGATGCAGTAAGATTAAGAATTCTAAGTCAAGGCAAGCTTAGAGAATTAAAAAAAATCCTTAACGAAATTGCTAATATAGAAATAAGAAAATTAAATAACACGGTTCTCATGCATGATTTTATATGTGATTTATGCCACTCTAGTGATCCTATTGAAGGAATTAAATTTTCAAAAAAATACTTAAACTTCATACAATCACTAACAATATATAATTACACAAATATATACAACCATCCACGCCTTCAAAGATACAAAATATATGCTTCTTTAGTCATTAATACTATCAATAATACGCTTGAAGGGTTTTTTGGCGGAAAGGAAACCCTTAAAATACTCGACAAACAAAAAAACATATACCCTGTTTTAATTAACGCCTTTATTAATTGGCTGCAAAAATATTCAGACACGCGAGATTTGTTTCCGAATAGCAACTTTAAAAACAAAATTCTATATAAGATGCATGATAAAAATAACTACCTCCAAGCAATTATAGATTTCATTTCATGCATGACAGATCAATATGCAATTAGAGTATACAATGAATTAACTAGTTTTTAATAAAATTTAAATTGAATAAAAAAACAAATAATCAACAAATAATCAAGACGCTTTATATAACGCATTACTAGGCAACAAATTACAAAACAAATACTGATTCTGCATTTCTTGCAGTATAGAAAGGTACATAATGGCTGCAAGGAACCACACTTAGACTATGTTCTAAGTCAATCGGTTTCTTGCATAACTTGTTGTATAATAAGTAGTAACGTAAAGCGTCTATAAGGAACTATGAATTATGATTCCAGCAGCTGAAGTAAAAAATCTATCAGCACAGCAAGGCGTCCCGCTTCCTTACATTGAGAAGGATTATGTGATGAGCTGGCTCCTCTGGGGCATATACAATAACCGCGACCTTTCCAATAATCTTGCGCTTAAGGGGGGTAACTGCTTGCGCAAAGTGTATTTTCCAGATACCCGCTTTAGTGACGACCTTGATTTTACTACAGAGCGTCTTGATGCTGCTGATGTTTTTCGTTCACATCTGAATTCAGTATGTCAGATGGTTAGACAGCAGTCCGGCATTGTTTTTGATGTTTCGCAAACAAGGGTTAATCAGATGCAAATTGCAGACAGCGAGTGCCATGCACTTGATGGGCGCGTTTATTTTAAGGGCTTTGCAGGTGATTCCAGCGTTACAATGCGGATTAAGTTTGACATTTCTGAATATGAGAAGGTAGTATTGCCTTTGCAGCATCATCAGATAATTCACAATTATTCTGATGCGCATTCGTGTCAGGCTCAAATATTGACTTATTCTTTAGAAGAGGTACTTGCTGAGAAACTGCGGAGCTGGATACAAAGGACAAGGTCTCGTGATTTGTTTGATGTTGTGAAGATAATTCAGAGCAAGAAGATTCCTATCAGTAAGTCAAATATTTTGTCAACTTTTTTTCAGAAGACAATTTTTAAGAACATTCCCACGGCTGGCTGTGATGAGATGCTGTTTGATTCAAAATTTTTGGATCTTGAGCGAAACTGGCTGAAAACGATTATATGCCCTTCGAATACCATTATTGTTGCGGCTAATGCCATTAAATTGTTTAAAGATTTCGTCAGGGCTTTGTTTCAGCCAGAAGTTCTCCGAGCTACTGGTATTGCTCCAGCTCCAGCAACTCAGTATTCCTACAATATCAGGTCAGGCATCAGGGAGGCCATTATTTCGGCAGGAAAGGCAAAGCAGCTCATAAGATTAAATTACCACAATCGCTTGAGAGACATAGAGCCTTATTCCCTTAGGTACAAAATTGCAAAAAAAGGCTATGGGGCAGAATATTTTTTTGGATTTGACAGAACAAGAAACCAAACCATAAAAAGCTTCTTCCTTGATAAAATACAAGGTGTAAGTATGCTTCCCAAGCAGTTCATACCGCGTTGGGTTGTAGAATTTTGATAAAAGAAAGGGCAGACTGTCGAAGCTACTTTTTTGTTTGAAAGAGGAGGGGCATAAAATCACTCTGACCCCTTTTAGTAATATTTAATGGTTGATGAGAAATTTATATAGAAAATAAAGGGAATCAGGCCTCTTTTATTGATGAAGAGGGGAGCCGAAGCTGCTTTTTTGTTTGAAAGGGAAAAGGAAATCACATAATTAAGTAGTGTGTCCCTTAATTCATATAAGCAAAAAGAGCACATATGCCTTAAAAGAAAGGATAAAATGCCGTATGTTTTTCCATGGTTTAATTTCATTACATGTATAGTGGCTATTTTTGCATTATTAGTATCGGTATGGAGCCTTTACTATTCCTATAAATCACATAAAACTAGTGTCAATGCTTTAAAGCATACTAAGGAAGCATTTACAATTCAAAATAGACCATATTTAAATGTTAAGCTTATAAAATTTGATGACACAGATTTGTACTTACGCTTCATACCAAACGATAAAACTTTTAATTTAGCTGTTAGGTTCAAAGTAACTAATGTTGGGGTGACTCCAGCCACAAATATTACTATTCCAATACATACTATTAATAGTAAAGATTTTTTTCCTAACAATAAGCCATCTGAATTTTACTTACCACCAAACATAACATTGGGACATGGCGAATCTAAAGCTTATATATGGGATAACGAAATCGGTTATGGAGATTTTACTGCCCAAGAGACAAAAGAAAACTTTGAATCTGGCAAATTAGAAGCAAAAGTAGGCATGGTATGGAATTATAATAGCCCCCTATCCAAAAATACAATATATGCATCTAGTATTGCTTATTTAGTGAAAAATAAAAATGCGGTTCTGGTAAAAAGCGAAATGGATTAAATTAAAAAATAGGCCTTTTTTAATTTAATAATATCAAAGATAGAATAAATAGATTGATTCAATAGGGCTGATATGGTGAGATTAAAGCCTGTTTTAAGCAGCCTTGGCAGACAACAGTCGAAGCTACTTTTTTGTTTGAATAGCTGATAAATGGAGATAAACAATGAAAGCAAAAGGCATAGTATCGATTACTGTTGGCATTCTAGGGGCTATATTTGTTTGCATGTTTGATGTAATTGCTGGAAAGTCTGTAAATGATATAACAGGGCCTATATCCATATTCGCTCTTATCCTATGCGGACTTCTTATAATAATAGGGATTTGGTCTTTATGCCGTCCAAAAGTAAAAGAGTAGCTTATATCATTACCAACTACCCTAATCATACGTAGAAGAGAAGGAGGGGAGCGCATAATTAAGTAGTGTGCCCCCTTAATTATTGTGAGAAACTTTTAAAAGAGAGAGGTTAATATCAGAAAGACATTATTATATTTTATACTTTGGTCAACTATCGGATGCTTCACTGTAAATATCCATTACCGCCCCACTGTAAGGGAAACCCTTTTAAGAACACTTAATGGCTTTAATAATCTTGCGGCTACTTTAGGTATGCTACTGGGCGTCCTAATTTTTGGTTCAGTAATTGGCGTTATCCTTTTCTTTATCTGGTATACTATATCTGGTATAAGGAAAAACAAAAAAGGGAAATAATGGGACACACTACTTAATTCAGGCAGGGCAAGAATAGAACAAATAGATTGATTCAATATGGCGGATATGGTAATATTAAAGCCTAAGTTAAGCAGCCTTGGCAAGCAACAGCCGAAACTGATTTTTTGCTTAGGGGATGCTCAAAGAAAGTAAAGCGCTTGTGCAAAATCACTTTGCCCCCTTTTACCTTATATTATAAATTTGCCTGCTAGATACGTAACTTGCTTTGACCAAAGTCAAATAAAGAATATAACATGAAACAATTAATTAATCAATTAACCAATAAATATGTAGGTTTTAAAAATGGAAAATGAACATATATTTATAGAGCAAGCTGAATATATTGATGAAGCGCTATTATTGCGATGGAGCGCTACCCATCCGGACGAGCAATCAATACTAAGAAAGCTTTCGCAAGGCGGAGCTAAATTAATCACTGGACCTCGCGGAAGCGGCAAAACAACATTATTACTTAAATCTTATCATAGGCTCAAATCTAAATCTCAAAGTGTCGTTCTGCCAATTTATGTTAATTTTAAAACCTCGTTAAAATTAGAGCCCCTTTATAAGAGCAATGCAAATGCTTCATATTGGTTTAAGCAATGGTTAGTTTTAAAAGTATATGAAGGCCTTTTTATCGTTACAGAGCAGTTGGGGCACGCTTCAGTGCTATCTTTTTCCAAGAACATACTTAGGGATAGGCTAATTCAACTTGAACAAACAGAAACCGAAACACACAATGGTATGTGCAAGGAATTTAGCATTGCATCTTTTGAAGAAGAGGTCAAAGAGGTCTTGAGCCAAACTAAAAGAAAACGATGCGTGTTGCTTCTTGATGATGCTGCTCATGCCTTTTCTTCTCAACAGCAAAAAGATTTCTTTGATTTTTTCCGAGAGATTAAAAGTCGCATAGTTTCACCAAAGGCTGCAATTTATCCAGGGGTAACCACATATTCATCGGCATTTCATGTTGGCCATGATGCAGAAAAAATCGATATTTGGTTGAAACCAGATTACCCACAATATTTAGAATTCATGAAAGAACTTCTTTCCCGCCGTTTACCAAAAAAGGTTTTTGATGAACTTAATGAAAATAAAGATCTTCTAGAGTTAATATGTTTTGCTTCGTTTGGTTTACCACGAGCACTATTAAATATGATTAGAACTTTCTATAAAGAACAAGATGACGAAAAAGAGACCTCTGGCACCAAGTTTGATGTTGATTTTAGTAGAAAAAAAGCCATGGAAGCCATTAGTAAGTGCTTTGAAAGTTCTTGGAACATCTATTTATCTCTTAAGGATAAGATGCCCATATATGCAAAATTCATCGAGACAGGCACAAAGCTTTTTTCCCGAATGATATCAAGCTTGAAATATTACAATAAAGGAAAGTTAATAAAATCACAGGCTGAATCGGTTGGCGTAAAAGTACCGATGCCTGTAGAGGTCACAAAAGTTTTTGAATTTTTTCAATATAGTGGCTTGTTGCTCCCGCGAGGGGCAAAAAGCAGAGGAGACCAAGGAACATTTGACTTGTTTACAATGCATTATGCGGCATTAATTGAAAAGAATGTTTTTCTTGGAAAAACGAAAGCTGGGGCAGGTGAAATTCGTGATGTTTTCAAACTATCCAATCCTAAGTTATATCCTAGAACAATTTCTTCAGGGCTCTTGGGCAAGCTTAAAACATCAGAGGCGTTCCCTCTGTCACTTCCACCATGTCAAAAGTGCAACACTCCAAGAATTAATGAACATGCTAAGTTTTGCCATAATTGTGGGGCTCAATTAAAAGCAATATCAATTTTCGAAACATTAGTAGCTGAATCTATAAAAAAACTCCCTCTTACCGAAGGAAGAGTTCAAACAATCATAAACCACTCTAATATTCGAACTATTAAAGATATTTTAATTGATCACGATAACAATGAGCTTCGAAGCGTACCTCAAATAGGGCCTGTTTGGAGTTCGCGCATAGCTGCTTATGCAGAGGAATTCATTGGATGACTCTTTTTTGGAAAGAGTGTATAAATCAAAGTACTGGATGCGAAGAAATAAAAAACATAGAAAACTATGTTTCTGCGTGTTCCCCTCAAAGCACAGCCCCTATTGATGATTTTTATTGTGAACTGAGTGAGTTGCTGAAAATAGCAACACCCGAATTAATGAAACTACATAGTTATTTGGGCAATTTATTACTCGTTGGCATCATTTCTTCTACTGAAAATTATTTCAGAAGTATTTTTGCAAACCTTATAAATATCTGCCCTATAAGTAAGGCTAAGGCATCGGAGAAAACGATTTCAATAGGGTCTGTTGTCTGGCAACAAAACTTCGATTTATCTAAAGTGTCTTTCGAACATCTGTCCTTTGCTGATAGCAAGGCAATAAAAAAGGCTTCTCGAGATTTTATCGATCATATAATTAATGAAGAGAATCTTACGTCTTCTATTTTTAGCGAATATGAAAAACTATGTGAGTTGCGACACTGTATTGTTCATTCCTCTGCAATATTAAAAGGAAAGAATGCTATTAAATTGCAAGTGCCCCCCCAAAACTCTTCCTTAAAAACACTTCTAGGATACAACGAGATTCAGCAAAGCGCCGCTATCTGTACGACCTTAGTTGCTAGTTTCAATATCGAACTATTTAGCACCATTGTTACCAGATGGGCCGTGCAATGGCCTAAGCTTTGCTCTACAGCAATAGATAGCACTATGCGCAAGAAAACCTTTAAAGCAATCTGGGACATTTTTCATTCAAAGCATGATAAAAAAAATGGTCTTATCAGTAATCCTCTAAGCATGGTAAAGTGTCGCAATTGCGTTAAGCGTGAATATCAACTTAACTCTTAACAAACTGTAAATAATACCAGACATTTTACTTAACGCAACACCATAAAAGCAGTTAAAAACAAATCCGGACATAGATATTGCTTCGTTGTTTCTTTTTTTACAACTATGGGCGAGGGCGGGGTAATCTGCGATAAGCAGGTAAGAATATTGGCAATATTAGCAAAATAAAGATCAAGAAATTAAAGGGACGCAATGTCAACTTCGTTGGCATGTGCAAGTGAAAAGGAAGGGGGAATTTCCCGATTGAAAAAGGAACGCTTTCCCGAAACAAAATTGGAAACGTCTCATAAATATATAGGCACACAAAAAATGGACATACCCAAAATATACGGCGAGTGGTGGGGGAATATAAGAGGGGTAAAAAGAGGCAATAATTATTCTGTACTAATGCACATAGATAAGGTTATGGCAAACAAGAGAGGTTCAATTTCTATGGATCCTCAAGACCCCATATCTATACCTGCTACCGCACAAGTCAATATTACCAGTGTTTCATGCAGCAAAATCGAAGGTTTTGTGAATAATTTTAGGGGATACACAAAAGATGGTCTCATAAAGCCTCAGTCCACAGAAAAATATCAGTTGTCATCAGATGGAAAGTTTAACCTAAACATAGAACTAGTAAAACCCGATAAAATTAAATTAGTTGGAGAGTGGCAAACCAACCTTGGTTTTGAGGGAAGGATAACATTAAATAGAGTTTATGAGCCTAAAGCAGAAAGCGTAGCTAACGTTATTACGTGGTCAGATTTCAAAAAAAAGATGCAAGATCGTAAAAATTACCCCATTTCCACTTACTTTCGCGGGCAAACTAACTCATCTCAGCCTCTATGCACTTCATTTCATAAAGAAGATTGTTGGGATTTGTTTCGATATCATGATGAGATACTCCCTGAATTATTTGAACACTTAGGAGTACTTACCAATAATATTTTTAAATTTGGTAAAGATTCTGATTATGGTCGGCCGTTAATGCTTGCTCAACACCATGGCTTTCCAACACCATTGCTAGACTGGACACTTTCACCTTATATTGCTGCTTATTTCGCATTTAGAACCGCTCCCCATGATTCAAATGGGACAGCTCGAATTTTTGCATTTCATGAAAAACGCTGGTTGAAAGAACAGCCTAATTTGAGCGAGGGTGAACTCTTATCCCCAAAGATTACAATCAAGCCTGTCGAAGCCCATAAGGCTGGGAATCAAAGAGCACTGACACAAATGGCTACCTGCATTTTTTCTAATGTTAAAAATATCGAAAATATTTTAACAATAGCTGAGTTTCCAAATAACGAAGAGCGTGTTATAGATGCTATAGACCCTTATATTGAGCTTTTTGATTTATCGCATAATGAAAGAGATAAAATTTTAGATGATTTAAGGTTGATGAATATACATGAAATGAGTTTATTTCCTGACCTAGATGGCATTTGCCGAATGATGAAAGCAAAGTATTTTTTAAAAAATAAAAGCTAATAACTTAGTTCAGCAAAGCAAAGGATAGAATAAATAGATTGATTCAATATGGCTGATATGGTAAGATTAGAACCTGAGTTAAGCAGCCTTGGCAAGCAACAGCCGAAGCTGCTTTTTTGTTTTGAAAGAAGGGTGGAGAGGGTAGAAAAAACCTATAATTAAATGTTCTGTCCCTTTAATTATGTAGCATGGCAAATGGTACAGTATGAGTGAAGAACACAGAATGGAAACTAAAATATATGCCATAGTAGGCACTGTACTTGGCAGCATATTATCAATAACCGCTGTTAACTATTTCAGAACAGGAGATTTTATTTCCGGAGCAGTTGTGTTGCTCTTTTTTGCTATACCAGCCCTGGGAGCTGGTATACTATCTTTTTATGGTTGGCTTACTGGGAGATAATTATTTAATATATTTATACTAAAGAAAGAGTGCTAGTAAAACACGATTTCACAAACGGTAGTAAAGTAAATAATGTGTATTAATAATAGACTTAGCCATTGGGAGCGCAAAATACATGATAGGCATCCCTTATTAGTACCTTTTTGCATTAGCTTATCATTTTTCATATTAGGCTGGCTAGGCAATATGTATATTCCCGCCAAACCAGTCTTTGAAATCCTTCCAAAACCATCTACCAAGTCTGCAAAAATAAGCGTAACCAATAAAGGTCTTATACCGGCTAGTGGAACATATAAAATTATGAGCCAAGACTCTGCTATAGTACCTGAAACTATTGAAGGAGATCAATATAGCGATCTAAAACCCACTAAAGATAATGGTGTTTGGTTGCTAAAATATACGAACCTTCCTCATAATAAAAAGATTAAAACCAATATAATCGGGAGCGATGTAGTAACACTAAAACCAGAATAAATATCAAAGAGAAAAAGAGGCTTAACTTTGAGCTTCTTTGTAATCATATAGAAAGGTAAAATATGTGGTGGAAATGGACCATATTTATCATATCCGGCATCATGATCTTAGCCTGCATTATCAGCACTACCTTTGATTGGATAAAAGGGAAGACCGGGCCTTTTGGGCCTAATCCAATGGATTGGTGGGGCTGCGGAATATTTACAATTCTTCTGCTTTTGCTGATGTACTGGCTAGGCAGAAAGCTCTTCTAAGTACATATAGCACGACAACGCTAGATTCTTCACTTCGTTCAGAATGACACCTAATAACAAATCCCACTTGACAATACAGAAGATATAATGTATATTTATTATGAGCATATGCTCATAATAAATAGGGGGTAAGAGGTGCCTAGAAAACCGATAGGAAGGCCTATAAAGACAAGGTATATCAAGGCAGAACCTGAAGTGGCGCAGTTTAGTCCCAGGGGCAAGCCCGGCAGGCCGCATGAAATCGAATTGAGTTTTGACCAATATGAGGCCTTGAGGCTGGCAGATCATAAACAGATGCCACATAACGCGGCTGGCAAGATCATGGGAATCTCGCGCCAGACATTTGAAAGAATACTAAAAAAAGCCAGAAATAAAGTTGCGGATGGTATTGTTAATGGGAAAATTATTAGGATTGAGGGCGGCGTTGTGAGCGTTGGTTAGTGGTAAGATTTCTCCCGCCGTAGGCGGGCAAGCGCTGCGCTCAGAATGACAGCGGGTGAAGGCTCATAATGGCAAGGCAAAAAGGACTCGTGAGAAGGCCTAGGATCAACGTTCTTTTGAGAAACTAGGCTAAGTAGCCTAGATTCTTCGGCTGCGCCTCTGAATGACACAAATGAAATATGGTGATATTTCATAGTGATATATAGAGCCAAAAAGAGGGTAAGTAAAAATAAAAAATGGCCTGTATAGGGAAAAGCACTTGACAGGTATTGAGAAAAAGCAGCCTGTATGGGGCAAAAATAAAAGTTGCAAAAAGAGAAAAAAGAAGTTGACCAGCAGGTAACCGCATAATATAATAAAACTTCGGCAACAGGTTCACATCAGCAGACACAAAGACCCAATTCAAGCACGAAATGACCCCCTTTTCAGCCGTAATCCTAATGTCCTATAATATATCTTATGTTAACTACGTACTATAGCTGAGTCTGCCGTAAGCCTATATATGACCACACTTATGGACTTGTCCCGAAACCTTGTGGATATCCCTATAAAACCCATATCAAATAGCCTATAAATATCTCAAGTACTATCAAGCTCTACAATCTTGTCAAGAATTTTTTTGTTAAATCATCAAAAACTTTTCCACAAGGACTGATTAAAAAAAATGACTTGCATAAATAATTTAGTTGACACTTATACCTAATTCTGCTACTTTACATACACAAAAACTTACAAAACCTTAATTTTCTGTGGATAAATATTATGTTAAACATCGGATCATATAAGCTCAAATCAAGGCTCATTTTAGCCCCCCTTTCAGGCTGCTCTGATCTGCCATTTCGGGCCATGTGCAGGGCTCATGGCTGCAAGTTTGCGTTTTATGAGATGCTGGATGCCCATGGCCTAACCTATGGCCATAAGCGCACCCTATCAATGCTGGATTCTGATAAAGCCGACTCTCCGATTGGCGCTCAAATTTTAGGCCATGATCCTGAGAGAGTCTTAGAAGCCGTTAATATTATCCTGGCTAATTCAAAACCAAAAATCATAGATCTAAATTGCGGATGCCCTGCCTTAAAAGTACTTAGGAAAAAGTGCGGTGCCTATCTTCTGAAAGAGCCAAAACAAGCCGGAAAAATTATCAAGAAACTGGCCTCCTCTCTCTCTATTCCTATAACAGTAAAGGTAAGAGCCGGTTGGGGTAAGGAGCATAAAAATGAGGGTTTATTGTTGGCAAAAATAGCCCAGGATAATGGCGCAAAAGGGGTATTTTTCCATGGCAGAAGCTGCTCTCAGGGGTACTCAGGAAAGACTACTTATGAACCCATAAGACAGGCTAAAAACGAGCTAGAAATACCGGTTATTGGCAGTGGTGATGTGCTCTCTCCAGAGCTTGCTAAGGATATGATTGATAAGACAGATTGTGATGGCATACTAGTGGCAAGGGGCGCTTTTGGAGCCCCTTGGATATTTGAGCAGATAGAAAAGTACCTAAAAGATGGCACGCCCCCTTCTCCTGCCTCTTATGAAATGATTATAGATGCTGCTAAAGAGCACTTAACTATATATAAGAATTGGAAGAAAACTACCTCAGAAAAGTACTATGTAGGACACCTGAGAAAGGTAGCTATATGGTATTCTAAAGGCCTGCCCTACTCAAAAAGGGCGCGTGAGGACATAAGCTGCTCAAAAGGTTTTGATGAGATTGTAGGTGTTTTGGATAAGCTGAAGAGCGATTATGATATTAAATGGCTAAAACGGCACTAAGAAGGTCCTGTTACCCCTCCAATATTTCATATCCTTTCAATACTGCCTCACAGGTAAGCTGAATAAGATTTTTAAAATCGCCCATATCACCTCTTCCAAGAGCCATATAATACTTATGCCTGTCTTCTATTCTAATAAGGGCAGGGGCAAATCCTTTGCTTAAAAGCTGCGTAATCATAATAAGCCTACCTATCCTGCCATTTCCATCAAAAAATGGATGTATTGCCTCAAAATCATAGTGTGTGGATGCTATTTTTCTTATAACATCTGGCTTGTATGTATTTATAGTACGTATAAGTTTTTTCATCCGAAGAAGTACT
>Ga0208904_1001879_pt1 | contig 13811 bp, 25 predicted proteins | sample AntAceMetag02UKB_FD_184774 | JGI IMG/M metagenome (GOLD analysis project Ga0208904, IMG submission 184774) | Saline lake microbial communities from Ace Lake, Antarctica - Antarctic Ace Lake Metagenome 02UKB (SPAdes) (version 2) | ecosystem: Environmental > Aquatic > Non-marine Saline and...
GAAAAATACTTTTGTCCTAAGTGTGGCGGAGAAGCACACCCGGAGGAAATGCTTGTCGGTCGGACAACTCATGCAAACGAGGACGATGAGTTTGAAACCTTCCTTATCTGTAGCGAATGCGGACATGAGGAAAATGTTAGTTGATGGTAGAATTCCCTTACAGAATGGGGACAAAATTAGCTTCCCTCCGCTTAACCCTTGCGACACGATGCAAGCCAAAAGACTTTCTTTTAAAAAAATAGCATCAAAAGGCAACGGTTAAGTATGGGATTCTGCTCTCAACAAGTGCCTCGCGCATATCCGCCTTTTATTATCACAACACAATTGCCGGGGTCGGAGAATTGGGATATAATGATATTGCTTTTCGTAGAAGTACCACAACTCCCGGCGATGAGGCGCTGGGTTTTTGTGGGTGTATAACATTCTATACGATCGTATAAGATTCTATACACCTAAAAAGCCCGCGTCATGCTTTGGCAAATTTTAGCTTTCGCTGGGCTTTGCAAGCAATGTCTCGAGCTTTCAGGGGGCTTGTGCCGACAGACAAAATGAGGTTTTAAAGGCAATCTTACTATATTACATAAAAACATTTTGGAGTCAAACGCAACCCGAAAGGATTATTAAGGCTTGGCGAATAGTAGTAAATAGGATAACGTAGGAGTACGTATTTATAACCCCTTGTATTATGGCAAAGGAAACAAAGTCGAAGGCATTGTCGACTAAAAAGCAAGATGCTAGTTTTGCAATGACTTTCGGAGAGTCGGAGCTTAACTTGATTAAGGAAACTATTACTCCGGGTGCAACTCAAACAGAATTCAATCTGTTTGTTTACGATGCACAAAGCAGAGGTTTAAATCCTCTTAGAAAGGAGATCTATTGGGTGCAAAGAGAAAACAGCTTCAAGAAACCTGACGGTAGCTGGGGAAAGAAGAAGGTTTCTTCTCATCAAGTCGGAATTGATGGCTTTCGAAAGGTTGCTCAATCAACGGGTGAGTATGAGGGACAGGCTGAAATTCGCTATGGGGAAGATATTGAACTTTTTGGAATACACGTCCCTGAATATGCGGAGGTTGGCGTACGCCGAAAGGGATTCACAGAGCCTCTTTTTGCTCGAGCTTACTTTGTAGAACACGCTCAAGCCTACGAGGATAAATACAAAAAAGGTGTAAAAAAACTAGGTTCTATGTGGGCAAAAATGCCTCGCCTAATGATCGCAAAGTGCGCGGAGGCTCTTGCTTTGAGAAAATCATTTCCAGATTCGTTATCAGGTCTTTATACAACCGACGAAATGTCGTCTGCTGACAACGATGTTGAGGTCAAAGAGGTGACACCCAAAACGGCAGCCACCCCAAAGCTCAAAGAGGTTGACCCGAAAACAGGAGAGATTAAACAAGAAGATTTTGATCTTGAAACACCTATCACAGACTCAAAGCCTCAATGCGCTACCAGGACTCAAGAAAAGCAGTACGCGGAGCTTATGGATAAACTAGGGCTTCTTATGAGTTGGACTCCAACGGCGACTCAGCAAATGATGGTAAAGGGTCTTGAAAGCCTGAAGGCGAAAGCCTTTGAGGATTTATCTGAAGTGATGGCGGGCAAACTTATCGCGAAAATCGAGCAGAAAATCAAAGAAAAAGAGGTTGATGCAGAAACAAAGGTCAAAGAGGAAGTGAGTCCAGAAGATGTCGCAGCCGTGTTTGATTCTACTGTTGAGGATGTAAAATAATAACTAGCATTAACTAAAATTAACTATGACTGATTCACTTATCGTAAACAACAATTATAAAGACCTACTTGTGAATGTTGTTGACGCATCAACCGGGGAGCTTGCCGAGACTGATCTAATGAAGCTCGACGAAATAGACTGCAAGCCCGCCGAGAAAACTAACGCAATCGCCCAGGTGTTCAAACTGTTTGAAGTCGACGAGAAACAGGTTGAGGATAAAATCAAGGCGATGCAAATGGAGCTAATGGATTTTAGGCGTAAGAAAGAAGCCGTGCGGAATCTTATGGCTGAGTCTATGGCTGAGAATGGCTTGAAGAAAATGGAAACTATTTACTTTGCCGCAACATTCAAGAAGAACCCGCCTCGGCTTGTAATCGAGGAAGGTGCGAATGTTGATCAATATACCCGGATCGAAACTGTCGAATCTGTAGACAAAATCGCAATCAAGCAAGACTTGAAAGCCGGGAAGCCGGTTGAAGGTTGCAGACTCGAACAGACTGAAAGATTAGAAATTAAATAACAATAAAACGCTATGAAGAAACCACAAACAATTAGAACAAATCCGGATATTCAATGGGTGTTTAACGAAGGAGTGGAGAAAAATAAAAGAATAAAAACTATTTTAAATGAGATTGGTTGCATTGCTGATAAGCAAAAAGACTTACACAAAACAATAACCTTGGATATGTTTTTTACAATGTTTGGAGGGGCAAACGGTTCTAAAACAAAACTCGCTGCATTTAGTAATTCGTATTTTTTAAGTAACTTCAAGGACTTAAAGAATTTTAAAATCACGAAATTGCGTGATCGAGTAGCAAAGGATCATAGATATATAAGGTCTTTACAGGCTAGAATAAAAGAGTTGGAGAGGTACGAGCCACACCCATACGACGAAGAATATTTATAACACACCCTTTTAGCCACATATCCCTACTAAACAATGTTAAAACTAACGAAAAAACAGGAGAAGGAAGTTCGATTGATGATAAAATGTTTTGAGTCTCTGAATATAGACAAGCCCAGGATTGAGTTTGAAATCGTAGCACCCGACCCGGATATTCCGAGAAAGTATTGGGGATATTTACGCTTTTGCATTGTTGGTTTTATTGATGGCGAAGAAAGGGCTGTCGACGGAATGTTTAAGGATATGAACGAGCTTTGCAAAAGATGGGAAAATTTTTTTTCCCCGAATTAGATTTTAACAAAACACCATGGCAGCTAAACTTACAGACCTCGGGAGGCTTAGAAAAGCCTTGAGGCAACAGCAGGGGGCAACAGAGGATGGAATTCTGCACTTTCATAATGATTACAAAGGTAATTTTTATTATTTTGACGCTTTTCTTTTTAGAAATCATTTCAGAAAGGAAGATATTTTGTTTTCAAATATTTACGAGGAGTTGTTTCACAATGCCCACAATTGGAAGTTTATCAGGCGTTGCGCAATTGAGGAGTTTTTTGATAATAGTTTTGATGCCGCGATTAAATACCTGGTAGATGAATACGAAAAACGGAATGGGAAAATAATTTAATTTTTAACAACACACTATGATGGAAAAATCAATGTTTCAAAAGCACGTCCTGGACATAATGCTCGCCGTAAAGGAAACCGCGTTGAAAGTCGGCGCGGCGATAATGTCGGAACACGAAACTTATATGCAGGAATTACAAAATAACCCTACAAAGTAATGGAAAAACTGTACACAATCCAGGAGCTTCACGAGGCGGACTTCTTTCCTTTTAAGCAATGTACGATCCGCAAGCTTGTAAAAAGAGGGGTACTTAAAGCGATCAATGTTGCCGTCACGGGGACACTCCCGAGGTGGAGGATAACTCAGACAGAAGTCAACAAGTTTCTATCAAAAAAAGGTGTAAAAGCCCTTGCAAATTAGCAGGGGTTTGGTATGCTCAAATTACTAATAGCACACTACAAATGCCCAAAGACCAAACAATATTCGACAACTTCCCGCTTCTGTCTTTGTGGTGTGCTAACTCCAAAGGGCGCAGAGGCGGGGATTTGTTTAATATTAAAAAAATCGCATGAAAGAATCTTTTTACTTTCCACATGACAGCAACGCGTCGCAAGACCCGAAAATGATGATACTCTTGTCGGAGTGTGGTCTTGCTGGGGTTGGGATGTATTGGGTTCTTGTTGAAATTTTACATCAGCAAGAGGATGGGCGAATCAAAAAGGAAGCCTATAAACAATACATCAAGTTTTATTGTGGAGAAAAAGGCGGCACAGGTTTTTTGGACAAAATTGAACAAGTGTTGAACACCTGCGGGCTTTTGTTAAACAAAGACGGATTTATTTATTCAGAGAGGGTTTTACAGAATAAGAAATACAGGGAAAATATATCAAAACAGCGATCCTTGGCGGGGAAGAAAAGCGCAGAGGCTAGGGCTAAGCCAACAAGTGTTGAACAAAATTTAACAAGTGTTGAACAAGGAAAGGAAAGGAAAGGAAAGGAAAGGAAAACAAAGGAAATAAAGGAAAGTATATATATGTCGGATTCTGACGAATACCGACTAGCAATATTATTAGCAAACAAAATTTTAGAAAATAATCCAAGCCACAAGTTTTCCATTATGGAAGATGATGAGTTTGATTCAAAAATGCAGGGTTGGGCAAAACACATGGATTTGCTTATGAGAAAAGATAGGAGAACTTTTGAACAAGTTGAAATTATGATTAAGTGGTGTCAAAACGATTCATTCTGGCAAGCCAATATTTTATCGCCCTCGAAGTTGAGGGATCAGTTTGATACACTAATCGCCCAATGCAAACGCGGAGGGAATAAAAATAAAGTTATAAAAATTTCTTAAAAAAATTGCAATGAAAATTTTAATCACAAAAGACGCAAAGATCGTTATTACTGAGGCGGAAGCTGAAAAAGTGTTTAACAACATGCCCGGCAGTAAATTTATTGTACTGAATGGGCAAATGATCCAGGTTGCTTTTATTTCAGGATTATTCGACCTCGATTTCTACATCAAGCAAGAAGCCGACACGTTGAAGTTGAAATATTTAAGAAGGTGTAAGAAGTGCGGAGAGATTCTTGATCGAAAGGGTGTTTGCCCTTGCAAAGATAATCCGGAGTTGAGAGAAAACCACCTTTTCAAGATAGACGATCAAAAACTTTTAAAATAAAATTAACCCCTTGTCTTATGCAAATTCACGCAAAAACGCCAAAAGGTAGGCGCTATCACGGAAGACTTGATTTTGGAGGAGTGTTTTCCCGGAATCTCGACGGGCGCTATGTGCGCTGGTTTGATAGATCGTTTTGTATAAACACCAGCGTTATCCCGAAGCTAAAAGAAAAGGATTGCAAGGTTTTGCAATTTATCTATCTCGGGAAGACTGGAAAATTTATCTACCGGATCGGTTTTGAACAAGCCTTAGAAGTTGGGAAGGTAAAAACAAACGAACACGGAGAAGAAAACTTGAGAATCCCGATTGATGAGTGCCGGATGGTGAAGAAGATCACTTTGGAAGGCGAAGCCGTGAAGCCAGCAGAGGACGAGAAGAAGATTAAACAATTAAAACTTTTATAATACCAAAACAATGACAAAACTCACTAAAAAGGAAAAACAATTGAACCGGATCGAGGAAAAGCTCGACTTTATGATTGACGGGCTTTCCCGGACGATCGTGAGGAAAAACGCCCTGGGCGCGGCTGTCCAAGAAAAGATCACGGGGCGGCAACTGTTTGAGATGTGGAAGAATAAAAAGAAGGTTGATTCTCGCAAAAAGATCCCCATTGAAAAAGTGCAAACCCTTTAACCCAAACCCCATGACAGACTCAAAAACAGTAGAGAAGATAATAAAAAGAATAATTTGCTTTATTATAGGGCATAAATGGAATTACTTGATGGGTCATTCCAGAATAAAGATTCCATCAAACATGAAAGCAACCTGTCGCTTTTGCGGGAAGGAAAACAAGTAGCCCCTTATTTCCCTCTTGGGCAGAGGATTAACAAGTAAGATTATGAGATTCCTTTCAAACATTTTATCAGCAACAGTAAAAACGATAGCCTTGCCTATTGCGGCTGTTGTAGACGTTGCAACTCTTGGAAAAGCAGAAGCCACTAAAACACTAGCCGAAGACGCTCTTGAGGATTTGGACGATGCACTTTCAGGAAAGTAGCCTACCTCCTCCCGTGGCTGGGAGAACTACTAAAAAGCTACTAATTTTTAGAAAATCGCTAGTAATTAGTAATTATAAACCTATTAACAAGACATTATTAACAACAATACTATGGGAGAAATAGCAGACATGATGTTGAGCGGAGTGTTATGCGCACAATGTGGAGTAACTTTACAATGTGCAGCCGACCACGGATTTCCTATCCTATGTGACGACTGTTACAGCGATTTATCGAAAGGCGATAGAGAGTGCAACGTCAAGGAATCAGATTACCCAACCACTCATTAACCCAAACCCCATGACAGACTCAAAAACAGTAGAGAAGATAATAGACAAACTCTCAAACAAAGAATCCACAGCGATAAGAAGGCTGTTTAATTCTCATCATGGAGGAGACAAGTCATGTTCGGCTTGTGAGTCTTTTTACGAGGAGCTTGCAAAGATATTCCCACCTCCCCCTGTCCTAATAGGTGATGTGTTGGAGAAGATGTGGAAGTTTGGAGATGCTTCTTTGAGAAGTAACGAGATGTTTAAAATATGGGCTAAGTGTGGGCTTGATAAATCCTTGAATCAGATAGCCGAGTGTGGGTTTGAGGAAATATATATCACAAATTGTTGCAAACTTAGTGGATACCACAAAAACAAAGACGGGTCGTATAGTTGTGCCCATTGCAACAAGCCCGCAGACCTCAATATGCATGAAGAACAACTCAAAGACCCAGCAGCCAGAGAACTGTTTGAATTCCTAGCAGATATATTTTTAACTTAAATTGTATGATTCTAAAAGATGACAATGGGAAAGCACTCCCAAAGAAAGTGCAAAAACGAGTGAATGATTTTATAAATCACTTACCGAAAGTACCTTGGTTTAATCCTTCTCCTGATTTAAAAAAGGAGGATGTTGAAAAACAGGTAAAATTCACGCTCGATTGTTTTGGCGTAAAGGCAAAAGTTAAGTACGGAAAGCTACAAAAACAAGAGGACTGGGCTTCCGCTAGGGCTTCCGCTTGGGATTCCGCTTGGGCTTCCGCTAGGGATTCCGCTAGGGATTCCGCTTGGGCTTCCGCTTGGGATTCCGCTTGGGCTTCCGCTTGGGATTCCGCTAGGGCTTCCGCTTGGGATTCCGCTTGGGCTTCCGCTTGGGCTTCCGCTAGGGCTTCCGCTTGGGATTCCGCTTGGGCTTCCGCTTGGGATTCCGCTAGGGATTCCGCTAGGGATTCCGCTTGGGATTCCGCTAGGGATTCCGCTTGGGATTCCGCTTGGGATTCCGCTTGGGCTTCCGTAGAGGTCTTATTAAAAGATAATGCAGACTTCAAAAAGAAATACCCAAATGGAGCGTTTAAACAATTGTTTAAACTTTGGGAAATGGGATTATATCCTGTCGGAGTATTAAAGAATAAGAAATTTGTAATATATGTTCCACCTTGTAAAACAGATTTCCCTTTTGAGATTTAGCCCTATATCACCCTCTTGGGCAGAGGATTAACAAGTAAGATTATGGAAGCCAAAGATATTATTAACTTAAATCGTATGAATGTTATTACAAAAGTATCGGAGAAAATTGCCGAATCAGAGGCAAAACATATAGAGGAATTTGCTTGTGCTTTCCTTAAAAAAACAGATGCAGACCCCAGGAAAATTGTAATGATAACCCATAGAATGACAACCAAGACTGGAGTAAAAACAGTCTATTGGTTTGAGAAGAAAAGAGGCAGAAGCAGAAAGGGGATTCTAGACAATTTAAAACCCTAAGCCCTTACCCCCTCCCGTGGCTGGGAGATTAACAAGAACCACTATGGATGAAAACTTCAAACAACTAATAGAAGAACTCCGAGCAGAGGTTATGGAGAAGATAACTGACACGACTGATAGATGTAGATGTATGTGTCTAGGAGCTTTGGAATCAGCAGAAGATAATCTGGACGTACCTCAAAGCAGGATAACAATTAGTAGAGCTATACAGACTGTAAGAAGACTTTTAAAAAACCATTTAAGATTTAACCAACCAAAATGAACACAAAGATTGAGAAATATAGGGAAGAACTTATACAAGGAGCTGTAAACGCAGGGTATTCTAAAAAGACTCTAACTCTTTGGATTAAACTTGCAGATGATACAAGTGAGTTTATGAAAACGCTAGAACAGGAAGCACGCCTCGAAGCAGTACAGGACATGAAGAAGGCTATGCCTGAAAAGGAAGATGATAGACCAGAGATAACAGAGTGGCTCTTTAGCGAGGAACGCACAAAAGGCTACAACACCGCCCTCTCGGAAGTAAATATTATTTTAAATAATCTAACCAAGTAAGCATGAACTACAAGACCATTTTAACCAGACTAGATTTCTGGCAAAAACACGACAATAAGCTACAAAAGGCTGTTGATAAATTCACAGAAGCAATCGCTCCTAGTAGTTACGCCCCGATAGTAGAAGGTAACAGTGCAACAGACGGGTATCTTGAAGGCGTAAGCAACGGGAATAAACGATTGCAAGATTGGCTCGAGTATTATATCTACGAGGTTAAAGGTACAGGTATAGCGGGTTCATGTTCACAGAAGCTAGGTGATAAAGTAATTAAATGCAAAGATGTGAGCGATAAGAAATTATTCGCAAAGTTTTTAGAAGATATATTTCTAACCAAATAAGGATGAAGGAACTAATTAGAAATCGAATTGCAAGGCGTGTAGCTTACTTGCTGCCATGGAGAGTGATGTACTTCGTTATTATCAGAACGTGGGCACACACAACAACGCATGAGTGTTCTCATAAAACACCAGATGAAACCACATGGAGTGATGTGATTAAAAGCTGGGAAGAGAAGTGCTGCAAGATTTGAAAATTAACCTAACAAATGGTATACTGTAGCCGAAAGCCCAGCCTAACTTGTCCGTCCTAGGAACGTATCAATGGCTGGGTTTGAATCCTTTGAAATATAGTTCCTATCTGGGATAGTGTAATTGGCAAGACACGACGGCCTTACAAGCTGGAAGTGCAGGTTCAAACCCTGCTCCCAGGTAGGAATTATACTTTAAAATATGATGAAACCATCTAGCAAAACCAGGAAGAACGACAAGAAGTTCGTTAAATGGATTGAGGAGAATCTATGGAAGCCTCTTGTTAGAGCAAGGGCAGGTTATAACTGTGAGATACCTGGATGTGTAAACCGTTCAGATAACGCTCAAATGCACGCTCATCATATCTTTTTGAAAAGCAGTTACTTTCTCAGGACTCATCCAGATAATGGTATTTTACTTTGTGCTTGGCATCATTCTCAGGTACATTGCGGATCAGCCGAAGAAAAGGTCAGACATCTAATAGGAATGATTAGACAGGTTAAAGGCGAGGAGGTTTGCAATCAATTAGAGCAATACAAAAAAAGCTCTCCAATAATGAAAGGCGTTGCAGTAGAAGAAAGGTATAAACTTTTAGAAGAAATGTTGAACGAGTATTAAAAAACTATCTGACCGTTGAACCTACTCTAACTCAATACTTGATTGAGCGTGTTTTCGGATCTAACGTATCAGACAGGAATTTGAGTGTTTGTTTCATTTGAACCGCTTTTTGCCTAGTTGGTGTATATAATTATTGCTCAGTTCGCTATTGAAACTATTTGACCTTAACATATAATTGACTTTATATCAACTATTTCATTCTTGCATTAGCAATATTTGCAGTTCCAGCTAGGATTAAAACTACTGAATCAATATAGACTTGTGTGTCCATATCAATTACTAGTTTAAGTGCTAGAAACGCTGTTGTTGTCATAATAAGAGCTACCAATGTAGCTTTCTTACCATTGAGCTTCTGTAGAAGCCATTTTAGAAATTTCATGTTTATAGGTTATGGTTAATTAAACTTCCCTTCCAATTTAACATGTAAGGAGAGAAATCCCAGTACCCAAAAAATCCGTTATGGTAATTCTCTACCTCCCATTTAAATATATCTTTTCCTCCTGTTTTCAAACTACGGAGACCTGTATGTAAATGTGGAGCTGTGGAATATCCTGTATTCCCACTCACTCCTAATAGTTGTCCTTGAACGACCTTAGCTCCAGTTTTTAGATCAACTCTACTCAAATGACCTAAAACGCATTCTAATCGCTTGTAAGGGTTTCTAATCTTAATATGGAGTCCATAACCATCTTGAGAGTCCTTGACCTTTATAGTGCCATCCATTGGTGCGTAGATAGGTGTTCCGATTGGTACACCATGATCTATTCCTGAATGCCCCTTCATTCCGAATGGTTCATACATAGCAGGGTTCTTTGCGAACTCCTGTGTGATCCTTGGTCTTTTCTGAGTCCAGCTAAGATCGTAGTAAGCTGTGTTTTGCAATGCTGAAATAATCATTATTGTATTGTTACATCAAATATTGAGAAAGCATACTTAGTAATATACTCGTATACTTCAAATGGTATCTTCTGGTGTTTTTTCCCGTATGAGTTCTGGAAGTAATATCCATCTTCGTAGAATCCATTGAGATACATTAAATACCCTGATTTCTTTAACTTAGAATCTTCTTCTGGCATTTTAAGAACCTTGTTATTTAAAGAATGCCCGTACCATCTCTTTATCCCAAACAGGATAGGCCCTTTGACTTGTAATAATCTAAGAGTAGAATTCCTTTGAGTCGGGAGTAGGCTTCTTTTACCTATAATCTTAACGCATTCTCCAGTTGTAGTTTTATACCCTTTCTTTGAGGCACGTTCTATAAGGTATTTTATCCTTAACTTTCTACCCCTGTTAGCCTCCATCATTTCAAAGTACAAAGGTATATCGAATTCAACCTTTAAATCGTACTTCTGTTCTAGAAACTCACCTAATAGTGAGAAGAAAGCATAAGCAGTACACATTGAAGTTTGCCCCTGGTTCAAGGGTTTCAACGGCTTATAGAGCATCTCATCAGCCTTTAGCATAATTAAATGGTTATATGTTTCCAACGTTCATTTCTAATAATAGAATCAACGGCTGTTGTAGCTACATTAAAAATCTTGCCAAGTTTTTCGTTCGTTATATTTGTAATTTTCTTCAATAATCGCATTCTTCGAACCTGATATTCATTTAATTTCGAGCCTCCAACTTCAGACCCTTTTAATATTTTCTTATTTCCATGAGTTATAGCGTGTTTATTGTTTTGTGAATAAGTACACCATTCTAAATTCTCAAGACACATACAAGCAGCAGTCAAGAAACATCCATCCTTGCCGATTGTTGTGTAACTGTTACCTATTCTATCTGAAGCCCACAGGTCGTTTCTCTGAGATAATTTTGTAATCATATTACGGGATTAAAAATTAAGTTGATTCAACAGCCTTCTTACTATATAATACACTTAAATATAAACCTTGTAAATATGGAAATCGAAAATTTGTCTTCATGGTTAGAACAAGTAATAGCTGGTTTTGTTTCTCATCCTGCTGATATTGAGATTGAAAGAAAAGATGATGAACAAGGAAGTCTCTATACTGTTTCAGTCAACAAAGAAGACCGAGGAAAAGTTATCGGCAAAGGTGGTGCAATAGCAGATGCCTTACGTGTTATCTTGCGTTCTGCTGGACAGTCTTGCGGTATCAGAACATCTATGAAAGTTGATGCCGGTACCCCATTCGAACCTAATCGGAGTGAGGAGTCATAATTTGCTTTTGATTAGAAGAACTTGTTTTCCAGTCAAAACTTTATCATCTTGTAATTTCTTCAAGTAGCCATTAACATCTTTTGGTTTCTCTTTTTTTATTAAAGCTATCTTATCTTTTGCTTCTTGTATTTGGTCGGAAATGTATTGATTGCTTTTATTGTATTGCTCTTGAGTGATACGACCTTTTTCAAGATCCTGTTTTTTAGATTCAAGATCGTCTTTGTATTGTAGAATAGGATTATCTTGCTTTGATTGCCATTCGGTTTGAAGTAGTCTTTTGAAAGTTCTATTATCACCAGTAAAAACATCTTTAGACTTCATGTATTCTTCTCTCAAATTCTTTGATGGAATCTTCAGTACGGCTGCTGCACCATCTATAATATTAAGAATGTCTGTCTGATTAGATTCATCAGTAATAACATCACCCATACTCTCAACTGTTTTTTCAAACATTAACAATGCTTCTCCCGTTAGTGAGCTTGGAGAGAATGGCATTAAATGACCGTAATCATCTTCATCGCCTCCTAGCAATGGTAATAATGCTATTATAAAGACGTACATAATTCCATACTCTACTACTTTACCTACACCCATAAATCCACTTATAGGACTGAAGATTGTTTTAGCAGCCAGACTAGCCGGATTCCAATTACCTCGACTTACTTCATACATTCCTGGTAAAACAAACTGATAAGCTATTACGTTTTTCGTTAAATCTGTCATTGATTCTTTACTCCACTTATTCGGATCATTACCCCACTCCCTAACAGAATCAAAGTATTTTGCTCTATACATAGACTGAGCTTGCTGGAATGCCCCAGCCGTTCTAATTAACGGATGAGCTCTTTTAATCCAGTTTGAATACTCTGGCAAAGCTGATTGCTGTGTAGACAATACAAACTCAACAGCATCATCTAACGCCATTCTATCTGCTTCTGAGCTACTGTAATTCTTGCCGTATTCCTTAAGTTTTGCATCGTAAACAGCATACCCAGCACCAACCACACCTGTCATATCACCAACCCTAGTAAAATACATAGCCAGTTCCGCAACGTCTACGCCTTGTTTTTTATAAGCTGTCGTTTCTTGTTCCATCATACCCTTACTAAATCCTGCTTTTTTATGCCTATATTTGATCAATGGACTTTCGGACATTTTCTCATACGCTTTCTTAGGATTAAGAATAGCCTTTGCTAAACCAGCATTAAAATCTTTAACAGGAACCTCAGCAAACCCAGCTAATGCAGACGATCCTTGCGATAGTACATTCCTGATTTTTCCACCTATGAATGAAACAGACATTACTTGCTTTATATAATTAACTCCTTTAGCGAAAGCATCTGAATAAGCCTGGCCATTATTAACGGTGAAATTAAACCCATCAACTAGTTGTCTATATGAGCTCGATCCAAATTGTTCTATGAATTCACTCTTGAAATCCTTACTATTTATAACAGAACTAATATCGGTAAAAGATTTGTCATAAGATACAAACCTAGCAATATCATTTCTCCAGTTAAAGAATTTAGTAAAAGCATCTCTAATTAATAACGGATTACTATTCTCTATTCTCTGCTTGAAAGCCTTGGGAGATAAAACAGTTTTATACTCTTGGTCCGGGGATAGTAGATCAACTCCTTTTTCTTTTGTTCCCATGTATCTTCTATTCATAGGCCAGTAACCATCATCAACAAAAGGGAATGGTTTGTTGTATTTAGCTTCGTAAGCATCAACCATCTCCTGAGTAAAATCAGGATCTTGCACTTGTTCAAGAATATAATCAGCCATCTTTTTAGCTTCAGGTGACATTTTAGATTCTAGTACGGATAACATTCCAGGAGTAAATTTAATTACTCTTGTTTTAGGATTCTTCCCACCAACATACATACCGTTCTCCATAAGAGCCTTTCTGTTTTGATTCATTGTGCTAGAAAGATATAGGTCAACCATTTCTCCTTGAGACAACCACATATTTAATGCACCTATATACTTCTGTTTAGTGAATTTTCTCGTAGCCTTATCTGTTAAGAATCCCTTGAATGGTACTTTCTTTTCGTCTAGTGAGAATATTTCCCTGAATTTCTTCTGGTCCTTATCTGTATACTTAGCTTCCATCTCGAAGAATACTTCATTCGCTTTTTGAATTGGTCTATACAAAACTTTCCTAAAAAACTTTCCACCTCTTACGCTATCAAGCATACTCATTATTTGAGCATATCCTCTATCGAAAACATCCATCGTATTCATAAGGTTTACTAATCCATTTTTCTTCCTATTAACAAGGGTAGCAGATTCCCCCCCAGCTT
>Ga0208904_1001882_pt1 | contig 13799 bp, 32 predicted proteins | sample AntAceMetag02UKB_FD_184774 | JGI IMG/M metagenome (GOLD analysis project Ga0208904, IMG submission 184774) | Saline lake microbial communities from Ace Lake, Antarctica - Antarctic Ace Lake Metagenome 02UKB (SPAdes) (version 2) | ecosystem: Environmental > Aquatic > Non-marine Saline and...
AAAAAAAAAAAAAAAAAAAAAAAAAAAAAAAAAAAAAAAAAAAAAAAAAAAAAAAAAACGGCTCGTATAATAAAATTATAACATTATGAATTTTCTCATAGAAAAAGCCCATACTATTCTATCCAAATCCCAAAACAGTCAACATATTTCCTTTATTATAAAAAGAAACACTATTATATGTTTTGGTGTTAATCAAAAATTCAAGACTACCCCATTAGCTCATAAATTCGGATATCGATTTTCCGCAATTCATTCCGAGTTAAGTTGTATAAGTAATTTTCCTTATCCGATTAAAGAATTAAAGAAATATAAGATAGTTAATGTGAGAATCCGTAAATTAGGAGATGTCGGAATAAGTAAACCATGTTTAATTTGTCAAAGAATGCTCTATTCTTTTGGTATTAGAGAAGTTTATTATACTATAGGAGATGGTAATGGATTTAGAAAATTATCTTTGTGAGAACAACAATGTGTAAATTAATATGCTTTGAAGGAAATCAACATGTAGGGCAACTATTGGAAATTTTTAGTTTTACCTCTCCAGACGATTCAGACGAAATTGTAAAATGGTGTCCTATTTGTGGAGCAGTAGTGATAGATCAAGAAGTCGATAATAGAGTCTATTCTGGTAGGATTATGCAAATGAGATTTCCGAAATGGACAAAACAAAACAAAAGAAAAAAATGAAAATTCTTAAACACCTCCGAGTTCCTACCGGCGATATTTTAGTGATCGAAGGTAGTAAAGGCAGTTTAGAGATTATATCAGTAGGTGATTATGGTAAAGCAAGAAATATAAAAGCAGATTTTCTTGGATTTCCTGATCAAATAAAAGGAGTACCACATGGAAATTTAATGCCATTACAAAAAAAGTGGGTGATTACTCTTTCGACTCAGTATGGATGTTCAATGGGATGTCCGTATTGTGATGTGCCAAAAGTTGGTCCAGGAATTAATGCCTCATTTAATGATTTAGTACAACAAATCCTTACCGGAATTCATCTTCATCCAGAAGTTGAAAAAACAGAGAGATTAAATATTCACTTTGCTAGAATGGGTGAACCATCATTCAATCCTAATGTATTAGATGTGGCTAAATGGGCAAAACAACATTTAGAAATAGGAGATGATGGAGAAATAAAATATAAACTTCATCCAGTTGTTAGCACTATAATGCCAAAAAATAATCAATGGTTAAGAACCTTTATCAATACATGGATGAAAATTAAAAACAGAATTTATTCTGGGAATGCCGGATTACAAATTAGTCTTAATTCTACAGATGAAAAACAAAGAGAATATTTATTTAACGGAAAAGCCTGTTCTATTCCTAGAATAAGCCAAATAATGGAAGGAATTGTTCCGTTTGGTAGAAAAATCACTCTTAATATTATTCTAACAGATCAAACTATTATTGATCCACATTATCTTATCAATTATTTTGATCCAGAATATTATTTAATTAAAATTACTCCAGTACATGAAACGACAGCATGTAAAGAAAATCTTATTTATACTACAAATGGGTATACCATTTATGAACCTTACGAGGAGCTAGAAAATGCACTAAAAAACGTTGGATATGATGTTATTGTATTTATCCCCTCTATTGAAGAAGATAAAGGATTAATCACATGTGGTAACGTAATTCTTTCTGGTTCCACTCCTAACATACCGTATAAAGATATGTTCAGCGAATAATAGTAAGGAAGAAACATGAATTTAAAAAAATGTTTTTATAATAATGATCAAGTAATACATGGCTGGATTTTATATTTAATAATATTTTTATGTACAATTATATTATCATGGACATGTTTAAACCAAGAATATTTTCATACACAATCAAAATCGTTTACTATTCAACACATAGAATATATACCGGCAGACATATGTTTTATGAATAGGATTGATCCACAAACTATTATTACTACATTAAATGGACGAAAAATAATATTAAAAGGACATCATAATACTCCGCCAATTGGTACAGAAGCGGTAGTTTTTTGCGATGGATGGAATACATATATTAAACCAATAAAGGATGAAAAATGAAAGAAAGGGTAGAAAAATATATGTCTAAAGAAGTTTATTACTTACATACAGACGGCTCACTGATTTATAAAAAGTTTACCCCGCCAGATTTATATGAGTCTCCATTTATCCAAAAATTTTGGTATATTGACACTAATGATAGATGGAACGCATGGAAAATTGTTCTTGAAGCTATAGAATATGGAGCAAAAGACGAAGACATAAAAAGACTAGTAAATAAATGGTGGTTAACATTTGAAGATAGTCTAAAAATGATAAAAGAAAATAGGCCACTATCACCAGCAATGAAATCTGGTATGAGTAAATTTATCCCACTTATATTTGAAATGTCGGAAACAGAATATTGGGAAAAAGTTGTATCAATAGGAGATACGTTATAGTGCAAATTACAAAATCTACAAACGATCAATTAATGTGTATAGCCGCTCATGGATATTGTTTAGGTAAATCAACTTATATTGTTGATTCATTTATAGAATGGTTAAAAATACATTGGACACAACTTTCGATGAAAACACAAAATACTATTATGAGAGATACCATAGAAGCTATTCACGATCATTCGGCTGGAAGAAGTATAGATCAGAATAAATGGAGCCGTCTTGTTGTATGGGCATGGGAAAATATGTCTCCGCCTGCCAAAGGTTTTATGCATCGGCAAATGAAAAATAAAATTGGCAATCTTAATCAAACGTTAGAGGGACTAAAAAAATGTTGATTAAACATGTAAGAGATTGGGACCATCATCCATTCGCTACTTTAGTTGCTATTAAAGGATCTCCCCCTAAAATTGGAATTGCTGTTTGTCACCCTAAATATGACACATTTAATAAGAAGAGAGGAATAGAGATTGCTTTTGGTAGGGCACTGAGTGATGATTTTAATATTGGAGAATTTTTTACTAAGTGTCCAAAAAGAATGATTGATTATAATATGGGAAAATGGTGCAGGTCTTACGAATCTCTGAAGACTTTATTGTATGTAAAGTACGAAGAAATGCTTGCTAGAGCAGAAATTTACTTTAAATAAAGGAAAAAAATATGCCATGTTCAGACGGTGGCCAACTTGAAGCAAGTAATGCAACTTATTATAGAAAATTAGAACAACGATGTGATGAGTTAGCACAGATGTTATGTTGGATGTGTGGTGAAGTTACTCTAAAGAGCGAGATCGATATTGCCGAAAATTTCCCACTTCATAAGTGGTGGATCATACATCAAGAAGAAGATACACGTAGAGTAACAAAAGAAATGCAATCTGCCGTACATAATTTTAAATCTGCAAATACCTTAGCACAATCTTTTATTAATGACGCTACAAAGATACATAAAGTAAGTACTTATCACGAAAAATGGTTCTATGCACTTGCTAATAAGATTTATGACGATTTTAAAAAACAAGAAAAAAAGAAAGATGAAAAAGTAACAATAAGGAAGGCAGCTTTAGCAAAACTAACAGATAAAGAAAAAGAAATTCTTAAATTGAATGGATAAGTATGGGTTATACAACAGTTTTTTCTGGAATATTTAACTTTAGTCAACAATTAACATTTGGACAACAAAAAATATTAATAGATTTTTCTAATAAAAGACACGGAAATAGCATAAAGGTATATGATGGATCTCCTGGTTTTTGGTGCCAATGGACACCTACTGAAGATGGAAGAGGATTAATATGGGATGATCAAGAAAAATTCTACGATTATATCGAATGGCTTGAATATCTGATTAAAAATTTCTTTGAGTCGTGGAATATTTTCCTTAACGGAGATATATTTTATCGAGGAGAAGATTGGGATGATTTTGGTAAAATAACCGTTAATAACAACATCGTAACACGTTATCATCACGAAAGCTCTTAATTATTCTTTCATACGCTCACCACTAATCAAAATGTTACCCCTTTTCAAATGTTCAACTTCAAACATCTTTTTCCTTAACCCCTTCTTATATATATACTCTGTTTTTTTGTGGTTGTCAACATAGGTTCCAGATAAAAAAAGGAAAAAATATGAGCGATGGAGATTTTTTGCGTAAATATGCTTTCATTTTTCGTACCAAAGTCCCTAATTATACCGAACTTTATGAAAGAGATATTGTGTTTAAATTATTTGGTATTGCGTCTCGTCTTGATCGTATAGATGAAACAAACGGATTGTTAGAAAGAACGCTTGATATTTTAGAAAAACATGCACAAAGCATTGACAACAAACCTTCTGGAGATATTATATGATAGTCATACCATTACGGAGGATATAAATGAATATAAAAGCGATTAAACAGAAAATTCGTGTTATACTGTCACAATTCGATTGCGAACATCTTTTAGACGAAGATAAGATAGTGATCCGTTGCTGTAGCCTTATTCCGAAGTCGGTAGCCACAACTCTAGAAATAAAATCCCCATACGGATATGACCTTTATATAATTAATATATCGTCTATTCATTGGTCTATAGTGCCACCTAAAATGAAGCAAAATATCATAGCCCATGAAACATGTCATGTTTTAGTATCACATTTTTACGGTACTATAGATTTTGGTGGAGATGATCATGGGGACGAGTGGAAGATTTTTATGTCAAAACTTGAGGAGGAGCCAAATATTTCGTATCCATTTTCCGATGAAGAAGTCGCTAAGATTAGGGTCCAGGAAATTCTAAAAATAAAAAAGAAAAATCCATGGCTTTTTGCTATTGATATAGCAGAAATATTTGAAATATCTACACAACATTTAAGAAACATTCTTTTAAATCATACAGATCAAAAATACAAATTTTTTGTAGCGTGTCTTTGTGGGAAATCAACAGAAATATCTAAAAGAAAGGCTAATGCCATTAAGCATGGGAAACTTTACAGATGTAAGAAGTGTGGTGGTTTTTTCTATGGTGTTAGAGGTGTTCCTATAAAAAAGGCGAATAAAGATGAGTGAGACAAAGAAAACGTGTTGTTGCAAAGATTGTTATGACAAGATCGGTTCAGATTATGTAAAAGAATTAATAGAAAACGACAAATTAACACTGAATAATATAACAGCAGACTCTTTCAAGAAAAAATTAAGAGAGGTTTTTATAAATAATTTTCGTAATGCCGAAAAAGGTGGGTAGAATTAAATTTGTCGATATGATGCAGGATATGACAATATACAAGCAGAGAAATAATGGGAAAAAAACTAAATAAATATTCTAGTAATATACTATTTGCGAAAATAGACAACGTAGAAGAATTTACTCCAATGTTTGAGGTGGTTCTTTTAGAGAGAAATGGGGTTGGAGAACCGTATAAAAATAAGGATAAGACTAAATGTAAAGTGTGTAACGTTATACATCCGTATAGAATGAAACATTATTTTGCTACTTCTACTTACTCCTTAGCAAGCCAATATGATTTTCATCGAAGAAAAAATCCTATTCCTAAAAGAAACAACAGGAACAAAAAACTATAAGACAAATGGAATAATACAACCTGGAACATATATAATATTATCAAAACGAACAACAATGTAAAATTATCCGTATTGGTTTGGAAAAAATGAATGTAATTGAGCCAGGACCATCTTCTTTTCAATCTAAACAATCACCTATAGTTTGTGCTATGATTAATTTTTTAGAAGAAAGATATAGTGAATTATATAGGTTTTATGGGATAGATCAATCTGATAGATGTTGCGATCAATATGATGGTAGAATGCTTGAAATAAAACTAATGTTAAAATGGATTAATAAAGGTATGCTAACAGAGATAAAATGAAGGAAACCAACTAATGATGATAAATTTTGAAATAATGTATGGTGATTCTGGATATCAAATTATAGAAGCTCCTACGCATTTATATGCGTGTATGGAAATTCTAAGGGAAATCGTTTTGAACGAAGACGAAATCCCTTCTTCCTTTATTGTTACTAATTTGAGCGATCCGTCCATAGACGGAAATAAAGAAATTTCATTTATTGATATATTTAGTATGGTTTATTTATCAAACAATTGCGGTCTTCTAGAGAAAGAATATTTGTGGGAATAAAACTAAAAAAAATTGACCTTCCACTATTACCAAAAGGCAATATACAAAGAAAAGATTGTAGAAATAGTAGAATTAAAAAAAATAAATCATATTTAATAAAAATAAGGGGGTGTTGGCGTGCTGGTAAGTTTAGTGAACAGTGGTATGGATGGAACTTTGATAATTGGGGTTGTAGCGGTATTCAATTGGATTCTGTAGAAGGACCACTTTACGAAATTATAGAGGAATAAAATAAACTTTAAAGTTGGAGATACTGTAAGATTTAAGACTGGTGGACCAGACATGATTATTAATCATGTAAATCCCACTCTAAGAAAATATACATGTAGATGGTTTTATAACAGCCAATTAAATGCATTTACTTTTGATGAAAACGAATTATATACAATGGATGAGCATAATATACTGATAATTGAAATAACAAAAAAGTAAATGAATGGAAAAGGTCAAGAAAAAAATGACATCAAAAGCAACACTAATCCGTAAAATCCCAAAAATTTTGTATAAAAAGTATTTGCGATGGTTAATTCCGAATGAAGAGGTGGAGTGGGGGACATTTGAAAATTTTAAGACCTTCAAATTTTTAAGATTACGAAAAAACGCAGTCATTCCATCAAAAAATACGGGGGGGGATTTGGGATGGGATTTACATTGTGTTTCCTGTTCAGAATTCAGATACAAAAATGAAAACGTAGCTTTTGACGAAAATATGGGACAATGGTGTTTTGATCTTTATCCTTTTGTTCCAAATTTAATTCCTTTAGGGTTTGCTACAGAATTTTCATCTGAGTATGGAGTTTTATTGAAAGATCGGAGTGGCCTTTCTAGTAAGGGAATACATGTTTTAGGTGGTGTTATAGATTCTGGTTACAGAGGAGAATGGAAAGTATGTCTTATTAATTTAAGTGCTAAAGTACATAGAATTTATGAAGGAGATAGAATTGCCCAAGCTGTAATAGTGAGAAATTATTACCCTAAATGGGAAGAAGTAAAAGAATTAGAAAAATCTGAAAGAGGTAGTAAAGGATATGGTAGTTCTGGGAAATAATTTAAAAAGGATATGAATGATATCAGATCCAGAATGTTTAGCAGTTATAATGATACTCATAACAATTATTATTGGATAAGGATAAGTTAATGGGAAAACTACAAGGGCTCAGATCATATCTTAGTGGATATATTCAAAACTCTAGCGACTTTGGTGCCGAATGGAGAAAAGATATCAAACCATTCCTCAAAAATTTAGGTGTAGTAGTTTTAGACCCACTTAATAAACCAATAGAAATGGGTTTTGGAGAAGGAGAAGGTATACACGACCAATTAAATAAATGGATTGAAGATAATGAATACGAAAAAGTCATAGACGTAATGAAAAAAATTAGATGGGTTGATTTGAGATTGTGTGACGTTTGTGATTTTGTTATTTTCTATTTGGACAATGACATACAAACAATAGGTTCTTGGGAAGAAGTATTTTCTTGTAACAAACAGGTTAAACCAATTCTCGTTGTATGCAAACAGGGAGTAAAGAAAATTCCTAAATGGCTTTGGGGAACTCTTCCAGTCAAATATTTCTTTAATAATTTTGACGAGATGAAAGAGTATCTATTAAGGATAGATTCTGAAGATAAAAAAGAGGAAATTGGACGATGGAAATTATTTGATTATTCAAAATTAAATTAGAAAGATAAAATAATAAAAAACGAACAAGAATATCCTCCCAAAAGGAAAACATAATGGAAATTAAACTTGATTTACGTTGGATAGAAAACTTAAATTTAGTTCATGTTTATATTTGTGGTATAATTTTTACTACTATATAGTAGCCTATTTATTTATTAGAATTAAATTCCCACTTTTAAAAAGTGGTCTAGTAAATTCAAATGTAAAAGCTTTATCATATTCTCTACTTATCAAAGAATATATGATAAGGTTTAGCTGTTGGATAGTTAGTCCAGTAATTGTTATTGGGCATATAATTGTTATTATACGTCCATTATATATTTTTGGTATTTTGTTTTGGGGAAAACCTAAGTAATTACAGTAGAAGGAGTTAGAAATGTATAGTAGAAATATGTGGGATATGATCGTAGATATGAAAGAAGCTGTTGTTACAGCTATTATTGTAACTGGTGTTGTGAGTGCAATGATTACTGGTATAGTAGCAGGAACAATATATTCGTATAATATAACAAAAATAGCTATAGAAGCTGGATTAGAGCGTAGTGTTTTACCAGGATCTTCCGGTATTTATTGGGTTTATCCCAAAGATAATATAGAAAAAGAAAATGACGACAAATAAATTATAGATATATTACGTGATATTTAAGTATATATTTATACACATAATTATAACATAATAAAAAAAATAGTTATTTAAAGCATCGAAGCTTGCAACAAGAATTGATTATTATCGTTGAATAACATTTAAACACAAGGTAAAATAAAATGCCGTATATTAAACAAGAATTAAGAAAAAAACTAAAAGAAAACATTGACACACTTTGGGAAGAAATATATGATTTGGATTGTACGGGGGCAGAAATAAAAGGGGTTATGAATTATGTTATAACCAAACTAATAACAAGTGCTATCCTAAAAGATAGCGGGCTTCTTAGTTCTGAAAATGGATGGAAATACCACACTCTCTGTGATGTAATTGGAACTTTGGAGTGTGCAAAATTAGAAATTTATAGAAGACTTGTTGGTCCATATGAAGACAAAGCTATAGAAAAGAATGACGATTTGCCTGAATTTTTGGATGAAAGATAAAAAATGAATTTAGAACAAATTTTTCAATGGCTGCAAGTAGATTGGTGGGTATGGATTGTTGTTTGGTATGTTTTTGCTTATTTAATTATAGTTGTTTTCTGTAGAGATATTCTTGTAATAAAACCATCTATTGGGAGTCAGAGTTATAATGAAAAAATAGTAGATGTAGCGATGCAAAGGTTTATTTTTTGGGTTTTTAGTCCAATTATTTTACCATTTATTGTAATAATATGTATTATTTCGTATACATTTAGGGTAAGAGAAGATGGGTAAATTATATTTCTTAATTGGTCTTCCTAGAAGTGGAAAATCTACTCTCGCTAGAAAATGGGCAAAGTGTCAAATTGAGATAAAAAGTGGGGGTAGGATTACTGATTATAGTGATTATTTTGTGTCTGGAAGAGTAATTCCAGAAAACCCTAGGGTAGTTGTGTGTGGAGATGATATTAGATTAGCTTTAGGGCATAGATATAATTATTTTGTCGAAGACTTTGTTTGTACTACAAAATATACTATGGTAAGGGCTCTTCTCAGAAACCACGATGTTCTTTTAGATGAAACAAATACTACCGAACAAAGCATTTCTGCCCTACTAAAAATTGACCCAAAAGCAAAATGTTATTTTGTAAATACACCAATAGAAACTTGTATCCAACGAGCAAAAGACACAAGACAAGATGATTTAGTTCCTATTATAGAAAAAATGAGTCAAAACTTGACTGATTTAGCAATGAGTTTTTTACATTCTTCCGATTCTTATAAAGGGAGGATTTATTCGACTATTGATTGTTTAAGAAAAGATGCAAAATTTCATAAAGAAAATTATCAGGTTATCAACGAAAGATAAAAGAAAATAAAATGAGCACAATTACAGCAAATGATAGATTAGAAATTAAAGACTTGGCTAAGAATGCTCTTTGTAACTATAAAAAGTGGTATGCTGAATTAGCACAAGAATATATTGAGGATGTTTATAAGCGACATTTAAGACGTTCAACAATTCCTATTATTAGTATATTTATTCGTCCAAAAACAAAAAATGAAATTAGAGAAAAATTAAACAAAACATGTACAGATTCATTAAATTATGTGTGGTATTGGCGAGTAATACATCCAGAATATCATCGTGAATATAAAAAAATATTAAGAATTAAAGAAGCGTGTGAACTTCCTGGTGGTGGTAAGATGAATATTTCTATAAAGGATTTATACTTATTAACATCATGGAATGACTGCGTTTTTTCGTAATCTTAAAAATTTGAAAGATATGTTAAAATTTCTAAGATAATAGATCATGGACCATATTGGGAAGTTTGTAAAACATGCGGTGGTTTAGGTATTACAGAAAAGGAGAATTTAGAATGTCTAGTTTTAATCGCGTAATTTTAATGGGTAATGTTGTTCAAGATATTGATCTAAGAACTACTCCAAGTGGAACTTCTGTAACAGATTTGAGACTTGCTGTAGATGATGCTAGGGGAAAAGGGGAAGGGGAAACTGTTTTTATTGATGTTACACTATGGGGTAGGACTGCTGAAGTTGCAAGCGAATATTTAAGTAAGGGTGATCCAGTTTTAGTTGAAGGTCGCCTTCAGATGGATAATTGGGAAACTCCAGAAGGTGTCAAAAGAAGTAAAATAAAAATGGTTGCGGATAAGATGAAGTTAATTGGTAGTAGAAAGGATAATGGACAAAGGGTTGAAGAGGACAATAAAAATACTACTAAAAAAGATAAAGACAATTCTACATCAAAAGATGAGAATGTACCATTTTAATATTAGTTTTAATAGACGCGGAGGTTTAATTGTCCCTTGCGTCCCTTACTTTTGAGCGTAGACGCCATCCACACGCCCCCAGACAGTCCAAAATAGCGATCCGTGAGAGGGGGCGTGTGAGGGCACGCATTAGGTAAGACCTCCTCAAAATTAACGTGGAGGCATTACAGAGGATACCCCCATAGGAGGTAGTATTATGATAAAATCAGAAACACTTTATGAATTGATTAAAAATTTAGAAAGCGTAGTACAAAAATTAGAAGAAAAAATACAAAATTTAGAGCATGAAATGAATTATATGAAAAGTCATATAGCTCATCTTCGTTAAAATGGAACGTTAAAAGATTTTAGAAGTATAGTAAAATATTTAGAATCGTTTATTCAAGCATAAATGGAGGATTTTCAAATGGCAAACTTAAATGAAGTTAGACTCATAGGCTATGCTACTAGAGACGTACAATTACGTTTTACAAGAACTGGTACACCTGTTACAGATCTATCACTAGCAATTAATGAGAAGAAAAAAAATGGAAATGGAGATATTGTTGAAGATACAGTATTTATTGATGTAACTTTGTGGGGAAGACTTGCTCAAATTGCAAATGATTATGTCAAAAAGGGAGAAGCTGTTTTAATTTGTGGTAGACTACGTTTAGAAACTTGGGTAAAAGATGGACAAAAAAGATCAAAATTAAAGGTGGTAGCATCTAGATTACAAAGATTAACTAAAAAAGATAATTACCAAGATAATCATAAAATCAATCATGAAATGAATAAGGATTGTGAAAATGTCCAAGAAAAAGAAGAATAAACCGAAGAAACTCTCCCAAGGAAAAGGTAGTAGAAGCCGTGTGATTGATTTGCAATCTTATAGAAAAACTTATGATAAAATTTTTAAGAAAAAAAAATAAGAAACTAGAACAGAAATCAATAGAATGAAAATTCTGCATAAGACAAGTTATGAGTATCATCGTATATTCAAACATAAAAGTTTGTTATTAAGATTTGACGCTTATATAGGAGAACAAACAAAAATAATTTCATTATTAGAATTGCCGCTTGGTAGGGGTTGGTAAATTCGTCAATCCTATAAGTCAAGAAGTATGCTATTATTGGAGAAATACTAAGGACACATTTGTTTGTCTTAGTAATGATAATGGAGTATCGCTACCTTTTCAAATAAAAGAATGTCATACGCATCGCATAGAATTATTGCCGAAAGGTACAGAGTTAACATTAATAGTATAAAGATTTTAACTGGGCTGGTGTAATAGGTAGCACATCAGATTGTTAATTTGAAAGTTTAAAGTTCAAGTCCTTTGCCCAGTGTTTTATATTCTCGCCTAAAAAAGAAAGAAGTAATGGATATTAATTTTCACGGACCAATCAATTCACTTGGATACGGTGTAGTTTCTAAAAATATAATTAAATCTTTAGATAAATTAGGACATAGAGTAACTCTATTCACAATGGGGCAAGTTCAAGTAGAATCCCAAGAAGATAATTTTCTAATCCAAAAAATGATAGATAGACAAAAAAGCTTTTCCAGCAACGCACCGTCTCTCACAATTTGGCATCAGTTTGATCTTCCGTACAAAATTGGTAACGGTCCCAGCTATGTATTTCCTATATTTGAATTAGATAGATTAACCGAAAGGGAAGTACATCATTTGGAATGGCACGACGGAATTTTTACTACGTGTCACTGGTTTGCCGATGTTTTAGAACAATACCCTTCTCTTATAGGAAAAGTACATATAGCACCACTTGGGGTTGATACCGATATTTTTAGTCCCAATTTTGGACTTAATCTAGCAGATAATGTAACAACATTTTTAAATGTGGGAAAATTAGAAGTAAGAAAAGGGCATAAAGAATTAGTAGAAGCATTTAATAGGGCTTTCACAGAAAAAGATAATGTTCGCCTTTGGATGATGTGCTATAATCCATTTTTTACTCACGAATTAAATAATGGTAGAGATTTAAATAAAGAATTTATAGATTGGGCCCATTCCACACCGCTAACCAATAAAATAGATTTTCTTATTAGGGTTTCTACTCAAAAAGATTTAGCCAGTATAATGTGTGGAGTTGATTGTGGGGTGTTTCCGGCAAAGAGTGAAGGATGGAATTTAGATTTATTGGAAATGATGGCGTGTGGGCGACAAGTAATTTGTACTAATTATTCCGGCCATACTGCCTTTTGTAATAAACAAAACGCTTCTCTTATTGAAATCGACACTGAAGAAGATGCACAAGACGGAAAATGGTTTCATGGCCAAGGTAAGTGGGCTTGTCTTGAAGAATATCAAATAACTAAATTAGTTGAATATATGAGAAACATTCATGACAAACAAAAAAGTAGAGGGCGGGGTAGTTTATTCAACGCAAAAGGGGTAGAAACGGCACAAAAATTTACTTGGGAAAATACCGCTCAACAAATTGTAAAGGTTTTACAAAAGTAATAAAATGTGGATAATATTTAAAGATATAGGTCAATACGAAAATAGAATGAAAGTCGCCAAATTTTCTTTCAAGGACGAAGCAGAAGAATATCTAAAGAAGTCGGCACACCGACAAGACACTAAATATAGTTGTTTTAATAGTAAAAGTTTATTATATTTGGCTACTTGGGCATGGGTAGAATGGGAAGATGATGTACCAATAAACCCTCCTATTGACTTTTAAGGAAAATAATATGTGGGCTTTAATTGGTATACTGAGGCCAATCTATTACGATTTAAATGGAAAAGAAGAAATTGTTAAATTGTTCTATTCAAAGAAACAAGCAGAAAAATATCTTAAAAGATCAAGATTAAAACGTCCAGTATGGAATAAAAAATATGAATATTATCGTATATTCAAACATAAAAGTTTATTATCAAGGTTTGGATATGCTTATATAGAAAAAGAAGACGAAGAGCCAATTATAGATCCCCCTGTTGATTCTTATGAAGATATTAATAATTAAAAAAGTTTTATAAAAAGAAAAATTATGATATGTTTTGATTGTAATGGTCTTGGTGGAGAAAAAGACGTTGTGTGTGATGATGGAAGTGGACCATTCTATAAGTGTGGCATATGTAAGGGATCTGGAGAGTTATCACTTATTAAATGGTGTAAGTTTAAGATTCTGTTCTGGTGGTATAATTGGGCACAACGTAATTAAATTTTTACTT